>CAJHZG010000511.1_pt1 | contig 13335 bp, 13 predicted proteins | sample 9198901 | NCBI WGS metagenome assembly CAJHZG01 (sample SAMEA7708382, study PRJEB35096) | sediment metagenome | biome: marine neritic benthic zone biome [ENVO:01000025]; feature: sediment [ENVO:00002007]; material: shallow marine sediment [ENVO:03000034] sea grass bed [ENVO_01000059] ... | reverse complement strand
GGTTTCTGCAGCCGCTCGGCGGAGTTGGGCAGATCAATCCTATTCAGGCGAATGTTCGAAACGCGGCATCTGTATCGAAAGCGGTTCAGGGTTCCTCGGCGATCATCAATCTGGTGGGATTGCTCTATTCTCGTGGCAAACAATCGTTTGATGCCGTGCATGTCGAGGGCGCCAGAAATATTGCGGAAGCTGCTAAATTCGCAGGCATTGATAAATTTATCCAGATTTCATCCATCGGCGCTGATCCGGGATCGAAATCGTCTTACGCGCGAACAAAAGCCAAGGGAGAGGAAATCGTTCTCTCAGAGATTGACAGGGCTGTCATTCTGCGTTCATCGGTGATCTTTGGCCCTGAAGATGATTTCTACAACAGGTTTGCCGGTCTTGCGCAAATAGCACCTGTGCTGCCCCTGATCGGCGGCGGCAAAACCAAACTACAACCTGTCTATGTGGGAGATGTTGCCCGTGCCGTTGTCGCAGCGATGGAAGGCGGTGCCCGGCCAGGGTCAATCTATGAACTCGGTGGTCCCCAGATCATGACCTTGAAAGAAGTGATGCAGCAGGTTCTGCAGTTTACAGACCGGAAACGCATGCTGATCAGCGTTCCTTTTGTCTTTGCAAAACTGAAAGCCTTGTTTCTTCAATTGCTGCCGACGCCGCCACTCACCGTCGATCAGGTGCGCCTGTTGCAGCAGGACAATATCGTGAGCGAGAATGCTGTAAATGAGAAAAGAACTTTTGAGGGGTTGGGTATCCATTCGCTCCAGACAACCGGCAATATTGTCCCGGAATATCTGGAACGTTTCCGAACCAAAGGGCAGTTTTCAAACTACACAATACAATCCTGAAACGAACAGGGCTGAGATGCTCTCAATTCAGTTGGCCCCTAAGTGTAGGCAACATAGAGTAGGCCGATTCCCAGGAGAAGCCGGTAGATGACAAACGGCAAGAAGCTCATTCTCTTGACGATCGACATAAGAAAAGCGATGGCAACAATAGCGGAAAAGAATGAGAGGATGGCCGCGTAAATGGCATCGATGGGAATAGACTCACCACGTTCCAAGATGTCGAGATAAATCAAAATACCCGCACCGGCCATCGCCGGAGCGCCGAGGAGAAACGAAAAGCGGGCTGCTTCCTCGCGTTTGAAGCCCAAAAACCGCGCCGCTGTAATGGTAATTCCGGAACGGCTCGTACCCGGAATAAGGGCCAAAGCCTGGGCCACGCCAATCACCAGAGCCTGGGGCAGTTTCATCTCGAACATGGAAAATAGCTTTTGTCCATAGCGATCACTTACATACAGCAAAATACCAAATATGATGGCATTCCAGGCGACGATCTGAATGCCCCGGATCTGCTCGAAAAAGCCGATGGATTTCAGGAACAAACCGGCGATAACTGCCGGAATTGTGGCGAGGATGATATAGGCTGCGAGACGAGAGCGATCGTTCCATTTCAGCTGCAGTAACTCGAAAAATCCGATAATGAGCTGGATAATATCGCGCCAGAAATAGGCCAGAATCGCAAACAGGGAACCCACATGGACCATAACATCCGTTACAATTCCCTGATCCGCCCAGTTTGTCAGTTCCGGTATCAATATCAGATGCCCGGATGACGAAATCGGCAGAAATTCGGTTATTCCTTGGACGATTGCCAGGACAACGATCTGTTCCAATGGCATAAAATGACCTGGTTTGTTGGTGTTTGCGAGGTGGAAAATTCTCGAGTATTGAATTAACGGGGTGCGAGTTCTATACCCGAGAAACAAGAGACTGAAAACAGGCTTGTTGCCTATCCACTAGTCCCTCTCTTTCTGATCGGACCGACAATGTACACATTGATACATTATCCGCTCTGCCCGTTTTCCCGGTCCATCCGGCTTTTGGCCCGGGAAATGAAGATTGATCCTCTGCTGGTCGAAGAACATCCGCACACGCGCGACCCGGAATTTTTTGAAATTAATCCCGCCGGTACCTTGCCGGTCATGATCATCGATGACGGTCCGGTGCTTTGCGGCACCTATGCGATTTCCGAATATTTGTCTGAAGTCAATCCTTCGAGTTCTGACAGTCAACTGAATACGGGCTTGTTTCCCGGAGACGTCGCAGTTCGCGCCGAAACACGACGGCTTATCGACTGGTTTCATGTGAAATTTTTTAATGAAGTCAGTATTTGTTTTCTGGAAGAAAAACTCTACAAGTCAACGGATCCTGACGGCTCACCGCCGGATCTTAATCTCCTGCGGGCTGCGCACAAAAACCTCAAATCACACTTGCGGTATATTGGAACACTTTCCGAGCAGAGGAACTGGCTGTCCGGAGCAGATCTGAGTTTTGCAGATCTGGCCGCGGCGGCACAATTGTCTTGCCTTGACTATTTGGGAGATGTTCCCTGGGAAGAATGCGAGGCGGCACGGGTCTGGTATGCGCGACTAAAATCCAGACCGTCATTCCAGAACCTGTTGCGTGACAGAATCCCCGGTCTCATTCCCTCCTCGATTTATACGAACCTGGATTTTTGAGGATGAACCGTGCGCCCCCATCTCTGAAATCTGAGCTGTTCCGTCGGGGAACCGAGCTGGGATTTGATGATGTCAGGATTGCCAGCCCGAACGGATTGGCCGACGCTGGTTCCCGACTCAAAAAGTTTTTGGACAGAGGCTATCATGGTGACATGGGCTGGCTGGAAAATCATGCTGATCGTCGCTCCAGCCCCTCCGTTCTCTGGCCCGATGTCAGATCGATCATATTGCTTGTCATGAACTATGCACCGAGCTCAGATCCGTTAAATGGCCTGTTAGACAAATCATCAGGCAACATCTCGGTCTACGCACGCGGAAAAGACTATCACGACATCATAAAGAAGAAGCTGAAAGTTCTCGCCGGCTGGTTCCATCGCGAAACCGGCTGCGAGGTCAAGGTGTTTGTGGATACGGCTCCGGTGATGGAAAAGCCATTGTCGGCAGCTGCTGGCCTCGGCTGGCAGGGAAAGCATACAAACCTGGTTTCCCGCCAGTTCGGCTCCTGGCTCTTCATTGGGAGCATCTTCACAACAGCCGAAATAGAGTCAGATGAACCGGAAATCGATCATTGCGGATCCTGTCGAAAATGTTTGGACATTTGTCCCACCGGTGCGTTCCCCAATGCCTATGAGCTGGATGCCCGCAATTGCATATCCTATCTGACCATCGAGCATAAAGGACATATCGGTCGCGAATTCAGAGAACCGATGGGGAACCGGATTTATGGTTGCGATGATTGCCTCGCGGTTTGTCCCTGGAACAAGTTCGCGCAGTCATCGAGAGAAATTAGATTCCAGGCACGTGAAGGCACAGATGCTCCTTCTCTGAAAAAGCTGTTGAAGCTTGATGAGACTTCATTCCGTCAGCTCTTTGCCGGATCGCCAATTAAGAGGACAGGACGCGATCGCTTCGTCAGAAATGTGCTCATCGCCAGTGGCAACTCACAAGACAAGACTTTGCTCGATGATGTCATTAAACTACTCGATGATCCATCAGACCTGGTCCGCGCTATGGCTGTTTGGGCATTGGGTCGCTTGTGTTCTCAGGACGAGTTTAAACGTTTCAGGGGTCAACATCTGGAACTGGAAGCAGATCCCGAAGTTCGACAGGAATGGCATGCTCAATAGTAGGAAATTTGATTAATGCCCCATTTGTTTTGTTTCGGTCTTGGTTATTCAGCACTGGAGTTTGCCCAGAACCTGCTGTCGCAATCCTGGACCATCTCCGGGACGACCCGCAGGCCGGAGAAAGCCAGCGAACTCCAGAAAATGGGCATTGAGGCTTATGTCTACGATGATCGGGAACAAGCACCACAAATCAACGAGCAACTGTCGAATGCAACCCATCTGCTGCAATCCATCGCGCCAACCGAAGCCGGAGATCCGGTATTCGCCAATTTTGCGGACGATATTTCCAAATCAGAATCATTGGAATGGTTCGGGTATCTGTCCACCGTTGGCGTTTATGGAAACTGGGACGGGGCCTGGATAGATGAAGAAGCCGAACCAAAACCGGTTTCCAAGCGATCTAAATGGCGTTTAGCCGCAGAAAATTCCTGGTTGCAGTGGGCCGGGGAAAACAACAAGAACTTGCACGTCTTTCGACTTTCGGGGATATACGGTCCAAAGCGCAGTGCCATAGACCGCTTGTTGGAGGGGTCCGCTCGCCGCATGGATAAACCCGGACAGGTTTTTAATCGAATTCATGTGACAGATATCGCGCGGGCCCTGTTTGCGTCGACAAACAGCGATGCAATTTCGGAAATCTATAACCTCACCGATGATGAACCTGCTCCGCCCCAGGATGTCGTCGCCTATGCCGCTGAGTTACTGGGTGTGGAAGCCCCCCCGCTTGTCTCTTTTGAAGAAGCTGACCTGTCGCCTATGGGACGCTCTTTTTACGGGGAAAACAAGCGCGTAAGCAATGCACGCATCAAACAGCAATTGAACCTGGACCTGCTTTATCCGACTTACCGCGAAGGTTTGCGCGCCATTGCCGAAAATGTGGCCAATGATAAATAATTTGTGCCTGTGTCTTTTGTGCAAGTGCTTACTGGTCATTCACCCGGGGTTCATTTTCACTGGCATAGTTCACAGCTTGTGGGAGTAAATCAGGCGCATGATCCGCCTCAAAGTAAGGGATCAAGAAACAATGTTTTTAAACCAGTACAAACTATTAATTTCAGCAATATTTTTCAGTTTGGCGTTATTGCCGGTGACAGAGACCCGTGCGGAATCCGCGACGATCCTGCTGGTGATCGATTCGGCAGGTGTTAATGGAGCGCGCTGGGATCTAGGCAAAGGGGCCGACCTTGTTCTTTGCATAAGTGCCGGATGTTACGTCAGCGCAGGAAGCAATGAACCGGCAAAATTCCTGAAAGGCAAACGAGCCTTGGTCCGTGGTCCCCGGGCCGGGAATTGCAACAATTCCGTGCATTGTATTTTCCGCAACGTGGATCTCCCACGCCACAATCCGGTCGTTCGACCGGTGGATGTCGACGCTGTCGAACATGATTATATGGAAGCGCTTCCCGCCAAGATTGACCGGACCTGTGAATTGAAAGGGGCCGGCCTCAAATGTGAGAAGGCCATTCACACCGTCGAATATTCACTGTGGATTGTTCCTGAAACCGTTGCCGAAAAGGCCAGCGTCGAAGTGCTCGAAGATACGCTCTATTTCGAAGTGCGAAAATCCATCCACCGACAGCCTCGCCGCCATGTCAGCAACGGATCGGAGCCTGTGATGGTTATGAATCTGCAATGAGCTCGATCTCGGTGCACAATCGTTTCAGGTCTTCGTCACGTGACAATCTGTGATTGGCGTCTTTGACCAGAGTCAATGTGACAGTGTCTGAAGCGATCAGGTCCACAAGTTTCATCGAATGCTGCCACGGCACATCGATATCCTGCATGCCATGCAGAATGCGAACAGGCGGGAGTGGACCCAAAGTCCCTTCAGCCAGCAAATGCCGTCGGCCATCTTCGACGAGTTTCAACGTGATCGGATAAGGCCCGTCGTCATAAGCCGAAGGACGATAAAACACTCCTTCTTTATTTAGTTGATCGCGAATGTCGTCATCGAAGCGGTCTTCCATCAGGGCTTTTGTCATGTCCCAGGCCGGCGCAATCAGGACCAGGCCTTTGATCTGCCGGAGTCGATCGGATTCAATCATTCCCAGATGTCTGACAAGGAGGAGAGCTATCCAAGCGCCCATACTTGAACCGATGAGGATACACCGTTTTGATTTGGCGATTTCAAACACGGCAAGGGCGTCCTCCAACCAGTCGCTGATGGTTGCTTCCAGAAAATTGCCTGTTGAGGATCCGAAGCCGGAATAGTCGAAACAGGTCAGTCCAAAATTCTGCTGTTTTGCCCAGTCTGCCAAAAAATTTACTTTTGTACCCTGCATATCGGATCTGAAACCACCGAGCCAAAAAAGGTCTGTCTCGGATTGTGAAGGCTGCTGGATCTTGAATGCGACTTCGCGAAGGTTGTCACCATTTCCAACGCTCACAAATCTGGGCTCACAGTCTCTCATCTCGGAAGTCTCGGGGTTTCGATTTCAAACGTGTACTGTAACACCCCTATTTGCTTCAATTTCGTATTCGCTGTCGAGCCTGAATTCAGGAATTCGGATGTAATCCCGAGGATGCATGGATAGAAAGGGATCGCCAGGATGGAACCAGGATGGAATAAGCCACTAATGTCTCAAAAAACGTCTTTTTGCCTGAAATCTTAATAATTCATTGAAATCTGTCGGTCGGGCACGACATTAAGATCATAATTGATGACTATCACCGGACTTACTTATCCCCCCCACATAGCTGTTCTGAGGCCGGATTGGGCTTTAAACAACAATTAATTCTTCTTACATTCACAATTTCGGTTAATTATGATAAGAATCCGGGGAATTACTGCTAGAAATTCGAAAGGAATTTCGGGTAATAGTGACACGTTAGGCCAAATCCAAATCAGGCTTAACGATTTAGATTGAAACAATTTTTAAAAGGAGATGCCCAATCGCTCGCAGACCAATGAATGTAACGCCTAATAGAGAAGGACCCAGAATTAACGGACTCATACAGGCTAACGAAATTCAGCTTATTGACGTTGAGGGAGAAAACGTCGGTACCGTTCCCCTCGAAGAAGGATTGGACAAGGCCCGGGAAGCCGGACTTGATTTGGTTGAAATTTCACCGAATATGAATCCTCCGGTGTGCAAGATACTGGATTATGGAAAGTTCAAATACCAGAGCCAGAAAAAAGCCGCCGAAGCCAAAAAGAAGCAAAAGACGGTGGACGTCAAAGAAATCAAGATGCGTCCCAATATCGATACCCACGACTATGATGTGAAGTTGCGGAATATCCGTCGTTTCTTTGATAATGGCGACAAAGTGAAGGTGACTCTCAGGTTTCGTGGACGCGAAATGGCTCATATGGAACTTGGCTTCCAGTTGCTTCAACGGGTAAAGGGCGAAGTCGAGGAAGAGGCGAAAGTCGAGCTGGAACCAAAACTTGAAGGCCGACAAATGGTTATGGTATTGGCTCCGCGCTAAATCCGCATCGGATTTGTCTTAAAAATCGCAAAAACTGGCCGTCTGTGACTTGCAGATTGAGGCATTCCTACTTATAAGAAATTTGCAGAGCCGTCCGGCAGGGCATGCCGTGGCGGCTCATAATGCTTGATGGACGTCTTTAATTAAGCAGACGTCCCTGATTACTGAACCGAATGGAGACAAGCAAAATGCCCAAGTTGAAGACCAAAAGCGGCGCTAAAAAGCGCTTCAAGTTGACCAGTGGCGGAAAAGTCAGAGCCAATCAGGCCGGCAAACAGCACGGCATGATCAAGAGAACGAACAAGTTTATTCGCAACCAGCGCGGTACAACAATTCTCTCTGATCAGGATGCACGCATAGTCAAAAAATTTCTGCCCTACGGATAATAGATTTCCAGGCCAGATTTTTTAGATTTTCAGAACAATTTTGGAATTGATGGAAGGACCAATCCCGTGTCACGTGTCAAAAGAGGTGTAACCACACACGCCCGCCACCGGAAAGTACTGAAGAAAGCCAAAGGTTATTATGGCCGGCGGAAGAATACTTTCAGAGTAGCCAATCAAGCCGTTGAAAAAGCAGGACAGTATGCTTACAGAGATCGTAAGGTCCGAAAAAGGAATTTCCGTTCCCTTTGGATTCAGCGCATTAATGCAGCAGCCCGAGAGCATGGGTTGACTTATGGGCGATTTATCAACGGCCTGACCAAGGCGGGAATTGATATTGACCGCAAAGTGCTTGCCGATCTCGCCGTTAGAGAACCATCGGCTTTTAAAGTACTGGTTGAAAAAGCCGCAGCCGCAAGCTGATCAGCTCACTAGAGCTTAGTGGAAATTAGACGGATATTCCGTTCAACTGAAAATTCTTAAGGAGGAGAGATGGGGAACGTCGGCACCCAGGCCGAGACCGATCTCACGGCACTTGAAACAGAACTGCTTGGTTCCATAGAAAGTGCTTCCGATCTCGCCGCGCTCGATGATGTGAGAGTTTCGGCGCTTGGTAAAAAAGGTAAGATTTCGCAACTCATGAAAGAGCTCGGGAGTTTGGCTCCGGAGCAAAGAAAGAGTTTTGGGCAGGCGATCAACCAGATCAAACAGTCCGTCGGTACGGCCATTGGTGAACGCAAAAAGGATCTTGAAGCGGCAGCATTGGCGAACCGCCTGGAACAAGAGGTTGCGGATGTCACCCTGCCGACCCGGAGCGGCGCTCTCGCTGAGGGGCGGATCCATCCGATCTCCCAGGTCACCGAGGAAATATACGAGATCTTCGCTGACATGGGTTTCTCGATTGCCGAGGGACCGGATATCGAAACGGATTTTAATAATTTTACGGCCCTGAACATTCCGCCGGAACATCCGGCGCGCCAGGAGCATGATACGTTCTATTTCGATCCCAAGCCGGATGGATCGCGGCAGGTTCTGCGAACCCATACTAGTCCTGTTCAGATACGAACCATGCTTGCTGAAGATCCGCCGATCCGGATCATTGCCCCGGGCCGGGTTTATCGATGCGATTCCGATCAGACCCATACGCCCATGTTCCATCAGGTTGAGGGTCTTGTCATCGACAAGCAGACCCATCTGGGGCATCTGAAATGGGTGCTGGAAGAATTCTGTAAAGCATTTTTCGAGGTTGAATCCGTGAAGATGAGATTTCGTGCGTCGCACTTTCCGTTCACGGAACCGTCCATGGAAGTCGATGTCGGCTACGCTAAAGTCGGAGACGAAATCCGCATTGGCGAAGGTGACGAATGGCTCGAAATACTCGGCTGCGGCATGGTTCATCCCAATGTATTGAGAAATGTCGACTATGATCCGGAAGAATATCAGGGATTTGCTTTCGGCCTCGGTATCGATCGCGTTGCCATGCTCAAATATGGTATGCCGGATTTGCGCGCCTTTTTCGCGGCCGATCTGCGCTGGCTGAAACATTACGGCTTTTTGCCTTTTGATATTCCGACACTCGCGCGCGGCATCTCGGCCTAGTCGAGGTGGACGCAGCGGCGGACCCCTTGTGAAAATTCAGAATAATAGCTCATCGAACTGAAAGAACCGTGCCATGAAATTCACTCTGTCCTGGCTGAAAGACCATCTGACTACAGATGCAACTCTGGACGAAATTCTGGACAAACTGACAATCATTGGTCTGGAGGTCGAGGAAGTCATTGATCCGACAGAGTCCCTCAAACCCTTTGTCGTGGGTAAGGTCGTTTCTGCGGAAAAGCATCCGAATGCGGACAAGCTCAGGGTTTGCGAAGTTGATACCGGCGGAACAACAACTTCAAAAGTCGTTTGCGGCGCTCCCAATGCCCGCAAGGGAATGCTGGGGGTCTTTGCACCTCCAGGCTCCTACGTTCCCGGCATCGATCTGACGCTGACCAAGGCGGAGATTCGGGGTGTGGAATCCAGTGGTATGCTTTGCTCTGAACGGGAGCTGCAATTGTCAGATGAACATGAGGGGATAATTGAATTGCCCAGGAGCGCCAAGGTTGGCGCTTCCTTTGCCGAAACCATGGGCCTGGATGATCCTGTAATTGAAATTGCCATCACGCCCAATCGACCGGATTGCCTCGGGGTCCGGGGAATTGCCCGGGATCTGGCCGCGGCCGGTCTCGGCAAACTGCGCAAGGATCCGGTGAAAACCGTCGAGGGCGAGTTCGATTGTCCGATTGCCATCGAGCTCAGATTCCCGGAAGAGTCGACCGATGCCTGTCCGGCATTTGCGGGCCGCTTGATCCGTGGTGTGAAAAACAAGAAGAGTCCGGCCTGGATGGAGCGTCGACTGCGGGCCATCGGACTTCGGCCGATCAATGCCCTTGTCGATGTCACGAACTATGTATCCTATGATCGGGGCCGTCCCCTGCATGTCTATGATGCCGGCAAGCTTCAGGGAGCCATCCATGCACGTCTCGCTCAATCCGGTGAAAAATTCATGGCCCTGGACGGCAAGGAATACGAGCCTGAGGCCGAGATGACCGTTATTGCCGATGATAGCGGTGTGCTAGGTTTCGGTGGCGTCATCGGCGGAGAGGATACGGGATGTACGTTGGATACCACCGACGTGTTTATCGAATCTGCTTATTTCGATCCTATCCGGACCGCGACGACAGGGCGCAAAGCCGGTATCATTTCAGATGCTCGTTTCCGTTTCGAGCGGGGCATAGATCCGGCGTCTCTAGAACACGGCATCGATCAGGCAACACAGTTGATTATGAAAATCTGTAAAGGTGAACCCAGCAGAACAAAACTTGTTGGAACGCCGCCAATTCTCAATCGGGAAATAGAATTCAATAATTCGGAAATAAGACGGCTGACAGGTCTGGATCTGAAGCCGAGAGAAATCAAATCCATTTTGACGCGATTGGGGTTTGACGTATCCGGATCAGCCGAGAGTGTCCGTGTGCGGGTTCCGTCCTGGAGACCGGATATCAGCCAGTCCGCCGATCTGGTCGAGGAAGTTGTCCGTCTCATCGGTGTTGACGCCGTCCCCACAGTGGCCATGGAAAGGTTGGACGGTGTAGCACGGCCGGTATTGACCGAAAATCAAAAAAGGGTGCGTGACTGCCGGCGACTGCTGGCCGGGCGTGGCATGGTGGAGGCTATTACCTGGTCGTTCATTCCGCGACAGCTCGCTGAAAAATTTTCCGCCGATTTTGAACTGGTTGATGTCGCCAATCCCATTTCCACGGAAATGTCGACCATGCGCCCGAGTCTGATCCCGGGACTATTGGCGGCGGCACAAAAAAACCATGACCGCGGTTTTTCCGACGCGGCCCTGTTCGAGATTGGGCAGGCTTACCGTGGCGATCGCCCGGAAGATCAGTATATTTCCGTTTCGGGTGTTCGCATGGGCACCGCACATCCCATGGGTGCCGGACGGCATTGGCAGTCGGATGCAGATGAGGTCGATGTCTTTGATGCGAAATCTGACGCGGCGTCGGTCATAATGGCCATGGGGCAAAATCCCGAGAGTGCCCAGATCACCCGCGACGCGCCGGACTATTTTCATCCCGGCAAATCGGGAACTTTCAGGTTGGGGCCGAAAATTGTTCTCGCGCAATTCGGCGACATACATCCCCGGATTCTTTCAGCAATGGGAATCGAAGCGAAAATCACCGGGTTTGAGTTGTTTATTGAAAACTTCCCGTCGCGAAGTCGGAAATCCCGGACAAAATCGGCGCTGAATGCAAGTGACTTCCAGGTGGTGCACCGGGATTTTGCATTCATAGTGGAAAAAGACGTACCTGCCGACAAGCTTCTGAAAGCGGCCCGGGGTGCTGATAAAAAGCTGATCTCAGATGTTCGCCTGTTTGACTTGTTTGAAGATGAGAGCCTTGGTCAAAACATGAAGTCCCTGGCTATCGAAGTGACACTGTCACCGCAGGATCGGACTCTCACCGATAGTGATATCGAGACAACGTCGCAGCAGATCATCGGCGCTGTGCACAAGGCAACGGGCGGCGAAATTCGCGGTTAGCCTGCGCCACATAGACTTTGCAAGAGTGAGGACTCTGGTACTGCGCAATGTAAATTTTTTGCATTTCACGAAGAGCTGATAAAAATTTCGTGGCGATGAGCGGGTGAATTTCCTACAATTTTGTTCCCAGGCTGAATTGCAGCCGCGCACACTGGGTGCATCTGTTGGCGACATAGCGTGTGTTCCACTCCGGATCAGTTGGGATAAGGTGGCAAAATGACCCTGAATTTCCTCAGAGGTAAACTTGCTCTGACTTTCATGGCTCTAATCGGCAGTGCTCTGATCGGCAGTGCTCTGGCGGCCGCTGGCACTTCCGCATCGATTGTCGGACCATTGTTACCAAATCAGGTTGAGCCGACGACACATGAAATTCAGTCCGTGCAGAAGGAAAGTGCTGATACGCTGGATGTGTTGTTTCTGGATTTGAAGAGTGCCGTCGACGAGTCCGCTGCTTCTGAGATTGAAAACAAGATCTGGGAATTATGGTTACGTTCCGGCGATGATGCAATCGACAAGCTCATGCAGCGGGCAATGTTTTTTATGAATTCAGGCCTGTTCCAGGATTCCCTGACGCTTCTCAATGAAATCATCAATCAGAAACCCAAATTTTCAGAAGCGTGGAATAAGCGGGCCACGGTATTTTACCTCATGCATCGTTATGAGGAATCCATGTCTGATATCGTCAAAGTGTTGGAATTGGAACCACGCCACTTTGGTGCCATTTCAGGTATCGCTCTGATCAGCCTGGCGCGGGGAGACAAGAAGGGCGCGCTGCAGGCTTACCGGCAGGCCATATCAATTTACCCGCTCATGCCAGGTGCGGCAGCAATGATTCCGGTGTTGGAAACTGAAGTCGAAGGGCTCGATTTGTAGACGATCCGGTCAAACCGGCTTTTCAATGTTTCAATCCAATTCAACTGTCAAATCTCCCAAGCTCCACATTCTTTCGCAGTTCCCGGGCTTCAAAGATCCGGCCGTTCATGACCCCGTAGATACCGGGGGGGGGAGAATTTGGGCAGCGACAATGGCACCGCCGAGATTGAAATTCGCATCTGAATTCGACAGGGAGAACGGTCGCATGGAGCCGGTGAGCACGACAGTTTTGCCGATTTCACAGGCATCGAGATATCGGGCGGTGACTTCCATGGTGCCGGTTCCATGTATAACGACAATATGCTGTTCCGGAGCGGCCATGATTTTTTCCATGATCAGCTGTCGATCCCTATCTTCAAATTCGAGGCTGTCTTTGAGCATCAGCACATCGAAATTGGGATGAGTGCAGTTGCCAATGCCCAGCATTTCTTCAATATGAGACTGACCGTCTGATCGAAATCCGAGAGACTCCGTCGTTGGATGATGGACCTTGTCCAGGGTTCCTCCAGTCACAAGAATTCGCAAATCAGACCAGAATTTCATCTGACCTCCATAATGTAAGCTCCATGCGGAGGTCACTATAACGAATAGAGCCCCGCTGTCATCGTCTTCATCGTTTGGATGTATCAGTAGTATTTTGAGGTTCTATAGCGGCGTTTGCGGGGACTGTCCTGACAGGCACCGGCAATTTTCCGGTATTCTGCCCGGCTTGGTACGGCTGGGGAACGCCAGTTCCAGCACAGACCCGCCAGGGGATGCTGCGGATTACGTGCACGCGGAGTGCAATAGAGCCCCGAACCCGACTGGGTCATTGCGAACTGTAAACCGCGCGCATTGTCCTCTGCGTCCGTCAGTTTATTCGACAGGTAATTCAACGCCTTGATTCGCAGAGCGGATTGTTTGACTCTG
>CAJHZG010000335.1_pt1 | contig 13378 bp, 11 predicted proteins | sample 9198901 | NCBI WGS metagenome assembly CAJHZG01 (sample SAMEA7708382, study PRJEB35096) | sediment metagenome | biome: marine neritic benthic zone biome [ENVO:01000025]; feature: sediment [ENVO:00002007]; material: shallow marine sediment [ENVO:03000034] sea grass bed [ENVO_01000059] ... | reverse complement strand
GGGTGGGATCAAATGGCGCGATCGTCGCGGACACTGCTCTCATTTCAAAAACTTCAAGAACTATGGCAACCACATCATTCTGAAGTTTTCCCTCTAAGATAACGTAATTCCCTTGAAACTGGGCGTCTTTCGGGACGCCCTTTTTTCATTGGTTTTTAGGTTTTCGCGCAAGAATTTAAAAAAAACTATCTTGAACGCCAAGTATCATCTGAATAGCTGGAATTCAGTTTTGGCATCATGGCTATCGGTCAACAACAACTCATCATCTTGAATTCGATATTGAACGATTTGCGGTTCACTCTTGTCATTTTCAAATAATCGGATTGAGCCGGATTGTGTGTCAATCTCAAAGCGTCCCGATGAAAGTCTGAAGGGTACAGTCCACTGTATTTTCTGATCTTGTGAAATCCTGAGGATTGCAGGCGCACCACTATCATGAATCGTGCCCCAGTCCCCGACAATATCTTGATCTCCGCCACCGCGCGCGTCAATTCGCACGAACTCCTGCCGGGCATCCGAATTCTCAGGTGTTAAGTAGAGTTTCTGACCTTCAACCCTAAAACTTTGTCGCAGATCAGAGGATATTGAGAGCTCACCGTCAATGTCGGTTCGTCGCATAATAATACGATCATCGGCGATACTGTAAGAAAACTCGGCTATGGATCCAAAAACAAAAATGTACCGACTATCCGAGGCAAAAATCCATTGAGATCCGATTCCATCTTCCGACTTATTCTTCGTTGACCACACCCCATTGATTTGAAAAGAACCGGATACACTAAATTTCTGACTACAACTCAACAACCCGGCTTCTCTTCGATCCTGCTCGGATTTCAGGCTTTGCTCGCCATTACTTTTGCAGACTTTCAAATGATGGGTTTGATCGAGTTTCGAGACTTCACCCTCAAGATTGCATTGCAGTTGCCTGGTCATCTGCGACTGCACCGTGGCAGATTTGGCGTATCGTAAACAATTCTCATCAGAAGCATGAGAATCTCGAACGCCAAATATCAATGTAAAACAAAATGCGGCGCAGAATGTATTTAGCCAAATGACCCGATATTTCATATTGATCTGTCTGATGCTATGCAATTCTTGGATCAATTTTTAGGTACGGCTGATTACTGAGCCTCTTTGCGCTACTCCGCGGCCTGCTGGGGGCTGGTCTCTGGATCGCCCTGTACTGCCGATGGCGGCTGGTTTTTGAACCGACCGTGCTTCTTGTAGTAAGCGTCGACCTTGGCATGTTTGGCAACGGTCAGAGGCGCATTTTTCACGAAATCATAGAGAGCGACGAAACCTCCGGTCCACATTGTGCGAATCATGTTGTACTTGGCACGACTTGCCTTAATCGCCTTCATATCCGCGTTTTCAGTCCGATGAAAGTTTTCCCGATCATTGAGCGCATCGCGCACGCCTTGCGGTGTTGACCAATTGCACCGGTAATGGATCGTGCCATCCGGGCGAATGATATAGGCAATATCCGGCATACTGCCGTAAGCCTTGTGAAAATCTCCATCAATACTATCGACCAGAATGCGACGGTGCTCGCCATAGCGTGGTTTGAGTAACCGTGCGGCTGCCAGTTTTTCATCAATCGACTGGTGTGGCCCAAGACGTTCTCCAGGATGGGCTTCCCGAACATACACCAGTATGAATTCTACATCGGGAAACTCTTTTTCGAGTTCCTTCATGTCCGGAATATCTTTTGTGTACATGGAACAGGTAGCGGATCCCGTCTCCAGAACAATCCATTTACCACTGAAGTCTGACAGCTTGACCGCTTCGCCGGTTTCCAGGTCCATAAGGCTGAAATCTTTAAATTTTTCACCCGCAGCGGGTCCGATGAAACTATCGAAGTTGTAATCCACAACCTTGAACCGCTTTGTATTGTACACCATCGGAGGTTGTTGCTGTGACATGTCATTCTCCCAAATAATTAATTTCCATCGCGTGATTTTTATTGCGATTGATATTCTTAACTCACAATAACTGAGCTAACTGCCTATAGTCCAGCTTTGGCTTGTGGGAAACCTGATAATCGATTGGATTACTGTCAGCGATATAAAGCTACAGATTTTGTCGCTCACAGACACGGCAAGGATCCCGCTAGCGGAATTATTGTCAAATCTCGATTATTTTTCTGCGAAGCTCATCCGGAATATCAGTTTTCTGCAACTTTCCATTTACATCTGCAACAAACACACGTCTTTCTGCTCCGACAGCGATCCCCCGTTCTTCGCACTGAAACCGGTAGTTCAATTTCCAGGACGTTCGGGACAAATCTGAAGTCTCGATATTTATTGAGAGCGTTTCATAATAATGTGCAGGACTTAAAAATTTACAGTCAGCACTGCTCAGTGGAGTTCCCGCAATTTGATAGTCTGAATTCAGCGTATCCTGATCAAAACCCAGATGACGGGTTAGTTGATGGAAAGCTCCGTCCATCCAGGAGAAAAAGTTTGGATAAAATACAATGCCCAGAGCATCGCAGTCCCCCCAGGAAACAAAGTGGTTTGTCGAAAATCCCATTCAAAATCCTATTGACAATTTGCACATTTAAATCAAATTTTGCCTGACTGAAGCAAGAATTGGAAGGTCCTGTCTTGAAAATCGCAATTATCGGTGGAGGACCTGCAGGATTATACGCTTCAATCCTCATCAAGCGTTTACAACCGCAGTTTGATGTTCAGGTTTTCGAGCAGAATCCTCGTGATGCGACATTTGGATTTGGGGTCGTCCTATCAGACAATGCTCTGAATTTTCTTGAGCAGGATGACAAAGAAACCATTGAACTTATCAAACCACATCTCAAGACATGGGATTCCATCCAGATCAATCATCCTGATGAATCAATTATCATAGATGGTATCACGTTTTCAGGCATTGGGCGCTTGGCGCTTCTGCAACTCCTGCAGAAGCGGGCGAAAGATCTCGGTGTTCAGATTTCATTTCGCAAGAGCATTAGCGACCTGTCCAAATTGGAGTCAGACCTGATTATCGGGGCCGATGGTCTAAATTCCATCGTCCGCTCTCAAAGCAGAATTAATTTCAGTATCAAACATCGCGCCAACCGATTCATCTGGTATGGAACCAACAAGGAATTCGATTATCTGACCCAGACATTTGTCAACACCAGATTTGGACCGATGACTGCGCATCACTATACCTATGCTGATGGATATGGGACTTTTATTATAGAGATGAATGAACGAGTTTTCGCGAACACCGGTTGGGGGCAATTGGAAGAACCGGTTTACAGGGAAGCCTGCGAGCATATATTCGCGAAGAGCCTGGTTGGCGGTAAACTCATTCCCAATAATTCTATCTGGCGACAGTTTCCCGACCTGCAATGCATGAACTGGTTCAATGGAAATTGTGTAGTCATAGGCGACGCTCTCCATACGGCACATTTTTCAATTGGTTCGGGCACCCGTCTGGCAATGGAAGATGCGATCGCACTGGTGTTCTCGCTTGCTGAACATGACTGGGTTGTTGAGTCCGGACTAATGGCCTTCCGGTCTAATAGGCAGCCAATTCTAGACAAGCTCGTTCAAGCGTCGCGAAAATCTGCAGACTGGTATGAACAGTTCGATCAGCATTTACAATTATCACCGTGGGCATTCGCTCTCAGCTATCTGAGACGGGCGGGGAGGTTGAGCGACAGTAAAATACAACGGCTCTCACCTGAGTTTGCCCGGGCACTGGTTGAGCGTGAACTTCTCGAAGGTGGCTCTTAATGAACCTCATCAAACCCCTTTGCGACGAAATTGAATTCTCGCTTCCCCAGCAATACAACGCCTCACGCCTTCTCTGGGATAATCTGAGAGACAATTCAGATCGCGTAGCCGTCTATCACGACCAGGAAGCACTGACCTACAGTGAAATTGCTGCAGAAGCATCGCGTATCGGAACTTATTTGCAGTCACTCGGTTGCGAGAGCGAAGACCGTGTGATTTTTCTGATGGATGATGAACCAGCTTATCCGGCAGGAGTTATGGGCGCAATGCGCGCCGGTCTTGTACCCGTGCTGATCAATACATTATCAACAAAAGATCTGATCACCTATTTCATCAAGGACAGCACCGCGAAGGCAGTTATTCATTCGCCCGTATTCACTGACTTGATTCCCGACGAATACAAGGTCGAACAGGACAATATAGCCATCATTGATGCGGGAATTCGACCCTGGGCACAATCTTCCTCTTCATTGGATGAGCATCCCACGACCCGGAAAGACATGGCATTTTGGATGTACTCGTCTGGTTCCACAGGCAATCCAAAAGGCATTGTTCATCTGCACGAAGATGCTGCCTACACCGCAGATACTTATGCAAATTACATTCTGGACATAGACAAAAATGATATTTGTTTTTCTGTACCTAAAATATATTTTGCCTATGGTTTTGGGAATTCGATTACCTTTCCAATGCGCGTGGGGGCTTCAGCAGTGCTCCTGTCAGGCCGGCCTCAGCCCGAAATTATCTTCTCTGAGATCAAAAAATTTAATCCGACGATTTTTTTCGGTCTTCCCACCCTCTATACCGCTCTTACCAAGCATCCATCGATTGAAACGGCGGAACTTTCGTCATTGCGATTGTGCATATCGGCGGCCGAAGTTTTGTCGGAAGACATCGCAAATGCCTGGAAAGAAAAATGTGAACTCGATATCGTTGAGGGACTGGGGTCGACGGAGATGTTGCACATTTATTTGTCGAATACAGAACAAGAACGAAGGGTTTCGTCCGCCGGAAAGGTGGTCCCCGGTTACGCAGTCCGTCTCGTTGATGATGACGGCAAAAATGTTGTTGACGGAGACAGTGGTGTGATGGAAGTCTGCGGTCTGTCGGGAACCAATTGTTACTGGAATCAACCGGAAAAAACCGCAGGTACGATCAAGAACGGATGGATTAATACCGGAGATCGCTTTTCTGTCGATAAAGACGGGTACTACTATTTTCTCGGTCGGGCTGACGATCTTGTCAAAGTTTCTGGCCAGTGGGTTTATCCTTTAGAGGTTGAACTGGCATTGAACGAACACGAGGCCGTCTTGGAAAGTTGTGTACTCGCTGTTGAATTACCTGACAGGCGTATGACAATAAAAGCCTGGATTACACCCGCAACTGGTTACAAACCGGATTCAGATCTTGCAGCTGAGCTGAAAGACCATACCAAGAGTGTTTTGCTGCCGCACAAATATCCCCGGGAATTAGTATTCGTTGAATCCCTACCCAAAACGGGAACTGATAAGATTGATCGCCAGGCTCTGCTAAAAAAGGATTCGGATTTCTGACCGAATTCCATCAGTTACACAAAATGATCCTTCAAGCCCCTATTGCTAACTTGAGTTAAAATTCCGAACCTGGATTACTGTCTGCAACGATGTTTCATTATTTGCAATTCATGTTTTGAAATTTTCGAGCAACCTGAAATTATTCTGTACCCGAAAATAAATCTAATAATGTGAATGACTATAGCTCACAAAACCCGGAGGAATTAGATGAAATCCTATTTTGTAAAAAGCATTTTTCTAGCCACGGCTTCAACTTTGGCGTTTGCCGGGCCAACAGCTGCCAAGTGGCCTGAAAAACCCATTGAACTTGTCTGTACGACCAAGCCTGGTTCAGGTGCTGCTGACTGGTGCCGAATGCTGGCCGAGGAATTCAAAAAACCGGATTCTCTGGGTGTTCCCGTCAATGTCATATTCAAGAGTGGCGGTGGTAACCACGAACCATCTGTATACGTAAAAGGCAAGCCTGCCGATGGGTATACCATGATGCATGTCAGTGCGAGCTTCAAAGGTTATTTCAACATGCCGCACTTCAAGGCATCGAACACGACCTACAACGATTTTTCCCTCATCGCACGGGTGGAAAAACACCTGTATGCCATTGCTGTACGTTGCGATAATCCGCTCAATATAAAAAGCTGGAAGGACCTTGTGGGTTATGCCAAGAAGAATCCTGGCAAACTGGCGATGGGTTCCAACAAGCCGGGATCGAACCACCACCGGCATCATGCGGCCTTGTTCAATGATTTCAACCTGAATGTGCGTTTTATTCCTTACCAGGGCACTGGCAAGGTTGTTAAAGACGTGGTCGGCAAACATCTGCCTGTCGGATTTGCACAACCCGGAAAGTGGGATGCGCATGTCAAAGCCGGTACGGTATGCCCCCTGGCGGTTCTCAATGAAAAACGTTTGAATGTTGGTCCCTGGAAGGATGTTCCGACCATTTTGGAAGTCGGCGGCAAATACAGTATCCCGCATCAGTGGCAAGGTCTGATGGTCAAAAAGGGAACCCCTCCAGAAGCGATGGCAAAAATTGCCGCAGCAGCTAAAGCTGTAACTGAATCTGAAAATTACAAAAAGCGCTGGCTCCAGTCACAGTTCCATGTGGTTCCGGAATTCCATGGGGATGCGCAAAAACTTGATGCCTATTTTAAAGATGGTTTGAATCAGGCACGCAAGTTCATGATTGAGCACAAGATTATCAAAGAAGGATCATAGCTCAATCAGCAACTTTTAACCTCTGGGTTAAAGAGAGTGGGTGCTGTCAATATTATAAGACGGCACCCACAAATTAAGCCTCCCAAGCTTCCTGGATTTCGAATTTTGAATTACAGTCATTATCCAGGTCGGATTCTAAACAAATAAGCGGAAAGCGCTTTGTCGCTCTTACTTGTTGTCTTCATATGAAAATATTCGGTGAACTAAAACTCAATAAAAAACAAGCCGTCTTTGCAATCACAATCCTTATTTCCCTGGGTCTTGTACTGATAGGTTATGAAACTTTCAATATGAGCCCGCCGCTCTTACCCGGCTATCCCGGTGACGCCTTCTACCCTCGACTGGTTATTGGTTTCACCGCTATCTGGTGTATTGTCATATTGGCACGCGGCTGGCGATCCGGAAGTCAGGAGAATATGAAATCGACTCCGGTCAGTGATTTCTCGTTTCATGTCGGAGAATTTATCGCCGTCACGATTGCCGTCCTCGCCTATGCAATTCTTCTGAAACCCCTGGGATTCGAAATTTCGACATTCCTGTTTTTGTTTTTTTTGCTCTATCCGAGGATGCAAAAAAACGTCACGAATAACCTCATACTGAGTACCACCCTTAGCATTATTACAATTCTCGTGCTGTGGGCCGTGTTTGGTTTTGGCCTCAAGGTTCAACTCCCCGTTAAGTTCCTTCCCCTCTATATCTATTAGACAACCGGTTTGCGAGTGAAATGGAAAATGTACTGACATATACACTTGGCGCGATGCAGAATATGGCATCCGTTACCATTCTCCTCACGATATTTGCCGGCGTGATATTAGGTATCTTACTCGGCGCACTGCCGGGCTTCGGCAGTTCCCAATCCCTGGCCCTGTTGTTTCCCCTAACATTTGCCATGACCGCAGATCAGGCCATTTTGTTTTTTCTGGCTATTTATTCTGCCGCTGAATATGGCGGATCGATCCCGGCAATATTGATCAGAACACCAGGGACGCCGGCCCAGGCAGTTACCGTGCTCGACGGATACGCAAAGACGAAGAAAGGGCTGGCAAAACGCGCCCTCAGGATTTCGTTGTTTTCCGGTGTTATCGGCGGCGTAACCAGCACGATCATATTTATACTCTCCGGCACATCTCTGGCCTATTTCGGTTTGCTTTTCGGTCCGGGGGAAATGTTTGCTCTTGGCCTATTTGGACTTTCCATCATTGGCAGTTTTTTCGGAAAAGATGCTGCCAAAGGTTTTCTGGCAACGGGAATCGGCCTGATTCTGGCGACTGTTGGAAGTTCGGGTTTTGGCGGAATCCGGTTCTCGTATGACCAGCCTTATTTAATGGAAGGCTTTCCCCTGATTGTCATTATTATCGCCTTACTCGCTGGTCCGGAGGCCTTCCGGCTTCTCGTGGATCACAGACGGACAATTGAGAACCTGGAAGCCGCCCCCGAAGCCAAAGAGGAATCGAGGGAGCGCAACCGAGTTACAATGGCGGATGTCAGACTTCTTATTCCAACCTGGGCCAGATGTAGCGTCATCGGAACGGTCATCGGTGCCATTCCAGGTGCCGGTGCGTCGATCGGATCCCTGATCGGCTATAGCGAAGAAAAACGCTGGTCAAAACGCGGGGATTTATTCGGAACCGGTGTCGAAGAAGGTCTGGCCGCGCCTGAAACGGCAAACAACGCCGTTGTCGCGGGAACCCTGGTGCCGACATTGGCGCTAGCCATCCCCGGATCCGGGGCCGCTGCCATTCTACTGGGCGTGCTGATCAGTAAGGGTGTCGTTCCGGGGCCCCTGATGTTTCAGGAGCAACCAACATTTATTGCCACCGTTTTTGTTGGCCTGTTGTTTGTGAATATCATGCTGCTGTTCGTCGGATTTTATGGAACCCAGACTTTTTCCCTTATCGCCCGCGTTCCCCGCCGGCTGATGGGTCCATTTGTTCTGCTACTCATATTTCTCGGTGCCTTCGCATTCGATGCTTTTATACCTCATGTCATAATGGTCATCATCATGGGTGCTCTGGCTTACGTTTTCCAGAAAGTTGAAATTCCTGTCGTGCCAATTGTTCTGGCATTTGTCATGGGACCAATCATCGAGAGTAACCTGTCGCTGGCCTTGACCATTCACGAAGGTGACCTGACGAATGTCCTTTTGCGACCGATCACAATAACCATTTTGATAATCGCTTTCATCACTGCTGTTTATGGTCTGTTTTCCAGGTCCGGTGACCAAGTCAACCCGGATAAAACCGCTTAAAAAATCTTCTCTCGATTGAAATAAATCCAAAACGAAAGATCTATGGAAGGATCGACTTCTATGAGCCAGCCCGAAATTGTTGTCATCGCCAAGTTGCCGGATCTGCATATGGCGCATCTCGAAAAAAACTTTACCTGTCATAAGCTGTACGAGGCTGAAGACAGGGAAGCTTTTCTGGCGCAACATCGGGACACAGCCCGCGGTGTCGTCACCAATGGATTGCGGGGCTTCAAAGCCGACATAATCGAAGCCCTGCCCAATCTTGAAATCATTTCAGTTTGGGGGGCAGGATTGCAGGCCCTGGATCTTGAGGCTGCCCGCCGTCACGGAATTTTCGTCACCAACACACCGGATAATTCCAAGATCGCGGTTGCCGAGCTTGGCTTAGCCCTCATGCTCAACGTAGGGCGGCGCATCATGGAAGCTGACAAGTTTGTCAAATCCGGCGCCTGGGCATCGGGGAGTTTTACGGGTTACGGATCGGGTTTCTATGAGAAGAAGCTCGGTATTGTCGCTCTCGGGACAATCGGACGTGCCGTTGCTGAACGCGCGGCGTCATTTGGAATGAAAATCTCTTATTTTGGACCAAACGAAAAATCCGATGTCCCGTATACTTATACCGATAACATCGTCGATCTTGCCCGCAACAGCGATTTCCTGATGCTTTGCTGTCCGGAAACTCCGGAAACGACCGGTCTGATTACATCCGGTGTTTTAGAAGCTCTCGGACCAGAAGGTGTATTAATTAATATTTCCCGTGGAGTCGTCGTCGACGAAAACGCCCTGATCGATGCCCTGAAGTCAGGAGTAATCAAGGGGGCGGGATTAGATGTGTTTGTTGATGAGCCCAATGTACCTGATGATCTAAGGAATCTTGAGAATGTCGTTCTCATGCCTCATATAGGCACCGCGACTGCAGACGTCCGCAGAATCAGAATGGAAATGACCGTCACCAATTTACAGGATTATTTCAACGGCAAGCCGCTTTCCTCCGCCCTGGTCGAGGGTAAAAGTTCGTAGCCATGCTGACTGTGCCGATGTGGGGCAACTGCTAGACTTCAATCTCGATTTCCGCCTCGATTTCCACGGGAATACCAAAAGGGAGACCTGCCATGCCCACGGCGGAACGCGCGTGGCGACCGATCTCGGAGCCGAATATATCGAGGATGAGCTCGGAAAATCCATTGATCACCAAGGGTTGCTTGTCAAAACCCGGTGCCGAATTCACCATGCCGAACACCCGGTTCCAGGCCAGAATACAATCCAGATCAGCCAACTCGCGCTTAAGGCTGCCGAGCATGGAAAGAGCTGTTTTCCTCGCCAGTTCCCGTGCCTCCTCAATGGACACCTCCGAACCGACCTGCCCGGTTGGTGCAGACATTGATCCGTCCGCTTCCTGTGGCCCGTGACCGGAAACAAAGACCCGGTTGCCACGTACACTCACCCAGGGAAAAGGCAGGACCACACCCGGAGGCAATCTCAGTTCTGAAGGCAACACCAGACGGAGTTCATCCAGTTTTTTTTCAATTCGTGACATTGCGACCTCGCGGATGATTTCAAAAGTATGGAATAAAAAATACGGCAGCTCACTCTATTGTGGACTACCGTATCCTAATTTCTCAACGATACCATCGGACACGGTTAGTCCAATGTCGCGTTCATGACTTCATCTCAGTTCAGTCAAGATCAAAGCGATCGGCATCCATGACCTTGGTCCAGGCTGCTACGAAGTCTTCGACAAATGCATCCTTAGAATCGTCACTGGCATAGACCTCGGCAAAGGCACGTAACTGGGAGTTCGATCCGAACACGAGATCAACCCGCGTTCCAGTCCATTTGACGTTACCCGATTTGCGATCTCGTCCCTCAAACTCATCCTCGTCTTCGGAGGTCGCTTTCCACTCCGTTCCCATGTCAAGTAAATTGACGAAGAAATCATTGGTCAGCGATCCCGGCTTGTCAGTGAAGACGCCATGTTGCGACTGGCCGACATTAGTATCGAGAACGCGCAACCCGCCAACCAGTACGGTCATTTCCGGTGCTGTCAGCGTCAAAAGCTGCGCCCTGTCTATCAATAGCTCCTCGGCAGATATTGAATACTTAGCTTTGAGGTAATTGCGGAAACCGTCTGCGAAAGGTTCGAGAACCGCAAAGGATTCCACGTCTGTCTGCTCCTGCGAGGCATCTGTGCGCCCGGGTGTGAAGGGAACTTCCACATCATGACCGGCGGCTTTCGCCGCCTGCTCGATGGCCGCAGAACCGCCGAGAACAATCAGATCGGCCAGCGACACCTTCTTTCCACCGCTTTGGCCGTCATTAAAGGCTTTCTGTATTCCTTCAAGAGTTTCAATTACTTGAGCAAGTTGTTGTGGCTGGTTTGCTTCCCAATCTTTTTGCGGCACAAGTCGTATACGTGCCCCATTGGCACCTCCCCGCTTGTCAGAGCCACGGAACGTCGATGCCGAAGCCCATGCGGTCGAAACCAGCTGCGAAACAGAAAGACCCGAAGCAAGTACCTTGCCCTTGAGATCCTTGATATCAGATGCATCAATCAGATCATGATCGACGGCTGGAACAGGATCCTGCCAGATCAATTCCTCAGACGGAACTTCAGCGCCGAGATAGCGCGAACGCGGGCCCATGTCCCGGTGGGTCAGTTTGAACCAGGCACGCGCAAATGCATCTGCAAATTCATCAGGATTTTCATGATAGCGGCGTGAAATCGGCTCGTAGATTGGATCCATCCGCATCGCCATATCGGCTGTTGTCATCATCGGCGCATGTTTTTTGGACGGGTCATGGGCATCAGGTGACATATGTTCCTCAGTCACATCTTTTGCCACCCATTGGTGAGCGCCTGCGGGACTTTTTGTCAGTTCCCACTCATAGCCAAAGAGAACATCGAAATATCCGTTATCCCACTTTATCGGGTTGGGTGTCCACGCTCCTTCGATACCGCTGCCAATGGCATCTCCTCCGACACCGCTGCCAAAGCTGTTTTTCCAACCCAACCCCTGTTCTTCAAGGCCAGCGCCTTCAGGTTCAGCGCCTACCAGGGATGCATCACCAGCGCCATGACTTTTACCAAAAGTATGGCCGCCGGCCGTGAGGGCAACTGTTTCCTCATCGTTCATCGACATTCGCGCGAACGTCTCGCGTATATCCCGCCCCGAAGCCACCGGATCCGGTTCGCCATTAGGACCTTCCGGATTCACGTAGATGAGACCCATCTGTACGGCTGCGAGTGGATTTTCAAGTTCGCGGTCGCCTGAATATCGCTTGTCGCCGAGCCATTCAGTCTCGGCACCCCAATAAACATCTTCCTCGGGTTCCCAAATATCTTCGCGGCCACCAGCAAATCCGAATGTCTTGCCACCCATGGACTCGATGGCGCAATTACCCGCAAGGATCAGCAAATCGGCCCAGGAAATCTTATTTCCGTATTTCTGTTTGACGGGCCAGAGCAATCGCCGCGCCTTGTCGAGATTGACGTTGTCGGGCCAGCTGTTAAGAGGGGCGAAACGCTGGGAGCCTGATTCGCCGCCACCGCGACCATCAGCAGTTCGATAAGTTCCAGCACTATGCCAGGTCATTCGGATAAAGAGCGGTCCATAGTGACCATAGTCTGCCGGCCACCAGTCCTGGGAATCGGTCATCAACGCATAGAGATCTTTTTTCAAGGCGCTCAGATCGAGCTTCTTAAATTCCTCTGCATAGTCAAATCCCTGATCCATGGGACTGGTGAGGGACGAGTTCTGGCTCAGAATTTTAACATTCAGCTGGTTCGGCCACCAGTCCCGGTTCGATAATACACCTTGAGACGTGTGCATATGCGCCCCACCACTCATCGGACACTTACTTTCGTTCGACATATTGACTCCAACCTGTTGTGCTCATTTGCTTTGCACGAATTATACAAAGTAGATTCTAGATTGCAAAGCTGAGCGCGTTTGAATGTCACGACCTATTGTAGGATATACTGTCGCAGACATCTGCGAAATTCGGAGAAATCAATGACATAATTGGTACTCGGAGGCAAGAAACCGCTTTCATAGGCACAATCGAATATGCGGGTCGACCGAATAATATCGGATCAGTACTAGCGCCTCGGATCTTGGCTGAGTTGCAGCTTGTACAAAATCAATGCGTTGGCGGGACCGCGAATGCGGCCAACAGGCCCAAAGTCGCAATTTTTCATCAACTTGTGTGAGCGGGAATTCGGTTCATCGACAACGGCAAAGCGACCGTCTCGCGAGGAAGGACGGTATCCTCGCTGAGAAAGCGCCGAATCTCTCTTTTGTGAAAAAGATTTATAAGATCATCCAGATTTTCGGCCCTAACAGGTGATAGCCGGCCCTGCGAAAACTGGAGAACCTCTTTCACTCGCTGCGGCTTTGCTTCCATCCACTCAATAATGCTGGATACATATTCAATTCATCCCAATTGGCATTATGCCAAATATTCGTTCCGGCGATATGTAAATTGACAGGGGATATAAGTGAATCGTGCACTTGAGTCACGACGGGGTGGGATGCCCGGTGAATTGCTGAGCATCATCGCATATGTCGTACCACTCCGGTTTTTCGGCGACAAACTCGTGGAACCGATTTTTCAGTACCAAT
>CAJHZG010000015.1_pt1 | contig 13379 bp, 7 predicted proteins | sample 9198901 | NCBI WGS metagenome assembly CAJHZG01 (sample SAMEA7708382, study PRJEB35096) | sediment metagenome | biome: marine neritic benthic zone biome [ENVO:01000025]; feature: sediment [ENVO:00002007]; material: shallow marine sediment [ENVO:03000034] sea grass bed [ENVO_01000059] ... | reverse complement strand
TTGATGTACAGGGTGATGCCTTCAACCCGAGATTTGAAACAAGTCGTCAGCCTCTCAAAATCGTCCTGACTGACATCGGCATGGGCGGCGATAACCTCACCGAAATTTTGGGTTTTGCCTCCCTGACGCTTTGCAATATCGCACAGGGCATTGAGCATGACCCTGTTACCCAGGGAGTGGGCAACGAGATGAATCTTGATGTCAGGTACGGATTCCCGCATTTGATCGAGAAACCCGACCAAGGGATTGATCGATTTCGTGGCCAAATCCTGATCCATCAAATAACTTCTAACCAAGCCCTGAGACGGCCAGGTGAAAGGAATTAACAGGCCGTCAAATTGCAAGTCGAATGAGAGTTGTGCCGCGCGTTTCAGCGCGCCTTCAAAACTGTTATTGTACCCGTGGACAAAGACGAGCGCCTGGTTCTTGAAAATTGCCGACCGGGATTGGCTGGCACGGAGGGAAGCGGCAAACTGACCGGGTGAGTTCAGGCGTTGTGTCCGCACGATGGCGAGGATGTCGGCGGAGGTCAGCTGACCTGATTTGGCCTTTTCCAGTTGACCGAGACTCTCACCAATGCGCCTGGCGCGGTTTCGCACCTGCTCACCGGGAACTTTCATCACGGCCCGGCCAAACCGGACGGACTTCGACAGCCCGGTGCCGAAACCGCCGTCTTCATTGTGCATTCTGTTCGTGACGAAATAGAGAGGAATGTGCCGTGTTCCCGGCTCGGGTATTTCTGCAAGGCGCGCACGAATTTTTGCTTCATCACCAGGGCGTCCAAGCTTTTCATAGAGTCCGGCAAGACCTTTGAAGAGATTGCCAAGAGATGGATGATTGGGGCCGAGTTTTTTTCGATGATTGCCAACGCACGTGTGTAGTGCGCTTCGGCTTCCGCGAAGCGGTCCTGATCACGATAAAGCCAAGCTAAATTGTTAAGGCCGGTAGCGACACGAATATGATCGGGACCCAGGGCTTTTTCGCTGATAGCCAGCGCACGATTGTAGAACGCTTCGGCGTCCTCGTAACGTCCTTCTTCACGATACAATCCGGCCAGGCTGTTGAGGCTGGCACCCACTATCGGATGATTGGGACCGAAGGCTTTTTCACTGATCGATAGCGCTCTTATATGTATTTTCTCCGCTTCTCCATGGCGGCCCTGAATTTCAAAAAGACCCGCCAGATTGTTGAGACTTTCTCCCACTCGCGGATGATCGGGGCCGAGAGCCTTTACGTTAATCGCCAGAGCACGTTTAAAAAGCGGTTCGGCTGACCCAAATTGCCCCAGATCCCTATAAAGCAGAGCCAGGTTATTGAGGCTGCTACCCACATGGGGATGATTGGGGCCAAGGGCTTTTTCGGTGATTGCCAATCCACGTTTAAAGAGCTGTTCAGCTTCTGCAAAGGCCCCTTGAGTCTTATAGAGCAAAGCCAGATTATTGACGCCCGCACCCGCAGCAGGATGATCGGGGCCCAGGGCTTTCTCGCTGATCGACAAATCTCGTTTATAAAGAGGTTCGGCTTCCCGGTAGCGGCCCTGATCGCGATAAAGCTCAGCCAGGTTGCTGAGGCTGGTACTGACATCGGGATGATCGGGACCATGGGCTTTTTCCAGGATCGACAAATCACGTTTCAGGAGCGGTTCGGCTTCCGCGTATCGCCCTTGAGCCTGATAAATCAAAGCCAGGTTATTAAGGCTGGTCCCCACACGCGGATGATGGGGTCCGAGCGCCTTTTCTCGTATCGCCAATGCCCGTTTTGCGAGTTGTTCGGCTTTCCCGTAACGCCCTTGAGCTTTGTAGAGCAACGCCAGATTGTTGAGGCTTGTACCCGTAGATGGATGCTCGGGACCGAAGGCTTTTATGCTGATCGACAAAGCACGCCTATAAAGCGGTTCGGCTTGCCCATAGCGGCCCTGGGCGCGATAAAGCACTGCCAGATTGTTGAGGCCGTTACCGACGCTGGGATGATCGGGGCCGAAAGCCTTTACCGCAATCGACACATAGCGTTTATAGAGCGGTTCGGCTTTTCTGTAACGGCCCTGAAGCCGATAAAGCTCTGCCAGGTTATTTAGGCTGGTGCCCACACGGGGATGGTCAGGGCCAAGGGCTTTTTCATAAATGGACAAGGCGCGTCTATAAAGCGGTGCGGCTTCTGCATAGCGCCCCTGCTGGCGATAAAGCAGAGCGAGATTCGCATAGTTTGTGCCCAACACCGGATGATTGGGATCCAGCTTAGCCTGGCCCAATGCCACAGAGCGTTTGGCAATCTGAATGGCCTCGGTGATTTTTCCCGCTTTATAGAGGCGTAAGACTTCTGAATTAAGAGACTCGATGTCCGCGGTTTGAGCAGTTGCCGCCGTGACTGCAATGCTCAATAAAACAATCATCCCAACAAAAGGATTCAACAAAGCCCTCACCAGTCCCACCCCTGAAATGCCGATCATGATAATTCACTATGATTATATATATTAGCTAAAGCAATAGCTATGGACCTGCAGTCCACTTCGCCTGTCACTCCCGGTCGTCGTACCCGGCGGACCCGGCACCAGAAGAATTATCGTCAACCACTTAACCAGTTAACCCCAATTCATTCTCAGGAAGGAAGGAAGGAAGGAAGGAAGAGCACGGGGTCCGGTACCGGTGAGGGTTCGGCCTGCCATCTCTTTTTTACCTAAATTGCACGGCCCGATTGTCGCCCCCATGAAGCGGCGCTATCCTGCCCGGTGTGAATTAGGAGGAATAATTGTGAGTGCAATAGAAGCGATGGTTAGCATGGACAGTGCTAACGACGATGAGCAGATAATAGAACTAACAAATGAACAACGGAAGCTCCTGCTCGTTTGTGTCGAGCGATATCGGCTCTTGAACATTCTGCCATCCGGGCAACAAGAAGCGCTGGACGAGATCAAGTGGATCCTGGAGGAATAGGACCGCTCCTTTTGATCCTGGAACCCCTGAAAATTCAACGAGCCGGACAATCTTGTCGATTAACCAACCCGAACTAATTGTTTTTGACTATAAGCACCAACCTATATCCTGTGATGGAGATTTAACCTTACGAGTTGGATCAGAACAAGCTGGAGGCCACGACAAATTTTATTTGAAAGGGTCATTCCATGTTTCAAGCTCCGAAAAAAGTCACCACCAATCTGGTCAACCCCACGCACAAATCACAACAGGATTTTCGGCGATCCGGTTCCAGCGTGATCGGTTCCGATTTGACAATAAAAGGTGATGTCCAGTCAGACGGCCCCTTGATCATCAATGGAAAAGTGCAGGGCGATGTTAAAAGCCGCACCCTGACCGTTAAAGAAGGCGGGATCATCGAGGGAAATGTCGCGGCCGACGAAGTTATGATTTTCGGAAAAGTATTTGGTACAATTCAAGCGCGGGAATTGAGACTGAGACCATCGTCCCATGTGGAAGGCGACATTCTGCATGAGCAATTGGAAATCGAGATGGGAACCAGTTTCTCCGGCAAACTGACACGGACACCATTCACCGGGGAAGTCGGCGGGAAGGAAGTGCAGGAGGCGACCGGAGATATTGAGAAGGACGGGCCCCAACATGACAACCCAGTCCTCCACAACCGATCAATCAAACCTTCCACGGACAACCTGGCACAAGCCTCGTGAAGTTTTTCGTCGTGACCATCTGACGTTGCAGGACGGTATATCATCGCCCGGGTTCAGGAGCCGACCGGTAGTCCGGGTACTCCGCATTCGCCAATATCCCCGGGCCATTGGCGCGGTTCATCAGCCCTTACGCGGGGCCCGGGCTTTGTAGCGGTTTCAATGAAAATTTCAGATAGATTTCAGAGTTTACTCACAATTCAATAGTGCGATAATTATGATTTTGCCAATTTTCGAATAAAAGAGTAGAATTGTAACTTAATTATTGTCTTACTGTGACCTGCTCCAAAACACGTGTGTTGCGGATCTTTGTTCTTCTTTTGGATGGGTCAAGAGGAGAATATTATGCTCCGTTTCAGCCTCATCTCCCTAGCTGCATTTTTGTTGTCAAATTCCCAATTATTTGCCTCTCAGCATAGCTTTCAGCACAACGACATCTCACCCGGCACCGAGGTCATTTCGGGCTTCAAAGTGCAACCTGGCCTTGGGGTCAGCCCGCAAAGACAGAGAGTCCTGCAATTGGCACAACGCTCACGTGCAAACTGTATCGCCCGGCGAAAAGCACAAGGCAAAAAAATAACAGAATACGGAATAAAAAAATGCATGCAGAGTGGAGACAGCAATTCCAACAAGGCTTACGGAAACAAGAAAAAAACGCGTAAATCCAAACGTGAGACTGTCGGACTGGAATCTCAGGATGTGGAAGAGGTTGTCGACCTGGATTTAGAAGAATCAGAATCTGTATCATCAGATCTTCTTACATTCACATCAGAAAATGCCCCGAAATCCATTGGCGATATTACGGCAATTCTTGACCAGCAGAAACCAGAACCGAAACGTGTTGCAAAACGAAAATCCATTGCAAGCCTCTCTCCACCGGATACGGAGAACAAGAAAAAACTTGTCAAATTTTACCTAAAACGGGGTAAGGCTGCGAGTCGTGTGGGTAAAACCCTACAGCAGATTGAAGATTTCAAAAAAGCGGAACAAATTTCGCGGACGGCAAAGTCTCTGAAATTGCGGATCGAAGCCCTGAAACGATTGTCCGGAGCCCAATTTCTTGCCGGCAACTGGGGCGCATCAATAAAAATTCGTCAGAAAATTCTCAAGATATTTGAAAGAAAAAAAATCGGGCGAAACGCCGTCAGATGGCGTGCTGTTCTGGTTTCGGACTATGCCAGAATGGGAAAGTTCGCTGCGGCGGAAAAGCAAATGCGCCTGATCGAACAGCGCCTGAAAAACTTCCCAAAGAAAGCAAACTGGCAGCAGGACAAGCAGAAAATTCAAGCCATGGCTTCCCGAGCCAAAGCGAATCTTCTGGACAGTCAGCGAAAATTTCAAAAGGCTGAAAGTCTCTACAAATCTTCCCTGAGCTTTTTACAGGCCGCCACATCGGGGAAGGAAAGCCTGATACTCCGCGACAGTATAAAGGCGGAGCTTGCGAACAATCTGATGCGCCAGGGGCGCTGGATCGAGGCGGAAATACAGGCACGCGAGGCCCTGATTAATTCCCTGAGCCGTGCCGGAAAGTATTCAACTGAAACGACCGCGAACCTGTTGCTCCTAGCCAATGTGATCGGCAGTCAGGGAAGGTTCAAGGACGCAATCATACTTTCTGAAGTTGCCGTTGAAATATTGAAATCGCTCGGCCTTGGCAATGACGTGTTACCATTGAACCGGGCGCAAAAAATACTTGCGATCGCTTACTTCAATAGTGGCGACATCGAAAAATCCCTGAAAATTTTTGATGAAATCGAAATCGCAATTGGTTCCAGGAAAAAGCGCTTTGACGCGATTTTAGTACGGGATATCACGTGGCATCTGGCCATGTTACTGGGGGACCGACATGAAAAAGCCCTGCCACTGTTGAAGCGGGCCGTTGAGCTGCGCCGCAAAGGCCGAAAAGGTGGAGTCGCTTTTCTCAAGTCCGCGCTCGCAACCGCGCTTTGGAAAAACGGCCAAAGTGATCCTGCTTTGAAGCACTTCAAAACGGCAATTCCCCACATATTAAAAATTTCCGCCGGTGACGATGAGGAGTTTACGCAAGGTACGTTAATAGAACGCCGCAAATCCATTGTTCTCAGTTTTTACCTCGAATATCTGGCAGATATAGAAGGAACACCGTTTGCGGCAAGAAATAAAATCAAGGCCCGGGCCAGATCATTCGAACTGGCGGATATCATCAGAGGTCAATCGGTTCAGCGCGCGCTATCAGCTTCATCGGCCCGCCGATCCGTGAAAGACCCGGAACTGGCCAAATTACTGCGCGCCGAACAGGATGTACGAAAGCTCCTTTCAGCAAGAAATGCTCTGTTAACCAGCTTGTTGTCCCAACCGCCGGATCAAAGAGACAAAGCAGCTATCAAACAACTCCGTCAGGACATAAACAAATCCAAAGGAGCTCGCGACAGGCTGCAGGCGGAGCTCAACACCCGATTTCCGGATTTTGCGGAACTCATGAATCCCAAGGCCCCAACCATAAAAGACGTTCAACGAGGACTGAATGTCAACGAAAGCCTGATTTCGATTTATGTCGGGCGGAAGAAAACCTACATCTGGGCCGTGCCAAAGGAAGGGGACTCCCATTTTGCTGTCGCCGATGTGGGCCAGGACCGTCTCAGCAAAACGGTGGCGGCCCTGCGGGAGGCTTTGGATCCCCGAGCTCAAACACTCGGGGATATTCCTGATTTCGATCTGCGTCTGGCTTACCGCCTGTACAAACAGATACTGGAACCCGTTGAAGGGGGATGGAAAAATTCAAACAGCTTGCTCATCACTACAAACGGCGCTCTGGGAGAAATTCCCTTTTCGATCCTGCCGACAAAGCGTGTTCGCAAATCGAAGACGGAAGGCCCCCTGTTTGCGGACTATCGGGACGTGCCGTGGCTGGTGCGCACTCATGCCATTACACTTGTTCCCTCTGCGGCTTCCCTGTTGACGCTGAGATCGCTTCCACCCAGCAAAGCCGGGCGAAATCCGTTCATCGGATTTGGTGATCCGTTCTTTAATCAGAAGCAGTCAAAACGCAGCAAGGTCGCGGACAAAGGAGGTTCCACGGAAATATCAAGCCGCAGCCTCAATGTGCGGGGACTTCCAGTGGCGCTTCGCGCAGCACCTTCCACCGGGAACGCCTCGGAAGTGAATTTGTCAGATCTGCCGCGGCTGCCGGATACAGCGGATGAAGTACGTCAGCTGGCAGTTGCCATGAATGCCAATCTCACCAAATCCGTATTTCTGGGCAAGCAGGCGAATGAGGGTTTCATAAAATCGAAAGAACTTTCAGGGTTTCGCGTTCTTGCATTTGCAACACACGGGCTCGTTCCCGGAGAACTCAGTGGACTCAATGAACCTGCCCTGGCGCTCTCCGCTCCGGAAGTTGCGGGAAACCAGGGTGATGGGCTCCTCACCATGAGCGAGATTCTCGGGCTCAAGCTTGATGCGGACTGGGTGATCCTGTCCGCCTGCAATACCGGATCGTCCCGGGGTAACGGCGCCGAGGCGGTTTCAGGACTTGGACGCGCGTTTTTCTATGCCGGCACACGGGCGCTTCTGGTTTCAAGCTGGCCCGTAGAAACCAATTCGGCACGGATCCTGACGACGGATATATTTGCCCGTCAGAAAACGGATCAGAAACTTCACCGGTCCGAAGCCTTGCGCCGCGCCATGGTCGCGCTTATCGACGGAACGGGACACAGGGATCCAGGAACGGGCGAGGTCCTTTATACCCATGCCCATCCGATTTTCTGGGCCCCCTTTATTCTGGTTGGCGACGGGGCCTAAACAGGATTCAATTTGAGGAGTATCGCATTGCAGAAATTCATTCAGGTTTTGACTTGCTGCGGGGTATCCATGATGTTTAATTCCCTGACAGCCGCAGGGGCAGAACCGGCCGCTGTTGTCGAAGACTACCAGGGCGGATCGGCGAAAATCGAGATCATGCAGCTCCTGTCGCCTGGAGAAAAACTGGACCTCTCCCCGAAAGACGTACTCGTTCTCGGCTATTTTACATCCTGCATTCGCGAAACAATCAGGGGGGGCGAAGTTACCATCGGCTCCGAGGAAAGCGCCATCTCAGGCGGGAAGCGGAAATCGGAAGATATCGACTGTGACGGGGGTGCGATGATCAGTCCTCAGCCAACCCGCAAGGAAGCCGCCGCCGCCGTTTTCCGTAAAGGCAATTTTGAAAAATCCCTTCCGAAACCCGACTGGACGCTGTTCGGCAAGAGCCCGATATTCAAATTGACCAAGCCCGCCAAGGAAATTGTGATCGAGAGGCTCGACGCCGAGGAAAAAATACGCAAACTGAAAATCTCCGGCTTGATCGTCGATACTTCCCGCACCGGTATTTCCCTTGATCCGTCCGGCCTTTATAAAATCAGCATCGATCGGAACGAATTCCACCTGAAAATCTCTCCCCTCGCCGAAGACAGTGCGCCGATTCTGTCCCGTATCGTGGTATTTGATGCCAGCACAAATCCCTGAAACCATGCCTGGACCAATCTCATGTTTCTGGCCCCGGAGGGTAGAATAGTTTGACCGGTTGGCTGAAAAACTCGTTTTCGGGTTTTGTATCCCTATGCATTGCCGCGTTGATTGTCGCCGCTTTGTCCTTGCCGGCTTTCGATCGGTTCCACGGATATGATGTTGATATTCTCCACTATCTGAGAAACAAGTTTGAATCCCGAGCGCAATCGTCGACGCGATCCCCGGTTGCGGTCATTGCCATTGATGAGTTGACTTACGCAACCCAGCCGTTTGCAGGATTGCCAAAAGTGATGTGGACCCCCCAGATCGCCCGGATTCAAAATTCGATCCTGGCAGCGGGGGCTAGAGTTATCGGCTGGGATATTATTCTGCCAACGTCGGCGGCGACCTATGTTGCGGACAAGAATTTCGATCGGGAACTCCTGAAAAGCTTTGCGCAGGCACGCCGGGATTCAAGGCTGGTTCTCGGAACAGCGCAGCTCGGGAACAGCAAAATAATACCGCACCGCCTGTTTTCCTGGGCCGCCGGCGGGGCCAACAATCTTCGCTCTCTTAACGTCAATGTTGACGAGGATGGTATCATCCGCAGCGTCCCAACGTTTTTATCCGTCCGCAAGCGAGACAACAGCGTGAGCCGCGTTCCCTCGCTGGCACTGGAACTTGCGGCGCGCCACAGGGATGTGGTGCCCGAACGTCTGCCGGACGGACGCGTTCGCTTTGGCGATCTTGATCTCTCCGGCAGTCGATCCGACAAGCTGCAGCTGAATTATCTCGGGGAAAATGCGCTCATCCCGACATTTTCACTGGCAGATCTGTATTTGTGTGCGGAAGCGGAAAAATCGGACTTCTTCCGGGAGCATTTTCGCGACCGGGTGGTCCTCCTGGGACTCGTCCTCGATATCGAAGATCGAAAGCTCAGTTCGAACCGGTGGATAACCAATGGCGGCCCCCCCCATTCCGAGCCCCGGTGTACGGACAAGGTCGGGACCCACGATTCAAACATTGATCGGGAGACAACACCCGGCGTTTACGTTCATGCGACCGCCGTGAACAATATCCTGTTGAACAGCGGTCTCGAACAGCCGGGCGCCTGGCAGCGCCTGATAATGACCCTGCCTCTTGCGCTGATCGTTCTCATCGCCACCCAGTTCTTTCGCCCCGGGACAGCGGCTTTGACGTTTCTCATCACATCGGCGGGCTGGATCGCCTTTGCCATGTGGCAGATCGACAATCATTTCGTTATGCCGGTACTTGATCCGGTTTTCGCGGCATCACTGACATTTGTTACCGTTCTTGGCTATCGGTTTGCCGTGGTTGATAAAGATCGGCGATTTCTGAAACGCGCCTTCAGCTCCTATGTCTCTCCGGATCTCGTCGACAGCCTTCTTGCCGATCCGGAGAAACTGAAACTCGGGGGCGAACGCCGGGAACTGTCATTTTTGTTTACCGATCTTGCCGACTTTACGCGCATGGTTGAAAACATGGAGCCAACCAAAGTTGCGCCCCTTCTCAACAGCTATCTCGACCAGATGATTGGCATTGCAAAAGCCAACAGCGGAACGATAGACAAAGTCATAGGCGACGCGGTTGTTGTCATTTTCTCAGCCCCTGTTGATTTATCGGATCATGCGGTCAATGCGGTGAACTGTGCCCGTGAAATGGATAAATTCGCGCAACAATATGCCGGGTCGCAGCGGGACCGAGGCATCATGTTCGGGCAGACGCGAATTGGCGTTCATTCGGGAACAGCTGTGGTCGGCAATTTCGGAAGCAGTAATTTTTTCGACTACACAGCCCTGGGCGATGCAATGAACACGGCGGCCAGGCTGGAAAGCGTCAACAAGCAAATTGGAACCCGGGTACTTGTCAGCAAACAAGCCATGGACAAGAGTAGCTCAGAGGGTCGACCCGTGGGATGCCTTGTCCTGAAGGGGAAATCGGATGCTCTTGAAGTGTTTGAAATAGGAGCCTGCGAAGAAGAAGGGCGGGTCTCCGCGGAAATTTACAAAACCCTGTACAAGTCAATCGAGGTTAAAGACGTTTCGGCTCATGCAACAATCAAGCAGCTCTGTGCCGATTATCCCAATGATCCGCTCCTGAAATTTCACAAGGATCGGCTGGATGCCGGTGAAACGGGTACTCTCATTCACCTGACTGAAAAATGATTGTTAAACTCAAAGTCCGGCGGTGACATCGACACTTCTGGAGATCATCCCAGTCAGCTTTCAGAGGCGGGAGAGTTGAGGGCCTCATTGCTGAGCACCTTGCCGGGACTCAAGAGATCATCATCGCCTTCCACAGGGCTCTCACCCGCCCTTCGGCGAACACTTGCCCTCACGTCTTCCCAATATTCAGGCCATCGCAGAAGGCGCAGGCTGTTGTTGGCCTCCAGCACTTTATCGCGCTCTTCCTGATCCAGAGACTCGGTTTCGGCAAATTTTCCGATACCCGAAACAATTCTGTCGCGTCTCTCATCCAGTGCTTCGTTGAGATTGAGCAGGGCTTCCGGCGCGTAGGCGGGTTTTACAGATCGCATACGTTCGAAAACGGCCTCGGAAATGACCGCATGCAGCGGCAGGGTTCGAGGACGATATTCATAGAGATTACTGAACCATTGCCGAACCTGGCCCCTGGGATCGGGATCAACCAGCGTCACCCCGCCTTCCGCCTGAGATTTGCGCAAAGCGATATGGGCTTTGTCCGCCTTTTTCGCCGCAAGGAACAGACCCCAGCTCTCGTTTTCACCGCCCTGCTGTTCCTCTTCGACGGCATAACCACTGCTTATGCGCTGAAGTAAAAAGTCGAGTGTGATGTCAGAAAGCCTGTCCGTGGCCCACCCGCCCCCGATATTGGCGTGATCCCCCGGGAACCAGACCTCGACAATCCGTTCGGGATAAATCGCATCCGGATCCATCAATGTCGGATCAAAACTGTCGCGCATCTCGTCGAGGGCGACCATATGATAGGCCTGCTGGACATTGTCCGGGACCGACATGTCCTTGCCGAAATTCAATTGCTGGAAATTGATTCCAAATATCGACTTGGCGACCCCGAAAGACCCCACCGTATCCCAGCAACCCAGCACGGAGATCTGCACGGGAACTTTCACCTTTGATGTCCAGATTGTCCGGTGCTTACCGAACAGAAACAGTGTCCACACCGCGCGCGGCGCGCCCCGGGTATTGATGGCCTGGGCCAGCAGGCGGGCAATTGCCGCACCCCTGCTGAATCCGGTGATAAAAACACGATCCCCCGGCTGGTAAACCCTTATGAGGTCGAGATAGGAGCGGGCAACAATTTCCTCCGCGCCAAGGCCGGCCGCCATTCCGAGCGTCTGCAGGATTGGATCATTATCAAACCTGTTGCCGACACCGGCATAATAAAAACCGACTTGTTTCTCTCCGTATTTCTTGCACAGCGATGAATCAAATTCGCCCGTGGGCGTGTAGGCTGCCTTGTCCGACTTCAGCATGTGAAACAATTTGTAAACATTGGTCTGCGCTGCAAAACCTCTCTCGATCTGATCCGGCGTATTGCTGGTTCCGTCGAGGCAAATGACGATATTCTTGCCTTTGCGCGCCGGCCAGGGCGAGGAATTGCGAAACAGGATATATATCAGGGGCAGTCCGATCAGAATGAATTCCCATTTGTAGATCCACCCCTGGAAACCGCTTCCCAGAAAGGACCAGATCCAGCTTCGCCCGGGTCCGGTCTCGGACTGACTATCGGATTGCGACGTGGAGGTTTGCTCGTCTGTTACGGGCCTGGTGTTTTGCGTGCCGGTGTCGGAATCCCCCGAACTCACCTGAGCGATTGCGGATTTCGGAGACAGCAGATATTCGAGACCGGAACTGCTGCTGGTTTCTTTTTCTCCGCTTGAATATCCCGGGCCCAAGCCCTTCATGCAGGCATAGCCGACAAAAATCAGAAACACGGCAAGTAATCCATTGAACACTGCACGGGGAATGAACCTGAGACCCTGGGCATGACGCCTTAGCCGAAAGGCCAGTACCAGAAGAGCGATCTGCACAACAATGAAAAAGAAAAGCCAGCCGGATCCCGGCATCGGTTTGGCAGCGGTGAGCGAACCAAATGCGCCAGAGGCATTCAGCCCGAACAGCAGGATAAAGGATACCAGGAACCAGCCAAGGAAATTGCGCCGGTAGATAAGTCCGGCAAGGCCCGGGATCAAGGCGTAAATACTTAGCTGGAAAATATTGCCGAAAAAACTGCTCGCTATCTGAGGGAAATCCTGGCGGAACAGCTGATCAAGGTAAACTTTCGCCAGAGGCCGGCCGATCCTGAAAATATTCGAGACATGGTCCCCGAAACTTCGCTTCTGACCCGCCTCGTCCGTGTCGCTGAACAGACTGTTAATTCGTTGCCGGAGACCATCTTCATCATTCTCAAATTTGCTCAGAATTTTTGTGAAGGTCAGTGGATCCTGGTCGGTCGTGGAAATCCCCAACTCGGCGCCCAGCTGGTCATACCCGGATGGAAGGGCAACGACAATAAAAAGCACGACACTCAATATGAGCATCAATACGGGAACAAATCGCGAGCCTCTGCGGATACCAAGCTTAAAACGCCCGGCTTCCGGCGACGCGGCACTCTTATCTGACACTTGTAACACCCCCGAAACCAGACGCGCACCCTATTCCGGCATGTCTGCGCCTGATACCCTACCTTAATAAAGACAATGCTATTCCGTCATAGACGGAACTGTCTAATCGTTATGCGGTATAATTTCAGATTGTTGACACGAGTGGCATTGGTATCACATGACTGAGGTATCACATGACAGAATGTCCGTTAATTGTCCGGTAGTGGACCGTCGCTGGCATCACGGGAATCAAAGAACGGAGATCGACTGTTCTTCCGGACCGGTAGACGGGCAATGGTCCGGAGATTACACCTCATTTCAAAGGCCAGGCTTGTAGCTCGCCAGTTTGGCTCCGAAGCCGATGAATACAACTCCCATGACACCTTTGAGCCAGCGCTGAAAATTACCGCTGCCGGCAATTGCAGTAAGCTTTGCGAAGAGCAGCACCATAGCGCCGAACCAAATCGCATTGATCATTGAGTGCAGGAACACAAGCAGGAACGATGACATTGCAGATGTCTGACCCACCGGGATAAACTGCGGAAAGGCCGCGAGGTAAAACATGGAAACTTTCGGATTGAGGGCGTTGGTCAGGAAACCTTCGACAAATGCACTGAGAAGAGTCCTCTGTCTCCGGGCGGGAGCAACGCGCTGAAC
>CAJHZG010000182.1_pt1 | contig 13476 bp, 8 predicted proteins | sample 9198901 | NCBI WGS metagenome assembly CAJHZG01 (sample SAMEA7708382, study PRJEB35096) | sediment metagenome | biome: marine neritic benthic zone biome [ENVO:01000025]; feature: sediment [ENVO:00002007]; material: shallow marine sediment [ENVO:03000034] sea grass bed [ENVO_01000059] ... | reverse complement strand
GTTTGAGCCGCCACTTCCAGTACCCTGAGGATCACCGGTCTGGGCCATAAATCCTTCTATCACCCGGTGGAATTTCAGGCCGTCATAAAACTTTTCGCGCGCAAGTTTTTTTATTCGAGCAACATGCTTGGGGGCGATATCCGGGAGCAGCTTAATAACGACTCGCCCATATTTGAGTTCGACATAAAGGGTATTTTCCTTGTCGACCTGGGTCGAGGCTGATGAGGGGTAAAAGGTCACAACTGCCAGCAACGACAAGAATAAAGGGAGTCCAATCCGTTTCATTTCACCAGACCTTGTTATCTCTCAGAATTTTCTCTCTGATCATCATTAATTCGAGGAAGCTGAATACTAAGATAGTTTCTTTTTGATTGTATCCGCCACAGTTTGAGGAACAAACGGTGTAATATCGCCACCCATCTTAGCAATTTGACGGACAAATTTTGCGGCGAGAAAGCGCGTTTCAACAGAGGCGGGAAGGAAAAGCGTATCGATGTCTTGTTGCATCTTGTGATTCGTTCCGAACATCTGCATCTCGTAGTCAAAGTCCGTTCCATCGCGCAATCCACGGACGATTGCCTGAGCGCCATGGGAATGTGCTGCAGAAACCGTCAAAGTGTCGAAGGTGACGATTTCAACCTCGGTTTCGCTGATACTCAAGTCGGAAATGACGGATCGCAATAAAGAAACTCTTGCTGTGTCATCGAGAAGCGCCTGTTTCCCGTGATGAACACCGACCCCAATCACCAGACGATCGAACAATTTTGCCGCCCTTGCAATTATATCGAGATGGCCGAATGTGACGGGATCAAAGCTCCCGGGATAAAAACCAACCTTTGTCATAAGCTTCTCAATTCAACCGTGTTTCGCAATCACAATGGCAGTTTTAGTCGGTCAGCGGCCATCTGCCGCGACCATGACCGCATTGCAGACCAAAGGGCAACCGGACCGAGTGACGTCTGCCCACTGTTTACTCATTGGAACTTTCACCATCATCATTGTCGTTTTCTTCATTGCCATCATCGACAATGCGTTCAACTGAAACAACATGCTCATTTACTCCGGTCTTGAAGACCGTAACCCCCTGGGTGCTGCGACCGGCCACACGGACGTCATCAACCGGACAGCGGATTAGTTTACCCCCGTCTGTCACAAGCATAATCTGATCCGAATCTTCGATCGGGAACGAACCTACCAGGGGACCATTGCGCTCATTGACAACCATCGCAATGATGCCCTTTCCGCCGCGCCCGGATGTGCGATATTCATATGCCGAAGTCCGTTTTGCGTACCCATTTTGCGAGGCCGTTAACAGAAACTGTTCCGCGGCACCCAGTTCTGCATATTTTTCTTCACTAAGCAGATTACCAGCCTCCAGATTGGCTGCTGAGTCGTCCTGCTCTGAGGCCTCAATCTCTTCTCCCGTTGTCGCCCGCCTGATCATGTTGGATCGTTTGAGGTATTCACTGCGCTCCTCAGCCGTCGCATCCACATGTCGCAATATGGCCATGGAAATAACCTTGTCGCCTTTTTCGAGCCTGATGCCGCGAACCCCTGTGGAACTTCGCCCCGAGAACAGGCGCACATCCGTTACCGGGAATCGAATGGCCTGCCCCCCACTGGATGTAAGCAGGACATCATCGTTCTCAGTACAAACCTGCACGCCAACGATCTGATCACCTTCATCCAGTTTCATTGCGATCTTGCCGTTTCGATTGACCTGCACGAAATCGGAGAGTTCGTTCCGGCGGACCCCGCCACTGACGGTTGAAAACATGAGATGCAGCCTGCTCCAGCTGTCTTCATCATCCGGCAGCGGCAATATTTCCGTAATCCGTTCCCCCTGCTCCACTGGTAACAGGTTGACCAGGGCTTTCCCCAGAGATTGCGGTGCCGCCGACGGCAGCCGCCAGGCTTTCATCTTGTAAACCATACCGCGGGAAGAGAAAAACAGAAGCGGTGTGTGGGTATTGGCAACGAATACCCGAGAAACGAAGTCTTCGTCCCGGGTCGACATACCGGATCGTCCTTTACCCCCTCGTCGCTGTGCACGATAAGCGGATAAAGGGACACGCTTGATATACCCTTTGTGCGAAACCGTGACGACAACATCTTCGCGGGCTATAAGATCTTCATCATCAACTTCGCCGTCGAAATCGACAATTTCTGTCCGCCGAGGTGTACCGAACTCTTGCGAGATCTCGCTCATCTCATCCTTGATGATCTGAATAATCCGCCCTCTGGATCGCAGGATATCGAGATAGTCTCTGATCTTGTCAGCAAGTCCGTTCAGCTCATCACCGATCTCATCCCGGCCCAGCGCCGTCAATCGTTGCAGTCTCAGATCAAGTATGGCGCGAGCCTGATGTTCAGACAGCTTATAGGTTCCATCTTCACCGACCACGTGGCGTGGATCGGCAATCAATTTGACGAGAGGTTCTATATCTCTGGCCGGCCAGTCTCGCTCCATCAATTGGCTCCGCGCCGTAGCGGGATCCGGTGCCTTGCGGATAAGTGCAATGACCTCATCGATATTGGCTACAGCTATGGCCAGTCCGACCAGAACATGAGCCCGGTCCCGGGCCTTGTTCAAGAGAAACTTGGTGCGTCTGCTGACAACCTCCTCACGAAAACTCGTAAACGCGCGAATAAGGTCCATCAGATTCATGACTTCCGGACGACCGCCATTCAGAGCGACGATATTGCACCCAAAAGTCGATTGCAGCGGTGAAAACCGGTAGATCTGATTGAGTATAACATCGGGCACCGCATCGCGTTTCAGTTCAACCACGACACGCATGCCATCACGGTCGGACTCGTCCCGTATGTCCGAAATGCCTTCAATTCTCTTGTCCCGGACCAGTTCAGCGATCTTTTCGATCAGCGTGGTTTTATTCACCTGAAACGGTATTTCGGAGATGATCAAAGCCAAGCGGTCTTTGCGAATTTCTTCGGTATGAACTTTACCGCGCATCACAATGGATCCGCGCCCCTTGTGATAGGCCGAACGAATACCAACACGCCCCAGGATCGTGCCGCCTGTGGGAAAATCTGGACCCGGCACAATTTCATTGAGATCTTCTATCAAAATCTCGGGATCATCCAGATAGGCGATACAGGCATCAATAACTTCCCGCAGATTGTGGGGCGGGATATTTGTCGCCATCCCCACCGCAATACCCCCTGCACCGTTGACCAGCAGATTTGGAAATTTGGCCGGCAGTACGGACGGCTCGGTTTCTGAATTGTCATAATTTTCCTGGAAAGCAACAGTATCTTTGTCAATGTCATCGAGCAGAAACTGTGACACTTTCTCCAGTCGGCATTCCGTGTAACGCATGGCCGCGGGCGGATCACCATCGACCGAACCAAAATTTCCCTGTCCGTCAATCAACGGCAGCCGCAGTGAAAATGTCTGAGCCATGCGCACCAGGGCATCGTAAATTGCCGTGTCGCCATGGGGATGATATTTACCGATCACATCACCAACGACCCGGGCGGACTTCCGGTAAGGCCGGTTCCACTCATACCCGTTTTCGTGCATCGAATAGAGTATGCGCCTGTGCACGGGTTTCAGACCGTCACGTACGTCCGGCAGCGCCCGCGAAACGATGACGCTCATCGCATAGTCGATGTAAGATTTCTTCATTTCATCGACGATGGATATAGGTCTTATATCTGAAGGCTCGGATCCGTCCTCAGGTCCGGTTGAATCGATTGTGTCCGACACTTGTTATGAACTTTCTGATTTTAATCTTTCGAGTATGTAGAGCTATTTTCAGGACTTATAAATCAACTAACAAAAACCTGTAGCCCCCTCCTCAATCGATTTGAGACGTCTGTTCCGCCAACTGCAATACAGGATAAATGAGAGGGGAACTTTTGATGTCTCATAATACCCCGTATTACCCATAATTCGCAATGGCAAGGCATCAATATCAGGGAAAAATATACGGATTATTATTGTTATATTTCTGGCACTTAAGTCGAAATTACCCGTATGTTGAAATTTAACGGGGAACATCGACCTCAAACTGCAGTCCCTTGTCGCCATGAACGCTGTCAAAGGCCCTGATTTTAACCCTGGAAATATCGTCGGGAATGATGACACCGGCAAGAGATCGTGTGAACGGTTGCTCGTTTACATGCGGGTGATAGAGAACCCGTGTTCCTAAATTCTTCCCGTCGAGGGTTTCCACTTGCCAGCGGTTGGCGTAGTGCTTCCACCCCTCATCTGCGTGTTTCAAAGTCACATCAAACCGGAACTTTTGACCGGATTGAGCCGTGACTTTCACTTCGACGATTTCAACCTCACCGGCGGCAACAACGGTCGAAACCAACAATCCTGACACCAGGGCCATCACCTGTAAGATCCGCATGGACACTCCTGTAGTTCTAACTAATCCATCAAAGGTCTGACTGATACATTCGGGCGCTATGTTAACTTACCGATCCGGTCATTTACAAGGCAGGTCGAAATTGCAGCTTCGCCGGGATGAATTTGGAATCCGACTCAGATTTCCCCATTTCTGCAAAGAAATAATGTACGGTCCCGCCAAAGTAGGTTAAGAGAGATTTTCTTGCATTGTAGTCCCAGAGGCGATCCATGGCCGCGAAAGGTTCGAAGAAAGTCATTTATGCCGCCTTGGTGGGTAACGGCCTGATAGCCATCACCAAGTTTGTGGCCTCGGTTATTACCGGTTCATCGGCAATGCTGTCGGAAGCCATACACTCAGTGGTCGATACGGGAAATCAGGGGCTGCTCCTCTACGGTATGAAGCGCTCAAATCGTCCCCCCGACCAGCAGCATCCTTTTGGCTACGGCATGGAACTCTATTTCTGGAGCTTCGTGGTTGCGATTTTGATTTTTGCCGTCGGTGCCGGTGTATCTATATATGAGGGTATTCAGAAATTTATACACCCTCATCCCATCACAAGTCCCTTAATCAACTATATTGTGCTCACTCTGGCGATGGTTTTCGAAGGCGTCGCCTGGACTATTGCCTACAAGGAATTCGGCCGCATTCGAGGAAATGCCGGTTTCATGGAATCGGTAAGACGATCCAAAGATCCCACCGTATTTACGGTTCTGTTCGAGGATACCGCAGCGATGCTCGGGCTGATTGCCGCCTTCATCGGCATTGCGCTCGCCCATGCGTTTCAGCTCGACTGGGCCGACGGGGCCGCATCAATCGTGATTGGCCTCATCCTTGCGGCGACGGCCATGTTGCTGGCTTATGAAACCAAAGGTCTGCTGATCGGGGAAGCCGCTGATCCATCTCTGGCCATCGGGGTTCGTAAACTTGTTTCCGAATTGAATAATGTCCGCAATGTTAATGAATTACGGACGATGCATATGGGGCCTAATGACATATTGCTGGCGATCAGCCTGGACTATGAGGACAACCTGTCTTCGGGCGAAGTTGAGAACTCGATCTTTCGACTGGAAAAAGCCATCAAAAGTAAGTTTCCAGATGTGAAACGTTTGTTTATCGAAGTCCAGTCGCAAAAAGATCATGAAAAAATGGAAGCCGCTGAAATTGAGGCCCGTAAGACCTGAAGCCTTACTGGAACGACCTGTTGAAAGCGACTAAATCCAGAATTCAGGTTTACTGATCATTAGCCAGAACAGGCAGATCATGCCGAAAAATGCCGGCCATCCAAGCCAGAACCAAATTCTCATCAATCGCTGATAGTCCGGACCTAGCGCTTCACCACGATCAACAGCGGCCCGCGCGCAGTTGCGCAAAGCAATTTGAATAAAGACTACCGGAAGCCAGCAAACTCCGATTAAAACATAAAGCAACAGGCTCAATATGATCCAACTTTCCCAGAGGCTGTACCCGGTGACATAGACCAGGGCAAACCCACTCATCGGTTGGACGACAACTGCCGAAGCTGTAAATATAAAATCTGCAACAATAACCGTATTGGCGGTTCCGAGTATAAGTTGGGAATCTCGGCTTCGATCCGCCCAGAACATGAAAAAAGCGATACCCAGACCAGTACCGAACAGGATTGCCGCCCCCAAAATATGGACCAGTTTCAGGAAAGCATAGATCTCCATGATGAGCCTCTATCGCTTTTCTTGTAACGCCAATACAAGGGCGATCGCACCCGTGAGCGGTATCACCTTGAGCAATGGCCCGAGAGGATCACCCCAGAGATCCGGCGCTAAGATTGTGAGAACCAGCAGATAACAGAATATCAGACCAATCTGGGCAATGCCTGAGAGACGGACTGTGCGTGGCAGAATAAATAGAATCCCAAGGACAATATCGGCGACAGCCCCGAGCGCCACCAGCAGATGCGCGAACAATGATGACACGCCGCCCTGCACCAGTACATTTACACCCGCTGTAAATACTGCGGGGATGAAAGTGATTACACCGGTCACAATCCAGAAAAACGCAATCAGAAGTTGAAGGATGGGCGTCCAGAAAAACAATCGAGCATGCACGCGATCCTGGATCGTAGCGGGTTGGTCTGCGAGAATCTCCTGAAAGCTACGCGCCCGCACGCCCGTCGCCTTTTCAAACGGGATACAATCCACAACACTATCATAAGTAAGTTGCGCTATGGATGTACTGCGCATCGCCGTATTGTGTCCGAGCCATCCGATAAAGTCACCTATCCATAGAGCGGGTTTTAGAAGGCTCAGAGGTATGTACAGGGATCGCGCACGAGGAAATCCGAGCCAGCGGCGCAATGAACGAAAGATTTCACCCAGTTCCTCGGCAGCCGGCCCGGCGGCAAAGAGTGTCGTGTGATTGACTGTTTCAAAGTTTTTGCCCCCAACAAGATTGGCAATTCCCATGGCCAGATCTTCCAGCGCAATGGGTTGGAATCTCTGTTTCCCCGATCCGGGAACGGGAAGAATCAAAGGCAGACCGGCCAGGCCTCGCATCAGCGACGTTCCCCCGAAACTTCCTCTGCCAATTACCAGAGAAGGCTTGATAATGACCCAATTCAGTTTTGTTTTTTCGAGTTGTCTGTCTGCTTCCACCTTACTCTGCGCATACGCTGTATTGATTTCAGTTTCAGCACTCATCGCCGATATATGCACGAGCCTCTGGACACCTTCTGTTTCACAGGCTTTGAACAAAGCCTCGGTAGCCGTTGCATGGATGCGCTGAATGTCATCTCGGAAGGTGGTTTGCAGAATGCCTACACAATTGATAACGACATCAATGTCGGCCAGATAGGGGCGCCAGTCATCAGGAGAAAGCAGCTGGTTAAAATCGGTGCGCTGCCAGTCACAATTGGGGATTAACCGCCGGCCTAGCTCGACGTCACGCCCGCTGCAAATGACCGTGTGGCCTTGTCGGTAAAGAGCCCTGACAATCTCCTGACCGATAAACCCGTAAGCTCCCGTAACGAAACAGCGCATAGACCGCTCGAAGTCTCCCATTGCGCAGACACTGGAGGATGAATGCACACCTGACAACGCGGAAATCAAAACACATCAAAAGACGTTTCAGGAGCCGTTGTCCACCGATCCCGTGTGCCCATCGAAATTAAGAATAGTGTGCTGCCGGTTCACTAAATAAGAATAATGTGTTGCCGGTTCACTAAAATGGTATTTCGTCATCCAGTTCTTTTTCAAACTGGGAGCCTGATTCTCCTCCCGAAGATGGAAAGGAGTCGTTGGAACGACCACCGCTATATCCGCCCTGGGTGCTTTCTCCCATGCCACCGGCATTTCGAGAATCCAGCATGGTCAGCTGGGAGTTAAACCCCTGCAGGACGACTTCAGTGGAATAGCGTTCCTGGCCCTGCTGATCTTCCCATTTGCGTGTTTGCAGCTGGCCTTCCAGATAAACTTTGGAGCCTTTTTTCAAATATTGCTCGGCAATCCGGCAAAGGCCTTCATTGAAAATGACCACCCGGTGCCATTCGGTTCGCTCGCGCCGTTCTCCCGAAGACTTGTCGCGCCAATTTTCAGAAGTCGCCACTCGTAGATTACAGATAGGCCGCCCGTCCTGCGTATTTCTGATTTCCGGATCAGCTCCGAGATTTCCGATCAAAATTACTTTGTTGACACTTCCTGCCATCTCTTACTCCTAGCTCTGAATTGTCCTTGCAGGTCATCTGCAAAAGGGCATGCCTATTTCAGTCAAACGAATCGTTCACAATGAGACGCACACTAGCTGTTTGACTTATGAGAGGCCCCTATTTCCTTGAAGCTTTCCACATTCGATTTAGAATAGCCCTGCCTAATCAAGAATTTAGTTCACTTTTTGTTCTTATGCCATTATTGTTGCCGATTGTCCAGTCCAGGCGTCTGATTCTGGTAGGAGCAATTCTATAATTGCCCCCCGGAAAGTCAGGAATTCACCCTTAACTTATTCACATATAGTGTCTTTTCGCGCTGCCAAAGGCCATCTCGCCATGCGGCAGAGGGATTCTTTCGCGGAAGCTTTTAGAACCAGGGCTGAGTCGCAGGTCCGCAACGTCAGTTGACGGGCCATTCCAATATGGTCGAGGCCGTTTTCTTTTCGCGCCAACCGGTCGGCGACACTCTCGGAGATTTCCGGCGTTCCACAGGAAAGAGAAATCCAGAAACTCACGATTTTCCGGGCATAACCCTCTGGATCCCGATTATTGAATTCGTCAAGTTTGGCCCGCCATTCCGTTTTCGTCGGCCAGTTTTCGTCCGAAGCATCTTCGAGCAATCCGGCACTTTCCATCTTTTTCTCAAGGTCTTTGCGCAACTTGTCATTTTCCAGCGCCTTGAGTGCTTCCGCCAACTCTTTCTGCTCTTCGCTTGTCAGCCCGGCCGTCGAAAGATTGGTAAGATCTGCAAGCTCAAGACTCGTTTTGGAGCCCGGAAATGTCGCCCCCCAGATCCTGACAAACTTCATATCCGTCCCCTTCAGAGAGGCTTCCGTCAAATCGCTGCCGCGGAGATCGGCGTTACGCAGATTGGCTCCTTCAAGTTTGGCTTCGGACAGATTGGCGCCCTTCAGTTGTGCTTCATTCAGCTCCGCCGCCTGTAAGTTGGCCGCGGACAAATTTGCTCCTGCCATCAGGGCATTGTTGAAATTTGCACCCTGGAGGTTGGCGCTTGAAAATTCCGCTTTCTGCAATTCGGCTTCGTCGAATTTCGCCCGCTGCAGCTTCGCGTAGTTCAGTTTGGCGCCCTTCAGGTTAGCCAGGGACAAATCAGCCCCTTTCAATTCCGCAAAGGAAAGATTGGCTCCTTCAAGTTCCGCATTGCGGAAATCGGCACCGTCAAGCCGGACGAAAGCCAGTTGAGCACCGGAAAGCTTGGCACCCCAGAAGTCCACTCCCATCAAATTTGCCTCTTTGAGATCCGCGCCTGAGAACTGGCTGCAGGTGCGTGGAAATACTTTGAGGGGCAGACAGAACTTCGCTTCCTCGAGGCGGGTTTCTTTCAGAGAGGCTCCGCGCAGATCGACACCGGTGAAATCGACCCGATGCAGATCTGATCGATCCAGCACCGCATATCTGAGATCCCGGCCGCGCAGGCTGAGCGAGACTTCCCCGGGATTGAATTTTTTCTCGGGTACAAGGTCTGAATCGGTCAAAACTATATTTCTGGACCAGATACTCGTCGGCCGGCCTGTGACCTGATCCGGCGGCCCCTCAAATAGCTTGGCCGTTAACCAGAAAACTTTGCGCTCCTGACTTCCGGATTTCAACGTCACGTTCCAGGGTTCAAACTTGGCCATAATGGAATCGAGACAAAGAATATTCATTCCGCGCTGTTCATTCTTGTAGAAACAAGCGTCCGGAATAGTGGCCACAAACCAGCTGAACAGCAGCAATGCCAGCGTTGCCGAACCGCCGAAACCAAAACCAAAGGCAGTTACGCGCCAGGGCCAACCGCTGGTTCGTTTTTCGGATCGAATTTTCGATTTAGCCTCGCGCTTCGTCGCCGGTCGCATGTAAGGCCAGAGGGAAAACAGTATCAAACAATCGATCAGAACAGCGATCCGATGCCAGTATGTCGCTTCAATGGAATGATAGGGTAGAAATGCAATCTGGAAATAGAGCAGCGTCATCACCGGCAGGGCGACAAGACTGAACCAGCTCATGAGACGAATGAGAAAACCCATCAGGGCGCCGCGCTCGGGACCGGCAATCAGTTGCGACACAATGTAGGGATGCAGGCGGCTTCTTCTCAAATCGCTTCCCTGGCGATGCGAGCCCTCATCATTCAGAGTTTCTGTGAATCGAAACAGTTTGTAAGACAGCATCGCATGCTGGATCAGAATGGCGAGGTGAAAGGCCAGAATCACAACGGGACCGTAAATGAAAAAGCTGAACAATGGGATATCAACGTTTAGAAACGGCAGCTTCACAGGATCATTGAGAAGTAGATTCTTGTGGGTTGTGCCTGCGAGAGTGACGATAAGATAGGTCAACAATCCTAGAAAAAACAGCCACATATTCCGGGCCTGGCCGCTGGCGTCATTGGCCGCGTCGAGAAGATCTTCAGACGTGACAACGCTCGATGACAATGTAGACGTTTCTGATTGTGACATAGAACCGACCTCAATAATTCTGACTTAATTCAGATGATAGTGCCCTTGTTGGGCGAACACTCACCAATACCGGTCCGCTTCAAGACGGCCGGTGGTGTAAAATTTTGATTGGAATAGCGGATAAACTGCCGGTCAGCACCTCGAGACCGACCAAAATTCTCGGATCCCCGCCAATTGGAAAGCATCTTACGCACCATAATAAAACTCAGAACCGAAGTTTTCTGACTTCTACCGGGTCAGATCAAATTTCAGCCCTACTTTCTAGTTCAACACTATTAGATATATGAGTTTGTATGCAACAATACATCAAATTCGGGCAAGAGTCGGATGATTCTGCGATTTCAAAACATTTAAAAAGCTAATTCGTTCAAATTGCTACATCATTGCTTCTTTTGTCACAGGCACAGCTTGCCTGCACGGCTTGGGCCAGGCAGCATGTTGGGGAGACAATGAAACTAATCCTGCGGTAAGAAGCTGGCGCTCTTTATTGGCCGTTTCAGTCTTGCCGCCGCTCCTGGCAGCCTGTTTCCGCTATTGAAACCATTCGCCGAATACACAATTGTTTCCGTAGTGACTTTTTCTCCAGATCTGTTGATGATCCCGAAAAATTCCGAAATGCAAGAATTGACTCTTGTTAATCCGAAGGATCAAGGGATAATCTCGCCCGGAAAACCAGGGAAGAAATGCATAAGCAATGACCGGCCAGAAGCACATATCCATACGAGGTGCCCGCGAACACAATCTGCGCAATGTCAATATTGATATTCCGCGGGAAAATCTCGTTGTCATTACGGGATTGTCGGGCTCGGGGAAATCATCCCTCGCCTTCGACACGATATATGCAGAAGGACAGCGGCGCTATGTAGAATCCCTTTCCGCCTATGCGCGCCAGTTTCTGGAAATGATGCAAAAACCCGACGTTGATCAGATCGAAGGTTTGTCACCAGCCATTTCCATTGAACAGAAAACCACATCACGCAATCCCAGGTCCACTGTTGGAACGGTCACTGAAATCTATGATTATCTGCGCCTTCTGTTCGCGCGGATTGGCATTCCCTACAGCCCGGCTACCGGATTGCCCATTGAAAGCCAGACCGTGACGCAAATGGTCGATCGTCTGCTCGGCCTCGACGAAGGCACACGACTCTACCTTCTGGCACCGATTGTCCGGGGAAGAAAGGGAGAATACAGAAAGGAATTCGCGGAATTACAGAAAAAGGGATTTCAGAGGGTCAAAGTCGATGGCGCCTTCTACGAAATTGCTGATGCTCCCAGCCTGGATAAGAAATACAAGCACGACATTGATGTCGTGGTCGACCGCCTCGTCATTCGAAAAAATATGGGTAATCGTCTGGCCGATTCACTGGAAACGGCCCTTGAACTTGCTGACGGTATTGCCATCGCTGAATTTGCAGACAAACCTGCAGACAGTCAAAAATCCAAAAGCACGAAACGGCGGAAATCTAAAGCAAAGGCGGTGAATGAAACTGAACGCATCACCTTTTCCGCGCGCTTTGCCTGCCCCGTGTCGGGTTTCACAATCGAGGAAATAGAACCCCGGCTCTTCTCTTTCAACAACCCGTTTGGCGCCTGCCCAAAATGCGATGGTTTGGGAACCGAGCTGAAATTTGAAAGAGAACTTGTTGTCCCGGATACAAGTCTCAGTCTTCGGGAGGGAGCCGTTGCGCCCTGGTCACGCACGGGAAATACGTCTCCCTACTACACCCAGACCCTTGAAGCCTTATGCAAACATTTCAAGGTTTCCATGACCAAAGCGTGGAAAGATCATCCGGTAAAAGTGCGTGATGCCATCCTCTTCGGAACGGGTAAAACCGATGTAACATTTGTCTATGATGACGGCATTCGTAAATACCGCACACGAAAACCGTTTGAAGGGGTGATCAACAATATCGAACGGAGATGGCGAGAAACGGATTCATCCTGGGTCAGGGACGAGCTATCCCGCTTCCAATCGCGACATCGCTGCGAAACATGCAAAGGATATCGTCTCAGGCCCGAAGCCCTTGCTGTAAAAATAGATGAGCATCATATAGCGCAAGTGGCCGAACTCTCTATCCGCGATGCGATACAGTGGATCCAGAACCTGCCGACAACCTTGAATGAGCAGCACAAAGAAATTGCGGTCAGAATTCTCAAGGAAATACGCAACCGGCTAAAATTTCTCGACGATGTCGGTCTTGAATATCTGACACTTTCCCGCTCGTCCCGCACTTTGTCGGGGGGAGAGTCCCAGCGCATTCGTCTGGCATCTCAGATCGGCAGCGGATTAACCGGGGTTCTCTATGTTTTGGATGAGCCTTCCATCGGACTGCACCAGCGCGACAATGCCCGCCTGCTGGAAACCCTGAAACATCTCAGGGACCTCGGGAATACGGTGATTGTCGTCGAACATGATGAAGAAGCCATTTGCAGTGCAGACTTCGTTGTCGATATCGGCCCGGGGGCCGGTGTCCACGGTGGCAAGATTATCGCCAAGGGCCCGCCCGCGAAAATCATGTCGAGTTCCAAGAGTTTGACCGGACAATATCTAACGGGGGCTATGGAAATTCCACTCCCCAAAACAAGACGCGGGATCAATAAATCAAAACAGCTGAAAATCGTCGGGGCCAAAGAAAATAATCTTAAAAATATCTCGGCCTCTATTCCCATTGGCCTGTTCACCTGTCTCACCGGCGTGTCGGGTGGAGGCAAATCCACATTGCTCATCGAAACCTTCTACAAGGCCATAGCACGCAAACTCAACAATCGCCGCGATACGCCGGGGGCACACAAATCACTTCATGGCATCCAGCATCTCGACAAAATCATCGATATAGATCAGTCTCCCATCGGCCGCACACCGAGATCAAACCCCGCAACCTATACCGGAGCCTTCACGCCTATTCGTGAATGGTTCGCCGAATTGCCGGAATCCCGGGCACGCGGGTATAAGCCCGGTCGTTTC
>CAJHZG010000550.1_pt1 | contig 13575 bp, 15 predicted proteins | sample 9198901 | NCBI WGS metagenome assembly CAJHZG01 (sample SAMEA7708382, study PRJEB35096) | sediment metagenome | biome: marine neritic benthic zone biome [ENVO:01000025]; feature: sediment [ENVO:00002007]; material: shallow marine sediment [ENVO:03000034] sea grass bed [ENVO_01000059] ... | reverse complement strand
TGGCGTCGACGGAAACATTACTACCTTGAACCGTTTTAACCGAGGTTTTCTTACCTGCGATACTTTTTGACATTACCGAACCAGGAATCACATGGTAAGTCAGGATAGAGACCAACTTGGCTTTATTTTCTGGCTTCAGAAGATCTTCCACAGTGCCTTTTGGCAGCTTCGCAAAAGCTTCGTCAGTTGGCGCAAACACTGTAAACGGGCCTTTGCCTTTCAGCGTATCAACGAGACCGGCGGCTTTTACTGCTGCAACCAGCGTATTAAACTGACCGGCACCGGCAGCTGTATCAACAATGTCTTTTTTTCCATGTCCACCTGCGTTGGCATCGAATGCGATGGACGACACAGCAATAGCCACAACGGCAACAAATAGTGTTCTCAAGCTTTTCATTTCTTCTTCCCTTATTGAAGTACTGTTTCAACGAAAACTACTGAGTAGAGTGAGCAAAAAAGAATTGCGCTCTGGACTATTCAGGTAATTGAATGGGAAGGATACGGGGGTGATCTCCAACTGGATCATCCGAAATAAATTTTTATTGCTTCACGCATAGGAACAGTCGAGACGAAAACGGATTGACCGTTTGTTCCAAGAAGTAATTGGTAATAAATTCAGGGGCTATGGACGGTTCCAGCCTCGACTGAAAATTATCTGCTCTGGTCATGCCAGAAAAGCGGAACATGTCAGTTGCAATAAGAATGGCGGAACAATGGTTAGCTATTCTTCATCGCCTTCTCAGCCAGGATCTGCAACACTCAGTCCGTGGACGTTGTGCTTTTCAATCAGATTTGCAACTCGACCGGATGATATTGCATCGTCGACATATTCCTGCAGCCAGAGCACCGCCTCTTCATATTTCCGTGGTGTACCGATTGCCTGTTGGACAGCACTAAATTTATCTTCCAGAACCCGGCTGCCTGGAATTATCCCCTGGTCCGAGTTTAGTCTTGGACGGAGCCCCGCAAGAACCGTCAGATTTTTGTCGACAAACAATTCATAGGCGTGATCCATGGAGTCGGCCTCGATGATTTCCGCCTTTTCAATATGACGCTTCAGCCATAGGCCATAAGCAGACCGGCCGGAGACAGAAATTGTGGTTCCCGGCCGATCCACCTCCTCGATCGACCCTATTCCAGAGTCCTGTCGCACGAGATAGGTCGCTTCGATTTCACAATAGGCGGACGTAAAAGCTATTTCCTTGGCCCTTTGCGGCTCCGCGCCGATAAATCCCAGGTCCCACTCATCCCTGCCTGCGGCATCGGCCAGCTCTCCCGGTGATTTATAGCAAACATACTCAATTGACGCATCAAGGCGGTCGGCAATATCCTTTGCCAGATCTGGCGCAACACCAATGGGGTCACCATTACCCGCCCGGCCGGGTACGAGCAGGAAGTTAGCCGTATTGATACCTGCGCGAACAACCCCTTCAGCAGCTAATAGCGATTTTACCCATTCACTCATATTAGTATTCCCTGGAAGCGTTCATGTAAGAAGGTTGCTGTTTATAATGTTTATCGGTGAACCCGACTCATAGGCTAGTATCTGATCGAAAATTTCGGAAAATTGAATTTCCCATTCATCCTCTGTGACATAACCAATGTGAGGTGTACAGATAACATTGTCCATATTGAGCAGCGGATGATCAATATCTGTCAGGGGCTCGTTTTCATAGACATCAACTGCTGCCATTCCAGGCCGTCCGATTTGCAAGGACTTTACCAAAGCTCCGTCTTCAATCAGTGGGGCACGGCTGGTGTTCACAATTAAGGCATTCGGCTTCATAAGTGACAAATCTTCGAAGGTAATAATCCCTTTGGTTGATGGATTAAGCCGAACATGGAGAGACACAACATCGCATTCGGAAAAAAAGGCCTGTTTACTGTCCGCGACATGGAAACCCTCTGCAGCAGCTCGCTCTCTCGAAGATTCACTGGCCCAGATGTGGACGCGCATACCGAACGCCTTCCCATAGTCAGCGACGGCTTTTCCAATCCTGCCGTAACCGAAAATTCCAAGGGTCTTACCTCGCAAGCTCTTGCCAACGCCCATTTGCCAGCCACCATTTCGCAGACTTTTCATTTGCTGGGGGATCTGTCGCATCGCGCCCAGTATGAGCCCCCAGGTCAATTCCGCCGTTGAGTAAGATGGTGTCCCCGGATGCTGGCTCGATGACAGAAGTACGCCGTGCGATGTACAGGCGTCCAAGTCGATATGCGGATAAACGCTTCTTTGACTGATCAGCTTAAGCTTCGGTAATCTCTCAATAAGTTGGCGTCGGATTTTGGTACGTTCCCGAATAAGAACGAGTACTTCGGTATCAGCTAATCTTTCCGAAAGCTTGTCATCGTCCTGGAGATGATCGTTCCAGATCGTAACTTCGTGCGCCTCCAGTTTGGTGAAACAGGCGAGATTTCGGATTGTATCGAAGTAGTCATCGAGAATTGAAATTTTCACTATTTTACTCACTGTATATCTTTAAACCGGGGCGTTTTGATTTTTACAAATACGAGACCTCATTTGAAAGTGTTAGTTTATTCCCAGCATTTTGGCGCAATAATCCAATAAAAATACCGATTTACTGCTGAAACTTCTCCCTTAATCAATAGCCGTTCTGCTCATTTGTTGCCATAATCCGATTGTAATTGTTTTCAGTGAATGTTTAGTACTTTTAATTTCAGTGAACGCGGACTGGAATTGAACGGAAGTGATTTAGTTGATTGAAAGGACGCCCCCAGATGTTCCAGGTTCAGAAAACCGATGAGAATTCGGACAATTTTGTTCGGGAGACGAAACCGAGAGAAAATCCGCAAGCGAACCAACGAGCAAGTCTGATCAGCTCTGATTTATCCATCAGGGGCGATGTCCAATCGGACGGTCCATTGATTATTGACGGTCAGATCAACGGAGACGTGAAAAGCCGCTCTCTGACGGTCAAGCAGGGTGGAACGATTGAAGGCAATGTTTCCGCCGATGAAGTGACGGTCTTCGGTAATGTCTTTGGAACGATTCAGGCGCGCGAAGTAAAACTGCGCCCCACGTCCCATGTGGAAGGCGACATCTTCCACGAAGAACTCGAAATCGAAATGGGAACCAACTTTTCCGGCAAATTGACTCGCACTGCCTATGAAGAAGTCATTTAGCTGACTGATGGTCAGGTGGCTTAAGGCGCACTTTTCTATTACCTGATGAAATACACCGAATTAGTCGAAATCGGTCGAGAAACGATGGCCTCGAAAACCATCCAGGAATTTCGAAGACACGGACTCATCCGACCGATCCGCACAAAGCCAGGCCTTTGGTCCTGGCTCTTCTTATTTCTAGGTGCACCATTTCTCCTCGGCGGCTCTTTTTTGGCCTTGACCAGCGGCGGTCTTATTGAAACTCTGGCCGGCTTGATCGGATTGCCGTTTTTCGGGTTTTGTTTTTTGATTTATCTCATGGTCCTATTGCGTTCCGGAAAACGGGGACTCCTCGAATTTTCCGAGCAAGGCCTTTATCATGGTCTTTACCGGTTCGAAATCCCATGGGCAGATATTGGACCCGCATGGATATTCGGCATTCGTGCAGGTGGCGGCAAACACAGCGATGTTGTTTTTATTCTGCGCAATGCCAGCAAACACAAAAGCCAGCTTGGTGCTGTCGAGAGATTTCTATTTGGTATCATGAATCGTCAATCACACTCAAAAAAGTCCGGCGCTCTGGACAAGGGTATGACGGCGTTTGGATTGGTTTTTGGAGACCTGGATGCCGGTTCAAGCACGACAAACGCACTACATGAAATGCGCGACCGTCTCCAGGGCGATGACGATGCCGTCGTACTGGGAATTCCACGTCTTATCAGATTCGGTCTGTCGAATGAGGATACTGTGGAGATTACAAATACCGCTTTGCTGAGGCATCAAAGTACGGTGACAAAAGAACAACAATGAAACGGTAAACCATAAAAAAGTAGAGTGATAACCCCGAATAGAACGAGTTGACTATTCACTGCGGCTGCAAAAGGAGCGGGCAGGCCAGAGAAGGGTTGGCGACACTATTATTGGGGGAGGCGTAGCGCATATTTTTCTCTGGACTCGCCCCTACGACTATTCGAACCCGGACATGTTGTCAGGCTTGATTGCGCGGGCTCGTAGTCAAACAATATGAGTTTCCGGATGGCAAATTCCAGAGCGCGTTCTGCCTTATCCGGTTAGGCGCTGAGATGCTCTACAGGTCCCAATGATTGCTTGATCTTCTTGAAAGCACTTGATTCGATTTGCCTTACGCGTTCGTGGCTGATTCCGAAGTGATCACCAAGTTCCCTGAGAGTGATGCGTTCATCGGAGAGATAGCGTTCCTGCAGAATTTTTCGTTCCCGCTTGTTGAGGATGCTCATGGCCTCTTTGATACGATTAAACTTTTGATCTCTCTGGTCTTGCACAACCAGAATATTTTCCGGATCATCTGTATCGCTAACAAGCGTATCCTGCCACTCAATCGTCTCGGATTGCATATCCAGAGGTGTATTAAGGGAGCTATCTTTCGATAGTCTCTGGTTCATTGATATCACCTCGTCCGGAGAAACATGGAGCTCTGTCGCAATCGTATCGACACGATTTCTATCCAATTGACCTTCCTCATAAAACTGTAACCGGGCTTTGGTCGCTCTCAGTTTGAAGAAGAGTTTCTTCTGATTTTTTGTTGTACCGATTTTGACAAGGCTCCAAGAGCGCATCAGATATTCTTGGATCGATGCCCGGATCCACCACATTGCATAGGTAGACAAACGAAAGCCGCGCTCAGGTTCAAATCGGTTAATGGCATTGATCAGCCCAATATTGCCTTCCGCAATCAGATCCTCAAAGGGAAGACCATAGTTCTTGTATCTCGACGCAATCTTTATCACTAATCTGAGATGACTCGTAACTAGCCGGTTGCAAGCGCTTTGATCGCCTTGTTCAAGCCATTGCTTTGCAAGTTTTTGTTCTTCCTGCTGATCCAACACAGGGTAGTTCATCGCTGATTTAATATAATTCATGAGATTTCAATGCTCTTGGGTAGAGAAATCATGGAAAGAACGCGTATTTCATTCTGCGAGTGGTGAATACTATTTACGGAAATGAGGAGGAACCGGATCACGATTGTCCCCTCGCAATTGGGAAATACTGATTTTGTCAATTGTAGTCGGTCTGCATCCGGGGACTGTGGAGAGTGACCTTTCAAAACCTTTCTAAAAAATGATGCAAAATAAATCTGTTCACACCCGAAGAATCCGTCCAGTATCTTCTTCGCGAGTTCCATCGACTGAAACCCGCAAACAGTGGTTATTGCTTTGACTGGAAAGAGAATATTTTCCATCCGTGAAGCCACACGCACCACCCTGTCCTCGGTCATGAAGCCAAAAAATTTGTATTCTAATCTGTTTTACTGGAACCCCCGTATATACAACTATCCTTTTACTCATTGAGCTGCAGAGTCATAAATCGTGATTTATCTTACCGCCTACATTGCGACAACGGTCGCCTTTCTTGTTTTCGACTTCGTTTGGCTGGCGTTTATCGCCAAGAAATTCTATCGCACTCAGTTAGGTTCGTTAATGAAGGAAAAAGTTAATTTCCTTATTGCCGGCGGATTCTATGCTGTCTTCACGATCGGTATTGTGTATTTCGCCGTCGCCCCGGCACTTGAAGCACAGGAATGGCAGTTAGCCATGATCAATGGTGCTCTGTTCGGATTCTTTACTTATGCCACATACGACTTGACAAATATGGCCACGATACGAGATTGGCCTGCGAAAATGAGTATCGTGGATATGGCATGGGGAACCAGTCTAACTTCTGCCACGGCGACCATCGGATATCTGACCACACGGGCCCTGATTACTTGAATCTTACGGACCTTCGGAACAATTTCCCAGACCATTGCATCGCACCGCCGTTACAACTGTATCATCGTTGTGTGTCGTGCGAAGCCCGTCGATGGCCCCTGTGTGGCCTATGTGTGCGTGGATTCCTGAAATTACCCTACCAAGCTTTGACTGTTAGAATATCGCAAGGTGGATTTTTCAAGAGCTTCTCAGTCACACTGCCGATAAGAGCGTTAGCAATCCCGGACCTCCCATGGGTCCCTATCGCGAGAAGCCCCGGCTTATACTCATCAATGGCCGCTCGCAGGACATCGTTAACATTGCCTTGCCGAATGACCTGATGAATCTTTTTCTCTGTAACGTGCATTTTCTGAAGAATACTCGACATTTCATCATCGATCAGTCGTTCAAAGCGGTCGGTGTCGTTTTCCTCGTTTGTTTTGCGAAAATCCTCACCGAGAACAAAATCCTTAAATTGTGGTTCATAAGCATGAATGAGATAAAATTCCGCATCGGGACAAAGATCGACAGCCTGTTCGATGGCCTTGCGCGACTGGCTTGAAAAGTCGACCGCAATAACGACACGCTCGTAAACTTTCTCCGGTGAATGAGTGACCATAAGCACGGGAAACTCCCCCATGCGAATAATCTGTTCGATTGTCGTCCCGCGGAAAAAGTCTTCGAAAAGAACATTGTGCGTTCCCAGAACTATCAGACCACACCGCTGTTTCCGGGCGAATTCAATTATTTCCACACTCTTTTTACCCACCAGGATTTCAGCGGTTATCGGCTTTGAACATGCGACTTCCTGCAACTCTATTTGTTCCTGCAAGTGGCGTTGGACATCATTTTGCAGCGTATTCGCAATTGTCGATGGCAATGAGCCATCAATCACATGAACGATTGAAAAATCGCATTGATGTTGAGCTGCCAGCATGCTCGCGCGTTGCATCGCGGAGTTAGACTGAACAGATAAATCCGATGCAAATAAAATCGACTCCATGGCTCTTCGCTCCGCTCCTGGTGATTGATCAAATTTTTCTTCGTAAATCGTAGTGCAGATTGGACCTCTGTTGATTGATACAAATCAATGGGGTGAGTTTTCCAAACCTACAATATGGTCGAAACACTCGAACCTGATACACTCTGCTTTCCGGTTCTTTTGGCAAACAAACCAATCTCGACGGCAGAGCGATAGGCCGAGTATGCGAAATCCGGCTATCTGTCGTCGGCCTGACCATCTTCCGGGAACTGAGCCGTAAAATGTCGCAGAGCCATCATCAACTCCTGCATATGTCTGAAATCATTTCGACGATAGGCATTTTGAATATCGTCAACGATCATGGCACGAATTTTTTCAGCGCCCTTTTCCTGGTGAAGCAGGTAGTTGGCCAGAGCTGCTGCGGCAATTTCAGGAATATGCTCATGTTCAGCAATCGCCAGAATATGCTCTTCTTCCAGTCCGCACATGGCAAGGCAATCCTCTAGTGTAATCATTTGGACGTTCTCACCTCCTAATGGATATTCAGAATAAAATGTGAGAGGGCGAGAGCCCTTGATTCAAATCAAATAAATAGAGAAATTTGGAATCAAATAGATCAATTGAGATTATTAGTTTTCCGACGACTCTTGAGCCTGACGTCCCTGCTATCCCCTGTACGCGTTCCATGACCCAGTGCTTCCCATGCCGGTTCCGCAGCAAACGCATATGAATTGATATGCATCAAAACTACGATTTGTTTAATACGATAATTAATTACTTAAACAAACTATTCGCGAGTTCAGAATGAACATATTGCTGATTGATGGCCATCCTGATGCATCGGACAAAAGGTTCTGCAGGGCTATCGTCTCGGCTTATGAAAAGGGAGCAAGCGTAGCCGGACATGATACAAGGCGCATCGAAGTGGCCAATATAACGTTTCCCTTATTACGTTCAGAAGCAGAATTTGAAGGGGAGGTTTTAACTGAAACAATTCTGGATGCTCAGGATCAAATCAGATGGGCGAAACATATCGTCATTGTATATCCGTTGTGGCTCGGCACCATGCCGGCTTTACTGAAAGCCTTTCTGGAACAGGTTTTCAGACCGGGATTTGGTTTTGGAGCCAGTTCCAGAGGCTGGCCGGAAAAGCTATTGAAGGGACGTTCAGCGCGGATCATTGTAACAATGGGAATGCCTGCGTTTGTTTATCGCTGGTACTTCGCAGCACACAGTCTGAAGAGCCTGGAGAGAAATATTCTTAAGTTTTGTGGGATCTCTCCGGTGCGTGAAACAATCCTGGGAATGGTAGCCGCGGTTTCTGATGGAAAGCGCAAGTCCTGGCTGAAAAAAATCGAAATGCTGGGCGCTGCCGGTCGTTAAAGAACCATTGATTATATTTGTCCTATTAATTGGAGGAACAAACCTGTCATGTCGACTTACGAACAGGCCCGCAAACGGGCAGTTGCAAAATTTGGACTGTATATTCATGCCGCCGTCTTCCTGGGCGTGAATATTTTCCTGATTATCCTGAATTTAGCCATAGATCGCCAGAACATTTGGTTTATCTGGCCTCTGCTAGGCTGGGGAATTGGCCTCGCCGCCCATTGGGTAATCTTCGCTCTGTCAAATCGGCCAGGACAATCTGTTCTGGACAAGTTTGTTGAGAGAGAATTACAAAAAGAACAGATTAAGAGCCCGGAATAATTATCGGATTGACAGAACCGGACTCGCGCAGCCGGATTATTTTATCGACACACAGGTAGTGCGTTAGATCAGGCGACGGGATGCCTGCATTGAATACCGGCATACCAGTTGACACACTTTCTAACCTGCCGGCACATCCTGATTGAACCAGCCAGTGTGCAATCTATACCGATCCGAAAAGCAGATCTATCTATAGTCCCTCATACTTGATCGCTGCTGATTCCGTCAGATTGTTTTCTACCTTGCTGACACCCGAAAGATTTTCCGCTGCGATCTGTGCCGCCTTAATCTCGACCTCGGAATTGACAATTCCCCACATCTCGACTTCCCCGTTCTGGACAACCACATTTATCGTTTGCAGCCCGATTTCGTTGAACAGCGTGTCCATCAGAGTATCTCTAATTGTCTGATCTTCGGAAGAAGAAGTCGTTGAGAGGTCTTTTCCACCGGCAACGAGTCCGTGGAGCAAATTGGCACGACTTACAATGCCTACCAGTTTTTCACCCCTTGTTACGGGAACGCGTTTAATATGTTTCTGCTCGAGAATTCTCGCGATTTCATGCAAAGGCGTTTCCTCACTGATTGTGATCACATTCGATGTCATGACATCGCTTGCTTTTCTGCCATGAGATTTTACATAATCTCGCGCTTTTTTCTGTGTGGAAGTCAGCGCCTTCAGCCACCAGGAAGACCTTACCTCGGTATCGCTTTCTACGCGTCTGATGAGATCACCCTCACTGACGATCCCCAGTAATTGCTCCTTCTCATCGACCACAGGAACCGCGCTAATCCTTTTATTAAGCAACAAATTGGCGATTTCCTGAACTGTGGTTTCAGGTCTGATACTGATGACTTCGGTTGTCATAACATTGGCGGCTTGCATTGGAAAAACTCCTTCGCTGGCGGTGTGCATCTGATAATTGCAAATCGAGAGACATGGGACCTTGAGATAGATCAATTTTTTCCACTCCAGGTTTGATGCAAATCAAAGATTTCCCGGCTTGTTCCCTTACAGTGAAGATTGGTCTTAATCGGGAGCCGGAATTACCCATGTCCTACAAAACCGTCTATGTCTATTTCTCTACACCCTCAACGGCAGTAAACAGTTCCAGAACCGCGGTTTCTGTTGCGAAACAATTCGAAGCGCACCTGGTCGGATGCCACATCATGTATGAACCGATTATTCCGGTCTACGACCTGCACGGTCTGGAGGTGATGCAACCCGTTATCGAACAACAGCGCCAAATTCAGCTGGAAAATTCCAGTACGCTGAGAAAGATTTTCACCACCGCTGCAGATCGCGTACAAGTTGATTATACGTGGCAATGTGATGAGAAATTTCATCTGGAGCACTCCGACATCATTTTCGACCGTTTGCGCGTCGCGGATCTGGTGGTCATAAGTCAAACAGAGGCTGAATCCATCATGTCGCGGAGAAATATTCCCGCCCACATTGCTCTGAACAGTGCGCGACCGGTTCTGGTTGTCCCTGTTTCAGATGAGAAGCCGCCGGAATCACCGTTTAAACGAATTCTTATCGCCTGGAATGGAGAGAATGAAGCTGTACGCGCGACATTTGACTCAATTCCCTTTCTGATGGATGCCGACGACGTAAAATTACTGACCATCAATCCCGACGAGAACGGGGAGATTTCGTCCAAGGACATGACCGCAACTCTGATCCGTCATGGAGTCTCTATAGAAAGCGAATCAATTGTAGACAATGAATTATCGACTTCTGAAGTACTACTCAAACAATGTGAAGACTTCAGAGCAGACCTCCTCGTAATGGGTTGTTATGGACGTTCCCGACTGCAGGAAGTCGTATTCGGGGGTGTGACCAAAGAAATTTTCCAATCCATGCCACTCCCTGTTCTGATGAGCCACTAAAGGCATGGAGTGAACAAAATTGTAACACAAGATGACAGACACTCTGTTGGGAGATTAATATGAAACCTGTAAAGACCTGGATTCTCATCGGCAATGGTAATCAGGCGCGAATATTTCGTAATATGGGTCCGGGTAAAGGTGTTGAATTGGTTGAAGGGATTCAACTGAACACGACAACGCCTCCGGATCGGGATTTAGTTTCAGACCGTCCCGGCCGGACTTTTGACTCTCATGGTCAGGGGCGCCATGCCATGGAACCCAAAAATACGGCACATCGTCTCAGCAAGAAAAAATTTGCCCTTGAAGTTATTGATCTTCTGCAGACAAGACTCGCAAAACGAGAGTTTGATCGCTTGCTTGTTGTGGCACCGCCGGAGATGTTGGGTGATTTAAGAGATAATTATTCACCGCAAATTCTCAAGTGCCTCATTGGCGAAGTGGACAAAGATTTGACAGCAATGCCGACGGAGAAAATTCCGCAACAGATAGGGGATTTCATTGCAGCCTGAATCACATCCGAACGAGTTAAAAAAAATACATTTGAACGCAAGCTGGGGATCACTATATCCGAGACTCGGGAAGCGGAATTTTGCAGTTGCGGCGGTCCTGCTTCTCGCAATTCTGTCCTATGATCTTCAGTCGTCACGAGCAGCCATGGATGTTGAACGGGGTCGCCAGATCGCCAAAACTCACTGCGCCCGCTGTCACTCCATTACTCTAGAGGGAGACAGCCCCCATAAAGAGGCCCCGGCATTCCGAATTCTTTCCTCTAAATATCCCCTCGAACATCTGCAAGAATCTCTTGCGGAAGGCATATCAGTGGGACACCATGATATGCCTGAATTTGTGTTCAATCCCGACGACATCGACCATCTCATCGGATTTCTCAATTGGCTCAACAATCCGAAAGAAGGATAGGATAGGATAGGATAGGATAGGATAGGATAGGATAGAATAGATATCCCCGCAGTCTGTTGCACCCATTGCAATTGGCTGAGGGTCGAACGCCCTGTAATCAGTCTTTATTTTTTGAAAAGCTGATCTTCCATGCGGCGGCCGACCTGTTGTGGAGTTCCCCGTGCACTTATCGTTTCCCACGAAGAATTCGGCCGGTCGTATTTTTCCTGTATCTCAGCTACCGCCTTATCTGCATCCGAGGCATCCAATTCCCTTTCTGAAATGCGATCAATCCGCTCACCCAGGGGTAACTCCAGCCAGAACCCGTGAAAAGGAATGTTCAAATCCCTGGCCAGCTTTTCCGCAACCCGCTGCTCTTCCGGATGGTTGAATACGGCATCCAGAACAACAGGTGTGCCTTTGTGTAGAATTGTTTTCGCATCCTGCAGCATCTTTTCGTAGACTAAAGCACTGGCTTCCGGAGTATAGGATGCTGCGGGGAGTTTTTCGAAAATGTCGACACCGCTTGATATTTTTCGAATCATATCCGACCGGATGACCATAGACAGAGGAAAAAGCTGTTCGGCCAAATGGAAAGCTTGTGTTGTTTTCCCCGTACCTGAAAGACCACCGATACAAATCAGTCGCGGAGAGGTCGGTTCCAATAATTTCTCGGCGGTGTTGATATAGCGGTGAACCTTGTCTTCAAGAATAACAGACTGGTGCTGCCTGTTCAGATCAGCGGTGACAATTGCGCGTATCAAGGAACGAACCGCACAGTAGAGAGGCAGCAAATGTACACCCTGCCACAAGGCGCAACGTGAGACGCAAACCGTTTGCACGCGTAGCGTTGATTGTATCTCATCATTTTGAATCAGGTCCATGAGCAGGAAGGCCAGTTCATAGAGAACGTCGATGGTCGCGAGATTTTCGTCAAATTCAAGAGCGTCGAATGGAAAAACCTTGTTATCGCTTACATAAATATTTCCGAGATGAAGGTCTCCATGGCACCGGCGAACTCTTCCTATTCTCGACGCCTCGGCAATATCCGAAGAATTCACAGAAACAGTTTCAAGGATACGATCTCGCAGTTGCCGTACGTGGCGTCCGCCGAGGTTTTCAGGCAAATGTTCGAGATCCTGGAAGCTGTTGGAAATTACAGACCGGAATTGGCGACCCCAATCGGATTTTCTCTCTTCTGCGTTTTCGATCACCAATGCCGCCATGACACCGAGTTGCTCGGCGAGCGCAGTCGTCATGTTTTTCGATGCGACTATTCTGTCAAGCTGTGCATTCTGAGGAAATCGGCGCATAACAACGAGCGGTTCAACAAGAGTGTCGTCAGATCGCTGGTCGACGGCCCCAAGTGGGTGAAGAGAATAGTCGGAATTGGGTCTGGAATAGACACCTGCCATTCCAAGATAGAGGTCTGGTGAGAATTTCTGATTCAGGGAAAATTCGCGATTGACCGCATGTGTTCGCAAATCGAGGGTTGAAAAATCGAGATAGGTTAATTTTATAGCCTTTTTGAGCTTATAGACCCTGTCTCCTACCAGAAAAATCCAGGAGGCATGGGTTTCTATGGTTTCAATTTTTGCGTCCGACGGCAGTCCGTAAGTCTGTGGCTGCTGCAAAAACTCCCTTACGCGAGCCTGATGACTGAGCTCCGGGTTCATAAACAGTATAGCCGTGTACTGTTTGACAGGTTCGTGTGCTCACCACGCGATGACATGCGGGTTGATTCCTATTAACGGGAGGATGACGCTTGCGGTTTTCGTTAAATCGCCGGAAGCGTCATCCCTGTTGAATTCTGATTCACAGCACTCGACTTAGTCAGAAGGGCTGATTTGAATTTTTCTGGTTTTCTCCAAAACTTCCTTGGGTTTGGCAATATGCAGGGACAAAATTCCATTTGAAAATTCTGCTTGGACTTTGTCGGCGTCAATGTCAAACGGTAGCGTCATGGACCGATGGAACGACCCGTGGGTTCGTTCTATTCTGTGGAATTCGCGTCCACTCTCGTTTTTTTCCTCTTTTTCGGATGATTTCTGACCCTTAATGGTAACGGTCGTTCCGCTAATAGAAATATCAATATCCTTTTCATCAACCCCGGGCAATTCAGCCGTTACGCATACTTCATCTTCAGTCTCGCTGACATTGGATTTGACCATGAACCGCTCAACGTCGGACATTCCACTGGATGTATTCCAATCTTTGAAAACACTGTCTATGGATTTGCGAAATGCATTA
>CAJHZG010000488.1_pt1 | contig 13692 bp, 15 predicted proteins | sample 9198901 | NCBI WGS metagenome assembly CAJHZG01 (sample SAMEA7708382, study PRJEB35096) | sediment metagenome | biome: marine neritic benthic zone biome [ENVO:01000025]; feature: sediment [ENVO:00002007]; material: shallow marine sediment [ENVO:03000034] sea grass bed [ENVO_01000059] ... | reverse complement strand
GCGCCCCTGGAGCTCCGCCAGCAAATCGGACGGCTTGGCGTAGTGGAAAGCCCCGGACGCCACAAACAGGATGTGGTCCGTCTTGACCGTGCCGTGCTTGGTTGAGACGGTCGTCCCTTCGATCAAGGGCAGCAAATCCCGCTGCACGCCTTCGCGGCTGACATCGCCGCCGATCCGTTCGCTGCGGGCGGAAATCTTGTCGATCTCGTCAAGAAACACGATGCCGTTGTTCTCGGCCATATCGATGGCGTCCTGAATAATCTGATCGTCGTCAACAAGTTTGTCGGCTTCTTCCGCGACCAGGAGGTCGTAGCTGTTGGAGACGGTGACTTTCCGCGGCTTGGTGCGCTGTCCAAAGGCTTTGCCGAACATGTCGTTGAGGTTGATCATGCCGACCTGGCTGCCCGGCATTCCCGGTATTTCAAAGGCCGGCATGCCGGACGCACTGTCAGCGACCTGGATTTCGATTTCCTTGTCGTCAAGATCGCCCTCGCGCAGTTTTTTACGGAAGGACTCACGGGTCGTCGAGGTCGCACTCTCGCCGACGAGGGCATCGAGCACACGCTCTTCCGCCATCAGGTGGGCCTTGGCCTGAACTTCCTTATGCTTGTCGGCGCGGACAAGACCGATGGAGGTTTCAACGAGGTCGCGAACGATCTGGTCGACGTCGCGTCCCACATAACCGACTTCCGTGAATTTCGTCGCTTCAATCTTGACGAACGGGGCATTGGCCAGTTTCGCCAACCGGCGTGAAATCTCGGTTTTGCCGACACCGGTCGGGCCGATCATGAGGATGTTCTTGGGCAGGACTTCTTCGCGCATTTCACCTTCGAGCTGCTGGCGGCGCCATCGATTTCTAAGAGCAATGGCAACGGCTCTCTTGGCGTCTTTCTGGCCGATGATGTAGCGATCCAGTTCGGAAACAATTTCTCGCGGTGAAAAGTTCGTCATTTTGTCCTGTTTGGTAACCTGTATTGAGACCCGACGTTAGATCCGTCGCTAAAAGTAAAGGGCTGGTTATTCACTCGACAGTGTTTCTACTGTCAAGTTTTCATTGGTGTAAACACAAATCTCGGCGGCAACGGCCATGGCCTTGCGGGCAATGGTTTCCGCGTCGTGTTCGGAGTCATTCAGGGCCCGGGCCGCGGCCAGCGCATAATTGCCGCCGGAACCGATACCCATGGCGCTGTTCTCCGGTTCCAGCACATCTCCGGTACCGGTCAGGACCAGGGTTTCGCTGGCGTCGGCGACGATCATCATCGCCTCGAGGCGGCGGAGATAGCGGTCGGTGCGCCAGTCCTTGGCCAATTCGACGCAGGCGCGGACCAGCTGATCCGGATATTGTTCCAGTTTGGCCTCAAGGCGCTCGAAAAGCGTAAAGGCATCGGCCGTGGATCCTGCAAAACCGGCTATAACCCCGCCATTGCCGAGGGTTCTCACCTTGCGGGCATTGGCTTTTATGACCGTCTGGCCCAGAGATACCTGGCCGTCACCCGCGATGACCACCTTGCCGTCCTTGCGGACGGTTAAAATGGTCGTTCCATGCCAATTTTCATAAGTTTCATAATTTTTAATCATATTTACCCAATCCAAGGCCGATATCGTGACGAACGGACAAGAATTCAAGATATGCGTTCAATTGCGTCCCACAATAATTCATTAATTTTATTGAGTATTAATCGCTCATGTCTAGATTAGATTACTGTATCACAACAGAGTAATCTGGATTAAAAGTGCGACGGAACCCGGATCCGGGCTCTATTTGCAATTTTTATAAGAAATGTGCCGGTGAATTATGAGCAAATCCAATCGAACGGCCAAAATTGTTCGAAAAACCAAGGAAACCGAGATTTCGGCGACCGTCGACCTGGACGGGTCGGGTGCGTTTGATATCCAGACCGGAATAGGCTTCCTGGATCATATGCTGGAACAGTTCTCCAGACATTCCCTGGTCGATGTGACTTTGCGGGCCAAGGGCGATTTGCATGTGGATCTCCATCACACTACCGAGGACAGCGGTATTGTTCTCGGCCAGGCCCTTGCCAAGGCTCTCGGAGACAAGGCGGGTATCACGCGCTATGGATTTTCAGCCCTGGCGATGGACGAGGCGTTGACGGAGGTGGCCCTGGATATATCCGGCCGGCCTTTCCTGGTCTGGAAAGTGGACTTTGTCCGGCCAAAAGTCGGCGACATGGATACGGAATTGTTTCAGGAATGGTTCCAGGCATTTGCCCAGAACAGCGGCACAACATTACATGTCATGAACCGGCACGGCGACAACAGCCACCATATAGTCGAAACCTGCTTTAAGGGCCTCGGCCGGGCTTTCCGCCAGGCGATTACCCTGGATCTTCGGCAACAGGACCGTATCCCCTCAACCAAAGGTCAGCTCTGAGATTAATCAAAGAGCGGATTTGCATCGGAATTAGCGTCAATTCGGTCCGGAATCCGGCGTCAGCAATTGTGTTTGCGTCGAAGAAACGCTAAACACATGTCTCGGAATTCCAGAATTCGCCGGGATATCGCCATGGTGACCTACAGAGTTTTCAAACCGGCCGTTGCCCCGCTTAACGATCTTGAGCAGGTCGACTCGTTTCGATTTATCAAATCGGGATTTTGCTGGCCGGCACTATTTATTCCCATCCTGTGGCTGCTTTACCATCGGGCCTGGTATGTCATGCTCGCCTACGTCGCCATGGTAATCGGGATGACCGTGTTTTTGCTGATCACCGGACTTACGGGTGCCGGTGCGACGATCTTAACCCTGGTGCTTGGTTTGTATTTCGCCCTCGAAGCCAACAATCTGCGTGCTTTCGAGCTGGAACATCGCGGCTATCAGTTCTGCGGCGTGACCACCGGCAAGAATCTTTACGAATGCGAAAAGCAGTTCTTCACCGGCTGGAATGCGGATGCCGCCTGGTCGCCGCTGGATGACACCAATATTCCCGGCACCGTTGCCGATCTTTCCACCCAGAATTTAGCCCGGGGAGCGACCTGACGCTTTGCCGGCCCTGGAATTCGATCAATGAAACTTGCAATTATCGACTATGGTTCAGGGAATCTTCATTCCGCACTGAAAGCGTTTGAACGCGCCGCAGGCGAGTCGTCATCGAAGCTGCAGATCGAACTGACATCCGACGCCCGGGTTGTCGCGGCAGCCGATCGTATTGTTCTGCCGGGGGTCGGCGCTTTTGCCGACTGTCTGTCGGGTTTACAGGCGGTGGACGGCATGCTCGATGCCATCCACGAAACGGTACAGGTTCGCCAGCGGCCTTTTTTCGGGATCTGTGTCGGCATGCAGCTCACGGCCGATCATGGTCTCGAACATGGCCGGACGGAAGGTTTTGGCTGGATTCCCGGAGAGGTCCGGCCCATCAAACCCCTTGATCCGCAACTCAAAATTCCCCACATGGGATGGAACACCCTGCGTGTCGTCAACGATCATCCTCTTTTGGAAGGAATTGAGACCGGACCCCGGGGCTTGCATGCCTATTTCGTCCATTCATATCATCTGGTCACGGAAAACCCCCAGGACTGTATCGCGGAAACCGACTATGGGGGGACGGTGACGGCGATGATCGGTAAAGACAATATTGTCGGTACACAGTTTCATCCGGAGAAAAGCCAGAGGCTCGGGCTGAAATTGATTTCCAACTTTCTGAAGTGGGCCCCGTGATATGATTTTATTTCCGGCCATCGATTTGAAAGACGGCGCCTGTGTCAGACTCAAGCTCGGCGATATGGATCAGGCCACGGTCTTCAATGACGATCCGGGCGAACAGGCGAACCGGTTTCAGTCCCAGGGTTTCAAATGGATTCACGTGGTTGACCTGAACGGCGCTTTTGCCGGAAAAAGCGTCAACGGCGCTGCCGTCGAAAACATCCTGAAATCCGTTTCCCTGCCGATCCAGCTAGGCGGCGGATTGCGGGATTTACCAGGAATTGAAGCGTGGCTGCTAAAGGGCGTCACCCGGGTTATACTGGGTACTGTCGCCGTCCGGGACCCGGACCTGGTGCGCGAGGCCAGCCGGTTGTTTCCCGGCAAAATTGTCGTCGGTATCGATGCCCGTGGCGGCCGCGTTGCCGTCGAGGGCTGGGCAGAAGAGAGTGAATTATCGGCCATCGAACTTGGAAAGCGTTTCGAGGACGCCGGTGTTGCCGCAATCGTTTATACGGATATCGACAGGGATGGAATCTTGAAGGGACTGAATATTGAATCAACACTGGCCCTTGCCCAGGCGGTTTCCGTTCCGGTCATCGCTTCTGGCGGGCTTGCATCCATCGAAGATATCCGCCGTCTGCTGCAGGAGGACTGCCGCATTCTCGAAGGCGCCATTTCGGGACGTGCGATTTATGACGGGCGTCTTGATCCGGGGGAAGCGCTGCAGCTTATTGCGGAGGCCAGGAAATAGAACATGCTGAAAATCCGCATCATACCCTGTCTTGACGTCAAGGATGGCCGCGTCGTCAAAGGTGTCAACTTCGTCAATCTGGTGGATGCCGGTGACCCGGTGGCCTGCGCGACCGCCTATGATATCGCCGGTGCCGACGAGCTTTGTTTTCTCGACATCACCGCCAGCCACGAAAACCGCGATACCATTTTCGATGTTGTGCAGAAAACGGCGGAACAATGTTTCATGCCGCTGACCGTCGGAGGCGGTGTGCGCAAACTGCAGGATGTTCGCAAATTGCTTGAGGCCGGCGCCGACAAAGTTTCGATCAATACCGCTGCCGTCAGCAATCGCGAATTCGTGCGCGAGGCGTCGGAGAAATTTGGTGCCCAGTGCATTGTCGTGGCTATCGATGCCAAGAAGGTTTCTGCTCCAGGCGAAGAATACCGGTGGGAAATTTTCACCCACGGGGGACGCAAGCCTACAGGGATCGACGCCGTCGAGTATGCCATGGAAGTGGTTGAGCTGGGAGCCGGTGAAATCCTGCTGACGTCCATGGACCGTGACGGCACACGCGCCGGTTTTGACCTGGAACTGACGGCGGCCATATCCGATGCTGTTTCAGTGCCCGTAATCGCGTCGGGCGGTGTCGGTAATCTGCAGCATTTGTGCGACGGCGTCACACAGGGAAAAGCCAACGCTGTTCTCGCCGCGTCCATTTTTCACTTCGGCGACTATTCGATTTCGGAAGCCAAATCCTTTATGGCCGATGCCGGCATTGCAGTTCGGCTGGATTGAGACGGAGGCAGCGCATGACCGACGATATTCTGCACACACTATCCGGGATCATTCAGGAACGGCGTCAGGCTTCGTCCGAGAAATCCTATACGAAGTCGCTGCTGGAAAAGGGACCGGAACATATTGCCAGAAAATTCGGTGAAGAAGCTGTGGAACTTGTGATCGCGCTCTGTTCAGAAAGTGACAAGGATGTTCGCGGTGAGGCGGCGGATGTTTTATACCATATGATGGTCGGACTGGAATCCAGGAATATACAGGTTGCCGAAGTTCTTGAGGAACTCAAAGACCGAATGGGGATGTCGGGAATTGAAGAGAAGGCCGGAAGGCCTCAAAATCAGGCCGGGGGGCCAGCTAACGATGAACAAGATTGAGACAATAGTCATGCCCAGGGATCCGGAAGATACTGAGATCAATGGTTCCCCGTACACGACATTCACGCGCGATCAGTGGGCGGAACTTCGCGCCGATACGCCGATGACCATCGACAAGAACCAGATCAGCCAGCTTGAAGGTCTGGGAGACAAGCTGTCGGTTGAAGAGGTCGAAGAAATTTATCTGCCCATGTCACGGCTGCTCAGCTTTTATGTGGAAGCGGCCCAGAGACTGCACAAATCCACCCTCGAGTTTCTCAATCGCGACGAAGACAAGTTGCCGTTTATCATTGGCATGGGGGGCAGCGTTGCGGTCGGAAAGAGCACGACGGCCCGGGTTCTGCAGGCACTGCTGGCACACTGGCCGAACCATCCCCGCGTCGAGGTGCTGCCGACGGACGGCTTTCTCTATCCCAACGATGTGCTGGAAGAAAACAATCTCCTGGACCGCAAGGGATTTCCCGAAAGCTATGATATCGCCGCACTTCTGAGATTTCTCAGCGCTGTCAAGGCCGGGCAGCCGAATGTCAAAGCGCCGGTGTACTCGCATTTTTCCTATGACATTCTGCCGGGTCAATTCATCACCGTCGACCGTCCTGACATCCTGATTGTCGAGGGACTGAATGTTCTGCAGCCGGCGGGCCTTCCCCGGGACGGCAAGGCGATACCCTTCGTCTCCGACTTCTTCGACTTCTCGATCTACATCGACGCCGACGAAGAGCTCATCGGTCAATGGTATTGTGAACGGTTTCTGCAGCTGACCAATACGGCTTTCCGAGATCCCGCCGCCTATTTTCACCGCTATTCGCAGCTGAATTCCAAGGAAGCGACGCTAAAAGCCGAGGAAATCTGGAAGTCGATCAACCTTCTCAATCTCAGGGAAAATATATTACCTACGCGGCAGCGGGCGCACCTGATTCTCGAGAAGGGCCGCGATCACGAGACAAAGTCCGTATCCCTTAGGCGGCTGTAAACCGGTGGTGCAGCTGCCGGCGGACACTCGAAAACAATTTTAGGACATGTAGTTGCGCGCCCTGGCGAGTTTCGCCAGCGAGGTTTCCGGCCGGGCTCCGATATGGCTAATAATTTCGGCGGCGGCCAGACCTGCAAGCTTGGCGCAGGTCTCGAGATCGAAATTGCGGTAAAGACCGAACAGGAATCCAGCCGCGTACAGATCACCGGCACCGGTGGTGTCCACAACCCGTTCCACAGGCTCCGCTGCAACTTCGGTGCGTGTTCCGGGTGTGGCGATGACGCTGCCCGCAGCACCGAGGGTTAAGGCGGCAAGGTCACAGCTTTCGGTTGTCATTCTCGTGGCTTCCTCGAAACTGTCGGTTTGGAAGAGGGATTTTATTTCCTCTTCGTTGGCGAACAGGACATCGACACCGGAGCGGATAAAGGAGATGAAAGCCTCTCTGTGGCGATCGACACAGAAAGAGTCAGATAGGCTGAGGGCGACACGTGCCCCCGCTTCCTTCGCCATTTCCGCGGCCCGGTGAAAAGCGCGCTGGGCCTCGGGCGGATCATACAGATAACCTTCAAGGTAGAGGATCTGGCTGTTTTTGACGAGATTGGGCCGGAGTTCTTCCTCCCCGAGTTCGACGCTGGATCCGAGATAGGTATTCATGGTGCGCTCACCGTCAGGGGTTACCAGCACCAGGCAACGGGCGGTGGGTTTGCTGTTGGCCATCGGTTCGTTTTCGTATGTCACGCCGATGGAACGGATGTCGTGGGAAAAGATGCGTCCGAACTGGTCGTCGCTGACTTTGCCAATGAATGCGGACCGGGCACCGAACGAGGCCAGGCCGGCAATGGTGTTTGCCGCCGATCCGCCTGAGATTTCCGTCGCGGGGCCCATTACGCTGTAAAGCCGGTCGACTTCGGCCGCGTCGATGAGCTGCATGTGTCCCTTGGGAAGGTTTTGCGCTTCCAGAAAAGCATCATCACAGCGGGAAAGAATATCGACGATGGCATTGCCAATGCCGAGGACATCATGGTCAAATTCGCTCATTGCAGAAAACTCCGAGAATTTCCAGGAACGTCAGCCAGGGACATCAGGAAGCCATGGTCTCTAACCGGACAGGTTGAATACGGAACGGCACTATAGTGAGGCGGTGGGCAAGTGCAAGTCCGGTGATCGGGATCAGCAGGGAAGGTCCATGAAAAATTGATCCAACGTTTCTGATCCAAGGTTAAGGGGTCGGGGCCGTTTTTTCCTTGAATTTGCAAATATGGGCAATGGCGCAAGCCGGACAGTCGGGCTTTCTGGCCTTGCACACATATCTGCCGTGCAGGATCAGCCAGTGGTGGGCGTGGCGGCGATAGGGGTCGGGGACCACTTTTTCCAGATTGAGCTCTACATCCAGGGGATTTTTCCCGGGAGCCAGCCCGGTGCGGTTGGAGACACGGAATATATGGGTATCGACGGCGATGGTCGGGTCACCGAAAGCCACATTCATCACCACATTCGCGGTTTTACGCCCGACACCGGGCAGGGTTTCAAGGGCATCCCGGTCGCGGGGAATTTCGCCGCCATAGTCCGTTTCCAGTTTTTCGGACAAGGCAATGACATTTTTGGCCTTGTTGCGATAAAGTCCGATGGTCCGGATATGGCCGATCAGTTTTTCCTCCCCCAGAGCAATCATCTTTTTCGGCGAATCGACAATTTTGAAAAGCGCCTCCGTTGCTTTGTTGACGCCGACATCAGTCGCCTGCGCCGACAGGACCACCGCAACAAGAAGTGTGAATGTGTTGGAATAGTTGAGTTCCGTTTCCGGTTCCGGGTTTTTACTAGATAATTCTACGAAAAGTTCTTCAATCGCGTCTACCGACAGTTTAACCCGGGGCTTTTTTACCCGCGGTTTGGATGTCTGTCGTTTTGCTGCACCCGCTGTTTTTTTTGTAGTGGCCATAAAAGTTCTGCGATTTAATTGGTTTTGCGCCAGAATTGTTTGCTGTATTAAATGATGATGAAGGACGAACATTCAACAGATCGCGCCGATGAGCAAGTCCAATTCTCGGCGATATTAACACCCCACCGCTCGCTTAGCCTCAAAGGCTTCGTGATATTCATGTCGGTGATCAGTCTGGTCAGCTTCGCAGCCGGACTGATATTCGCGATGATTGGGGCCTGGCCGGTTCTCGGATTCTTCGGGCTCGACGTCCTGCTGATCTATTTCTTCTTCAAACTGAATTACCGGGCGGCGCGCGCCTATGAAACCGTAGATCTGACGGAAAAAGAACTTAAAATCACGCGTGTTTCTGCTTCCGGCAAATCACGCTCCTGGCAATTCAATCCCTACTGGGTGCGGTTGTTTGTCGAACATCATCCGGCCGAGACAGTGCGGCTGATCCTGTCTTCACACGGACGCGAACTGGTGTTCGGGGAATGTCTGTCCCATGAAGAAAAGCTCGATTTTGCCGAGGCCCTGCAGTCAGCGCTTCACAACAATCGCGGTAACAGCAATTAGTTGCACGTAAGCGCAAGATTCGGGTCGCGGGAATTGATTTCCTTGACTACATTGCTTGTATCCAGCGACTTGAGAAACAAGATAATGACTCACATGGATGCGAAACTGGCGGAACGATCGGCCCAGAATTATCAGGATTATCAACGGGTTCGGTCGGCCATCGAGTATTTGAACCAGAACTGGCAGACGCAGCCCGACCTGGGAGATATCGCCCGGGAAGTGGGCTTGAGCGCACCGCATTTCCAGCGGCTGTTCAAGCGCTGGGCGGGGTTGAGCCCGAAAGAATTCCTGCGGGCGATCACCATCGATCATGCGCGCAAACTCCTGCGAGATTCTTCCAGCCTGCTGGAAGCGAGTTACGAACTGGGACTGTCGGGACCCGGGCGGTTGCATGATCTCTTCATCGATCATGAGGGCATGACTCCGGGAGATTACAAATCCGGTGGCGAAGGCCTGGATATACGTTACGGGTTTCATGCTTCGCCGTTCGGACTGGCGCTGCTGATGATCACTGATCACGGTTTATGCGGCCTGGCCTTTGCCGACGAGCAGGACGACCGTTCGGCAGCCCTGGAAGATATGACACGGCGATGGCCCAAGGCACACTACCGCGAGGATCAAATTCAGACAGCGCCTTATGCCGAGAAAATATTTTCAAATGCCAGCTATCGCCAGCCGGAGCCGATCAGGATTGTGCTGATCGGGACGGAATTCGAGCGGCAGGTCTGGGAGGCCTTGGTGCAAATTCCCGTCGGCCGCGCCGTCACCTATTCGGACCTCGCCGAACATGTGGGGTCGCCAAAGGCGGCCCGTGCCGTCGGATCGGCTGTAGGGCGAAATCCCATTTCCTTTGTCATTCCCTGTCATCGGGTGCTGCGGAAGGGCGGTGAGCTCGGCGGTTATCATTGGGGCCTGACACGCAAAAAAGCGATCATCGGCTGGGAGATGGGCCGCACTTCAAGCATGCAGCCGCAAAATTCCGGACACTAGTCCGGACACTAGGAAGGCAAATATCCGAACTGTGACTAATTCTCAATTCCGAGAACATCGAACATGGAATATAGTCCCGGAGACTTGTCCTGGCCCCAGACAGCAGCCTTTACGGCGCCGCGGGCGAATATGCCCCGGTCGGTTGCGATATGGTTGAGTACGATGCGTTCGCCTTCCGTCGCGAAGATAACCGAATGTTCTCCGACAACATTGCCACCGCGCAGGGTCGCAAATCCGATTTCTCCCTTTGTGCGAGCACCGGTATGGCCGTCACGGGAGCGAACCGAATGCTGATCCAGGGGAATATCGCGGCCTTCGGCTGCGGCTTCTCCAAGCATGAGAGCTGTCCCGGACGGCGCATCCACCTTGTGCTTGTGGTGCATTTCCAGTATCTCGATGTCGAAATCCTCGTCGAGGGCTTTGGCGACCTGCTTGGTCAGCGCTGTCAGCAGATTGACGCCGAGGCTCATATTTCCCGCCTTGACGATGCGGGCATGGCGGGCGGCGGCTAGAATTTTTTCATCGTCTTCCGGACTGAGACCCGTCGTGCCGAGAACATGGACAATGCGTGCCTGGGCCGCGAGCTCCACGCATTTCAGGCTCGCTTCCGGTGTGGTGAAATCGACAACACCGTGAATGTCGGTGAACAGCGGCAGCGGATCGTCGGTTATGGTGACGCCTATGGGACCGATGCCGGCAAGTTCGCCGAGGTCCTGGCCGACAAATGCCGATCCTTCCGGCTCCGTCCCGCCGGCAATTTCAGTCGCCGGATTTTCGTGAAGGGACTGTATCAGCGACCGACCCATGCGGCCTGCCGCTCCCATAACTGCAATTCTGAACGTTTCCATCGGACATGGTTTCCTGTTTTCTGTCGAGCACTGGATAACCCGACAGCCTGTTAATTGGCAAGGCGGAAGATCCCGTCGGTTTAACAGGGGAGCCGAAAATTCCTTAGGAGACTGCGTTTTCCGCACGCCGCTCCGCGCGCTTGCGCTCATGAGGATCGAGAAATTTCTTGCGCAGGCGAATGGAATCCGGCGTAATTTCCACCAGTTCATCATCATTGATGTAGGCCAGGGATTTTTCCAGGGTCATCTTCAGGGGCGGTGTTAGCACAACGGCCTCGTCTTTGCCCGCGGCGCGAATATTTGTGAGTTTCTTGCCCTTGAGGACGTTTACCGCCAGATCGTTTCCGCGCGTGTGTTCACCGACGATCATGCCTTCATAGACCTTGGCCTGGGGATGGATCATGAGCGGACCCCTGTCTTCGAGGTTGAACAGCGCATAGGCCACGGCTTCGCCCAGGGAATTGGAAATCAGTACTCCATTGCGGCGGCCCGGAATATTTCCCTTGTAGGGTTGCCAGCCATGGAAGACCCGGTTCATGATCGCCGTCCCGCGCGTGTCGGAGAGCAGCTCCCCGTGATAGCCGAGCAGGCCCCGGGTCGGAACATGAAGGATCAAGCGCTGGCGACCACCGCCGGAGGGTTTCATTTCCGCAAGGGTGGCTTTGCGCTCCGAAAGCTTCTGCACCACAACGCCGGAGAATTCTTCATCCACATCGATAATCACCTCTTCGATGGGTTCGAGGTTCTGCCCGGTTTCCGGATCCTGCCGAATGATAACCCGCGGCCGCGACACCGTAAGTTCAAAACCTTCCCGGCGCATGGTTTCAATCAGGATGGCAAGTTGCAGCTCGCCGCGTCCCGACACATCCAAGGCGTCTTTGTCTTCGGTCTCGGCGATCTTGAGAGCGATGTTTCCTTCCGCTTCCCTGAGGAGGCGTTCACGGATCACCCGGCTCTGGACCTTACTGCCTTCGGTTCCCGCGAGCGGTCCGTCATTGATGCGGAATGTCATCGTCAGTGTTGACGGATCAACCGGGTCGGCGAGCAGTGGCTGTGTGACTGCCGGTTCACAGATCGTGTCCGAAACGCTGGTCACCGACAGTCCGGCCAGTGCAACAATGTCGCCGGCGTGGCCGGCATCGATGGATTCACGATTGAGTCCCCGAAATCCGAGTACCTTGGAAATGCGACCCGTCTCAACGGTTTCACCGTCGAGGGACAGGGCCTTGATATGGGCATTGGGCACGACTGAGCCCGACGATATGCGGCCCGTCAGAATGCGACCAAGAAAGGGATCATATTCCAGTGTCGAAACCAGCATCTTGAAAGGGCCTTCAGTTTCAACCCGTGGCTCTTCAACACGATCGATCACCAGATCGAACAGCGCTGACAGATCGTCTTTCGGCCCTTCGGGCTCCTTCGCCATCCAGCCTTCCTTGGCGGAACCGTAGAGAACCGGGAAATCCAGTTGCTCCTCATCGGCATCCAGGGCCGCGAACAGGTCAAAGATTTCGTCCAGGACCTGGTCATGACGTTCGTCCGGCTTGTCGATTTTGTTAATGGCAACGATTGGCCGGAGGCCGATCTTTAATGCTTTGGAAACCACAAATTTGGTTTGCGGCATGGGACCTTCCGCCGCATCCACCAGAACAATGGCGCCGTCGACCATATTCAGAATACGCTCGACCTCACCACCGAAATCGGCGTGGCCGGGGGTGTCGACAATATTGATGCGTGTGTCCCCCCAGGTCACGGATGTACACTTGGCAAGGATGGTAATGCCCCGTTCCCGTTCGAGATCGTTGGAATCCATAGCCCGTTCGTTAACGCGCTGATTGTCCCGAAGTGCGCCGCTTTGTTTCAATATGGCATCAATCAGGGTTGTTTTGCCGTGATCAACATGCGCGATAATAGCAATATTGCGTAGAGTCATTGTGCCAAGCCACAGTCGAGTTGGAATTAATTTTGCAGATACCGAAATATTGGAAATAACCGAATTCGACTGACACATAAATCAAAGGGCATCAAGAAACAATTAATTAAACAGTTTCGCCCAAGATACATTCGATTTTTAAAATGTTAAGTCGTCGGTATTTAGCCCAATTTAATTTTGAGAGAACAGAGATATGCTATCTAACAACCAGAGTTACAAGTCCGAAACCCGTGCCATACCTGTTCGCATAATTTATGATGACGGAACCAAGGCCGAGGGATCGATCCTAATTCCAAAATTGTCTGATTTTACAGATCTGTTAAGTTCCTGCGGTCCTTTCCTGAATTTTTTGTCCGAGGAAGGCGACAAATCATTTATTGCCACGGGTAAAATCCGCACTCTTGAAATTCTTGGTGTGCCAAAGGTCAAGGCGCTGGATTCACGCAAGCGCGAAAGCGAAAATCCTTATACCATTCTCGGCGTCGCAGCGAATGCAGGCGAGGCTGAAATCAAAAAGGCGTTTCATTCGAAGTCAAAGGAATATCATCCGGACCGGTTCATGGCCGTTGATCCGCCAGCCGAGATCGTGGAATACCTCAATGCGATGACCCAGGCCATCAACTATGCGTACTCGGTGGTCATAAAAAACGCGCCTAAATCGGAAAAAGTGTCCGCCTAATTTACCAAACGGCCCAGGTTAACGGCTCAGGTTCAGGTTACGGCCCACCCGAAGGCGATTTTTCGAAACAATTCAGCGCCGAATTTCTCGTTCTGTTCGGCAACGGGCCGTCCACCCAATCCTTCGTAAAAACGACAGGCCGCGGAATTATCCTTCAGGGCCCAGACAATCATATTCGAGGAATCCCTGGATTCGAGAGTTCGCCTGGCGGC
>CAJHZG010000520.1_pt1 | contig 14193 bp, 12 predicted proteins | sample 9198901 | NCBI WGS metagenome assembly CAJHZG01 (sample SAMEA7708382, study PRJEB35096) | sediment metagenome | biome: marine neritic benthic zone biome [ENVO:01000025]; feature: sediment [ENVO:00002007]; material: shallow marine sediment [ENVO:03000034] sea grass bed [ENVO_01000059] ... | reverse complement strand
TCGATTCTGTCACTCCGACAGAACAATCGTTGGAGCTGTTTAACCGTGCCGGTATGCCTAAGGATCTTCACCTCTTCGCTGAAACTGATCATTTCATGTTCGCTGAAGACAATCACCGGGTGCGTCACGTCGTCAAAGACTGGCTCGACATACATTTCCCGGTAAATTCGGATCCCAAATCATCGCAATCCGATGAGAGCAGCGAAGCATGAAGTTCGGCATTGGACAGCCTGCTTATCGCTGGGAAGATCAGCGTCTACTGACAGGTAACGGGCGCTATGTCTCCGATATCGAATTACCGCAACAAGCCTATGGTTATATTCTGCGATCTCCCCATGCCCATGCGATTGTCGGGCACGTAGATATTTCGCAGGCGACCAATCAACCGGGAGTGCTTCTTGTCCTGACGGGTGAAGATTATGCGAGCTCCGGGCTCGGAGATACAAAATGCAATCTTAAGCGTACGCGGCCCGATGGATCACCTGATTATTTTGCACCGCAACCTCTTCTGGTCCGCGACCGGGTGCGCTCCGTTGGCGATCCAGTGGCATTTGTTGTTGCCGAATCCCTGTTTTCCGCAATGGATGCTGCGGAGCTTATCGATGTCTCATATGATGTGCTGCCCGCGGTAACCGAAACCCGGAATGCTATCAGTGAAGATGCCCCTCGGGTCTGGGACGAAATTGAAAATAATGTCTCCAATATTTTCGAAGTCGGAGACAGGGCGGCCGTAGAGATGGCCTTGCAAAATGCGGATCATGTTGTTGAAGCCGAATTCGACATCAGTCGTGTCAGTGGCAATGCCATGGAACCCCGGGGTGCGATCGGAGACTATCAAGCTAGCGAGAACAGCTTTACGCTCTACACCGATACCCAGGCGCCCCACAGTCTCCGGCAGATTCTGGCGGAGCAGATTTATTTCGTTCCGGTGGAAAATATGCGGGTTGTCGCTCCGGATGTCGGAGGAGCCTTCGGGGTCAAGAGTGGTCCCTATATTGAACCGCGCCTCTGTCTCTGGGCGGCTCGGGAATTGTCGCGCCCTGTCAAATGGGTGTCGACCCGTAACGAAGGATTCCAGAGTGATTCTCATGGTCGTGATAATTTTGTTCGCGCTGAACTGGCCATTCGCAACAACGGGACCTTTGAAGCTTTGCGTGTGAATTCGATCGCCAATGTCGGTGCCTATCTCTCAACTGACAGGGGGCTTTATCCCACTTTCAACAATCTGGGGACCCTGGCCGGAGTGTACCGGACACCGGCGATCGCAGTGACGGTCACGGCAGTGTTTACTAATACACAGCAGACGGCACCCTATCGTGGGGCTGGTAGACCAGAGGCCGCATACATCATTGAGAGTCTCATCGATCGTGCCGCCCGTCAATTGAACTGGGACCGGTTTGAGTTGCGCCGAAAAAATATGATCGGCGAAGATGAAATGCCCTTCAAGACTGGATTGACCTTTACTTATGATTGTGGCGCATTTGAAAAGAATCAGGAGAAGGCACTGATTCTCGCGCGTCAAAAATCTTTTGAAGCGCGAAAAAATGAAGCCTTGTCCAATGGTAAGCTGCGTGGCCTGGGATTAGCCAATGCTATCGAACGTGCTGCAGATGGGCCACGTCCGGAATTTGTGGACTTGTCGTTTGACAAGACTGGCAAATTGATCGTTACGGCGGGCAGTAAGAACCAGGGCCAGGGGCACGAAACTCTCTATCGACAGATTATCGGGTCGCATTTGGATATCTGGGATGACGACATTCAGTTTTACGACGGGGATACTGCGGCGTTGGAGCAGGGCATTGGATCTTTTGGATCCCGAACCGCCACTATAGGTGGAGGGGCTTCACTTCGGGCAGTCCACCAGATTGTTGAGCAAGCCACAATTCTTTGCGCTCATCTTCTGGAGGCCGACAAGGATCAAATCGACAGAGAGGGAAATCGTCTTTATCTTCGCGGCACGAACCATAGTTTTACTTTCAGGGAACTGGCACGCCTGGCATTTGATGAAGACAATCTGCCGCCAGACTTCTCTCCTGGGTTGAACGCAACAGGCAAGTATGGAACGTCGGAACCAAATTTTCCCAATGGTTGTCATGTATGTGAGGTCGAAATCGATCCGGAAACCGGGCAAGTGGATCTTATCGGCTATTGGAGTGTTGAGGATTTTGGTACGGTCATAAATCCCTTGACCCTGGAAGGCCAGGTACACGGCGGTATTGCCCAGGGGGCCGGACAAGCCTTGTTTGAGGAAATCGCCTATGATGAAGTCAACGGGCAATTACTCACCGCCTCTTTTCTGGATTACTGCATGCCTAGAGCGGATGACTTTTGCTCTTTCACTCTGCAAGAAAATTCGGTGCCAACTCAACAAAACCCTCTGGGGGTGAAAGGAGCAGGTGAAGCCGGAACGGTCGGAGCGCTCCCGGCTGTTGTCAGCGCGGTGAATGACGCCCTTGCCAGTCGGAATATTGGTCCCATTGAAATGCCTCTGACGCGGGAAAAGATCTGGCAGACGTTGAAAGCGGGAAGTCTGTAAGGGCGAGAGCGTTTCGTCTGCGCTATAGTTTACATCGTCAGTCCTACGAGAGTTCAAATTGAAGAAAGAGATGTTTCGTTTGATTACGAACTCAGCGAGTGTGAGATGCTACGTATCGAACAAGTGCTCGACAAATATCACTGCGCTATTGATCACGAAGAGCGCAGACCCGTTTGGAATGTCGGTTAATCCAAAAATTTTATAAAGTATGTCCGGCATCAATCACAACACTCGTCCCCGTGGCTGTCCGCAAGTGACACACACACGCTAGCGCGGCCTGAGCGACATCCTCGGGCTCGACAACCCGTTTCAGGGGTAGGTTCTGGGCCTTGGCTTCCAATGCTTTTCGATCTCGTCCGGCGACAAAATCTGTCGCGACCGATGCTGGAGACACGCAAAGAAATCGCACCTCCGGTCCAAACGCCCGGGCAAAAGACTTGGTCATCGTATCCAGGGCTGCCTTTGCAGCACAATAAGCGATATTACTGCCGGATCCCGTAAATCCGGAAACGGATGAAATACTGACCACAACGGCGTCTCCCGAAGCGATTAGTAGTGGCATGGCCCTTTTAGTGACGGAATACGGGCCGCGGGCATTGGTCAGCAGAATTTCATCAAACAATTGTTCGTCAAGCTTATCCAGATCTCCATGGGGGATGGGTTTGGTGGTGCCTGCCGAATTGACGAGAATGTCCAGCTTTCCAAACCGTTGGTCCAGGAACAACATCGCTTGATCAATGGAAGCGGGATCCCGAATGTCGATTTGTGCGACTGCATGTTCGGACCCCGGCAGACGTTCCCTCAGATCATCGGCACGCTCGACTCCCGAGTTATAGCCGATAACTACGGTACAGCCTGCCTCAGCAAACGTTTTTACAGTGGCCGCTCCGATCCCGCTTGATCCGCCGGTTACAAAAGCCGTCTTGCCATCAAGTTCTGTAGATTTGGTCATTTGTTCTCCCGGTATTCATAACCTCTAAATGAAGTGCAATATTATTGTTAAATGCCTCACGCGCAGGACAAAATATTTCAAGATTGATGTCTGCGATACATGATAAAATCAGATGCGAGATGTGCTTGTCCCCTAAGAGCTGCCTTTGGACAAATGCGCCGAACCTGAAACAGGAAGATCGCCAGGCAGTCGAATGAAATCCCGGTTGATGGATGAAATATCACTCAGTCCGATCGCGGCCATGGTCCGACGAATTTCGGCGTCGAGAATTTCTATGGCTCGCGCCGCCCCATCCTGACCGGCAGCGGAGAGGCCGTAGAGTGTTGCGCGCCCAATTGCAACAGCGTCGGCCCCCAGGGCAAGTCCTTTCAATACATCGCTGCCACGGCGAACACCGGTGTCGGCGATAATGGTCATTCGGTTCTCGACGGCATCGACGATTTCCGGCAACGCGTCCCATCCTGTAATGGCGGTATCGTTGACATTGCCTGCGTGATTGGACACGAATATTCCGTCAACATTGCATTCAGCGGCAAACCGCGCATCTTCAGGGTGCAGAATTCCTTTGAGCAGTAACTTGCGCGGCCAAAGGTCACGCAGGCGTTTCAAAAATTCCCAGTCCAGGGAATCGTTGCGGTTCAAAAAGCTGCCGGTGGCAGCGGAAACGTAGCGGGTCGCATTAGCTTTATGTTCCTCGGGAATGTGGATATTGGTAAACGCCGGAATTCGTCTTTCAGAAAGCATGTATCGGCCCATTGTGCCGAACAGCCAGCGGGGATGTAGAATACTGTCAAGAGCTGTACGCGGTGTAATACGAGGGGGAAAAACAAGACCATTACGGACGTCGATTTCACGATTGTTGTAAACCGGAGAATCCACGGTCAGTACCAGAGCTTCAAACCCCGCATCGAGCGCGCGTTTGACGGTTACAAGAGCGGCTTCCTTTTCCTGCCAGACATATAATTGGTACCATTGTGTGCCGCCGCCATTGGCGATAACTCTTTCCATGTCCGTATTGGAGGTGCTGGCTAATGTAAACGGGATGTTTGCTCTGGCAGCTGCACGGGCGAGGGCAGTTTCACCCCGGTACCAGACAAAGCCTGCCGGCCCCGTCGGGCCAATCAATAAGGGCAAGTCATGGCGTTTGCCAAACAAAGTGATTCCCGGATCCCTCTTCGAAACATCGCGCAATATTCGCGGCATGAGTTTGATGCGGTCCAGGGCCACACGATTGTCACGCATGGATATCTGGTCTTCGCTGCCTTTGTCGCAGAAATCAAATAGTGATTTTGTCAATCGCCGGCGGGCCATCTTCCGCAGATCGCTAATATTGAGCGCCCTTTTTTTTAGCATTTTTATTGTGCCCTCTGATTTGACCGAACTGGTGAACCGGATCCCTTGATCATCATAAATATCAAGTGTTCACCAGATGTCCAACAGACGAAGAGTCGATAGTGTTTCGGACTGCTATTAAGTAACATAGCGGTGGCACATAGATACAGAAAAAGAAGATCTCGTGCGAGGCAAAAGAGGATATCCAAATTGCAACTTCTGATGTGTGTTATGATCTTAGTTTGGCAATATCGCTTTGAACATAGTTGTACAGGGAATTGAAATGCTCAAAACTGGAATTGCAGGTCTTGGTTGGTGGGGGAAAGAGCTCGTCCGATCGGTCGCCGACAAGAGTGACGTAATTGAATTCAATCAGGCCGTCGATTTGACACCAGAAAACGTCCGGTCATTTTCATCCGAGCACAATATGGAGCTCTATGATTCCTTCAACGATCTTTTGAACTCAGAGGATATTGATGCCATCGTCCTCGCCACCCCCCATTCTCAACATGTCGAACAGATTATTGCCTGCGCTAAAGCCGGCAAACATGTCTTTAGCGAGAAACCCCTGGCCCTTAGCCTGAAGGAAGCAAGGCGAGCCGTTCATGCTGTTCATCATCATAATATTATTTTTGGCCTGGGCACAGATCGTCGTTTCCTACCGGCAATTATGGATCTAAAGACCATGATTGAAAACGATGATTTTGGTGAAGTTCTTCAGGTAGAGGTTCAGTATTCCAATGATAATATGTCAAAGGGGGTGACTGGCAGTTGGCGCAATCTCGAAAGTGAAGCTCCGGGCGCCGGTATGACGGGTCCGGGATTACATGCCCTTGATGCCCTGGTTAATCTTGCCGGACCGGTTGCAAGAGTGTCGGGCAATCTGCGGCAACCCCATGGCAACAGTAAGCCGCTGGACGCTATTTCACTTCGCCTTGAATTTGAAAACGGGATAACCGGATTGCACGGATGTGTTCGAGGATGCCCCCGGTATTTCAGGGTTGCTGTTTATGGCACCGAGGGTTGGGGAGAAGTCCGAGAGTTCAACGAATTGCACTACCACAAGTCCGATGAAAAGAGGGAGGCAAAATTTTATGAACCTGGACGCGCCACTCAGCAAACACTGGAATATTTCGCCAATGCGGTATTACGTCAGGAGAACTTTCCGGTTTCTACGGATTCCATGCTGCACACGGTCGCAGCCTTTGAAAGCGCGATCCGGTCTTTTGATACAGAGGGTGTGGTTGACGTTCCGAGCGTCTAAAATATAACAGGACAAATATTGGTGCGTCCGGTTTCAGTCGTCGTTTGGATCCCAGTCCGGTTCGAAGGGTGGTCGCACACCACGGTCGTTTTTCGCAAGACGCTCGATTTCTGCCATATCCGCGGTATCCAGGGAAAAATCGAAGACATTAAAGTTCTCCGCAATAATTTCCCCGCGACTTGATTTCGGTATCGGCATCACCTTATCCTGTTCAAGTTGCCAGCGGATGGCAATTTGGGCAGGTGTTTTTCCGTATTTTGAGCCGATTGCTCTAAGTGTGTCATTTTCCACGATGCGTCCCGTGGCAATGGGAGAATGACCGGATAGGATCATATCATGAGAGAATAGGCATTCATTGAGTTTCTGCTGCCGTAACAGAGGATGGTATTCAATCTGGTTGGTGAAAAGCTTGATGTTCAATTGATCGACGGCCTCTTCGATCATGGGAATCGTGAAATTGGCGACACCGATATGGCGCGTTTTTCCCTCTGATTGAAGTTCCGCCATAGCCCCCAGGGTTTCTGAGAGCGGGATTTCCGGAACCGGCCAGTGAAGCAGCAGCAAATCGACATAGTCCGTGCGTAATTTGTCGAGGCTTTCCCGGGCACTTGTTAAAACATCTTGACCGGCGGCATTCGCCATTCCGATTTTTGTAGTAAGAAAAATATTCTCCCTCGGTATTGAAGATGTTGCAAGTGCAGCACCGACATCTTGTTCATTCTCATAACGCTGTGCGGTATCAATATTGCGATAACCGATATCGAGAGCCCATTTTACGGCGTTGATACAATCTTCGCCCTGCATGCGAAATGTGCCGAAGGCAAGGGCGGGTAGTTGAGCGCCATGATGTTCGATTGTTTTCATGGTTCTAGTGCCGGAAAATTAAACCGCATCTGAATTTGCAGGATTGCCGTGAATGCCCCACGACGTATCCTTGGCGGTAATAAACAAAAAATCCTCGTCACCGATAACCTCTGCCGAGTGAACAATATTAGGTGGAATGTGTACAATTTCACCCTTTTCAACCACTTTCACATCACCCTCAATATCGTAGCGGACACGTCCCTGCAGAACGATGATGAATTGTTCATTGGGGTGGGAATGAGGTTCGGCCTTGGTCCCGGCGGGTATGCAGATATCGCCGAATATTATGCGTTCACCTTCAACCCATGTTCCAACAGCGGTACTGTAGTTGCGCCCTGCTTCCGCTTTTTCCATATCTTTGGTGTCGTAATAGTATTGAGTCATTTTGAATTTTCCTATTAAGCGCTGCATTCAATGTCGAAAAAGAACGACGTTCTTTGATTCATCTGTCAAGGAGAGGGCAGGCGTCTCAAGCCTGTTCTAACCTATGCCTGGCCACCACGTCGCTCGCGGAAAAGGAACATAGAACACGTGCAGGAAGATGAAATAAGCAGCGATACAAGTCCCAAGTGGAACGATAACCGCCAATCCAATGTTGCGGCGCGTTTTGTCCAGGGTCAAATGGAGCGATGTCAGAGACAGCATGAGAAAGCTGGATAGCCAGAAACCAAGGCCATACATCAAAAACATATAAGCAAGTACAATCAGGAAAAATACACCCACATCAGTGTAGATATCCCGGTCTTCCCGTACTAAACGAATGAGGTCCGGCGCCTGATCAAGGATGGCTGCGATTATAACACGGGCGAAGAGAGCCACAGCGATTCCCAAAATGAGGTAAATGGCCAACAAGGGAAAAATCCAGTTTTTCACATCGTTGCCTGCCGAGTACAAGGCAACTCCGCCAACGACTAGTAGAACCAGTGCGGTCAGAAAATCTCGATCCATTAACCTTTGCACGCTGTCATCTCCATTAATTCAACCACTTGAACCGACCTCGACAGGAACACTCTCGCGTTCTTTCGCCCGATCCCTTCTGTTCGTCCATACTGCCAGGGCAATAGAAAGAATTGTGAGAGTGATGAGTATAATATTGATTGTCCCGCTGAAGAAAATTTTTCCGATTGAAGAGGCATCGGAAATGTACAGGGCCTGAACCAGCGAAGGTTCAATGATCGGTCCCAGGATCAGTCCGAGGCCAATGGGACCGGGATGGAATCCGAGCGGTCTGACAAGGAAGACGAACACGCCAAGTCCGAGCATAATATACACATCGAAGATATTGTTTCGAATAGCATAGGCGCCGATCACCGCCAGAAACATAATCAGAGGAGCTAGAAGCCGCAAGGGAATGCGAATTATTCGAACCAGTAACGGTGCAAACAAGCTGCCTAAGATGAAAGTCACAAATCCGGCCAGCATCAAAGACCAGCCGAAAGCAAAGACGAGGGTACCGTCGGTCTGAAACAATTCCGGACCGGGGGTCAGACCACGCAACATGAGTGCACCGGCGATAACCGCAGCGGGTGATGAGCCTGGAACACCCAGTGTAACCAGTGGGATCATCGCTGCAGGAGCTGCCGCGTTGTTCGCAATTTCCGAAGCCGTGACACCGCGAAGATCGCCTTTGCCAAAGCGAGTTTTGTCCTTACTCCAGCGTACAGCTTCGTTATATGATACCAAGGCGGCAATTGGGCTGCCAGCTCCGGGCAGAATTCCGATAAAACAACCGATCACTGCAGAACGGATAACATGGACGGGATGCGCGAGCACCTTGTAGATCGTATTTAAGGTTTCGCCTCGTTTGGGTTTGTATTCGGCGATATATTCATTTTTGCGCAACCCGGTAACCATCGAGAGAACTTGAGGCACCGCAAAGACACCAATCAAACCTGCGACCAGGGACACGCCGCCACGGAACTCCGGCACACCAAAAGTGAAGCGTGCGACTTCGTTGGCATGACTGATACCAACTGAACTAATCAATAAACCAATAGCGCCGCCAGCTAGCCCCTTCCAAATGGAATCCCCGGCAAGGCTGCCAATTATGGTTAGGGCGAAAACCCCCAGCCAAAAGAATTCTGGAGGGCCGAACATAAGGGCAATCGCGATCATTGGGAACGCGAGCAGCAGGTAACATCCCGCACCGAATACTGTTCCGAGGGCCGAACTGAAACAGGACCCAACGATCGCCTCCTGTCCACGGCCTTGCTGGACCATGGGGTGGCCATCGAAGGCCGTGGCCATCGCCGCCGGTGTCCCCGGTGTATTCACGAGACAGGCAGGTATGGCGTCGGAAAACATCGCGCAAACATATAGGCCACCGAGCATTGCGATGCCTTCGCCGGGAGGCAGAGCGAATGTGAAAGGGACGAGCAATGCCGTTCCCATTGTCGCAGTGAGACCGGGTAGCGTACCGACTACCATTCCCATCATCACGCCCAGTGTGAGCCACAGCATGTAGGATGGCGAGAGCGCCTGTATTAGACCTTCGATCACCAGGATTCTCCTAACATTTTCACCGCTACCATTGTTCTGTCCCTCCCTTACGCGTTGTCCATTTCCGCATTGTCCATTTTACGCGTAGAGGGAAAAGTAAAAGATTGGGGAAAGTTTATATCCTTGCCCCAAAGACAGGCTGCCCAAGCATAGAAAATTTCGATGCTCGGGCAGCTTCTCTGGAACTTAGAGCTATTTTATTTTTTTAACAGCATTTCCAGCATTTTTGCTCGACGTGCCACGGCTCCAGCAGCGTTCGCAACATATTTCTTGGCTTCTTCTGGAGTCTGAGCCATGGGTATCAGGCCGACTTTTAGCTGAGCATCTTTGACTGAAGGATCAGCAATTGTCTTCAGAAGGGCAGCGTTAAGAATTTTGACACGATCCGCCGGTGTTCCGGGAGGCGCCATGAGACCCCAAGTTGTTTCCATCGTGAACCCTTTGAAACCAAGGGAATCCATGGTCGGAGCCGGCAATGCTGATGATTTTTTATCTCCCGCAAGGCCGAGCACATCAACTTTTGCACGGTGTTTTACCCCGTGGGAAGCTGCAAGGATGGATGCTTCAAAGTGTCCACCGATCAGGAATGGCAGCATCTTGCCAACGCCACCGGAGATAGGCACATATGTCGCCTTGATCCCTAGAGCATTGACCATTTCAGCATAATTTGAATGACCGGTACTACCGACACCTGCGATGGTCAACTTGCCAGGATTTGCCTTGGCGAACGTAACGAGTTCCTTGAGACTCTTATACTTGCTTCCCTTTTTAACTGCGAGAGCGCCGACTGACTTTTCAGTCATACCGATATAGGCAAAGTCACCCGGCTTGTAGCCGACATCTTTACCCTTGGATGTCACGATGATATTGGGCACGACCACGTTGGAAATCGTGTAGCCATCTGGTTTCGAGCGGTACAGCTCGTTAAAACCAACCGCGCCACCGCCACCGGTCTTGTAGACAATCCGGATTTTGACGCCGAGATTCTTCTCCAGGCCAGCCTGAAGACGACGTGCCTGGGCATCTGAGCCGCCACCTGGCTTGTAGGGAACGATAAAGGTGATGTCCTTATCCGGAAAGGCAACAGCACTAACGTTGCTTAGCGCCAAGAATGCGCCAGCGGCTATTGCAACAAATCCGCCGGAAATGCTCTTAATATTCCAACTCATTTTTATTTTTCCTCCGATAGTTTTCAATTTTGACTGTGTTTAAAAGGCGTCCCACTTCCAATACACGTGACATACTGATGAGAACACTAACTCACGCGGTCCGAAACAATTCGCCTACACTGGAATGTGCTCCACAAAAGAGAACTTCCCCTAACACCATAGAGTTCATTATAATTAGGATGATAGAAAATTCCATACTAATAAGTTTTTTCATTATACTAAATAATTTGATTATAATTACTCACATAAACTGTGCAGCTCCCATCACTTAAGGGCTTAGGGACTATTTTCTCTGAGTTTTGACGGAGATTGAACAGATTTCGGTTCTCCCCTCGTGCTACATCGCAATCGAGCGGCTAAGAAACTGCAGCCAATCGCTTCCGAAGTTCGTCGACGTTGGGTACATCGGTATAGTCTTCGCTCAGCTTTCCCGAGCCCGATGGACTCTTGCATGTGAAAAAGCGGAATGGAGCGTCAAGAATCTTGATGCCATGAACCGTGTTTCGTGGGATGTGAACGAGATCTCCAGGGCCGATGGTGAATATATCTTCATCAAGTATATGGGCGGCGCGTCCCTCGAGCACGTAGATAAACTGTTCGTCATTGGGGTGGTAGTGTGGTGGTGGTCCTTCACCGGCCATGTAAGTGACAATACCCACTTTGATGAGTTCACCTCCAAACTGCATCATCATGACATCGGGGTTTTTTATATCCGGAGTCGCCTCCATATCCTGAGCTTTGTAGACCGGCATTGATTACTCTCCTCTTCCGAATATTTCTGTTCTTGGTCCGCTATAGTGTTGCCCGATAAGAGCAGAACCGAGCTTGAACACCTCTTGCCGGAAATAAATTCGTATTGAGATGTCAGATTGGACTAATTCGTATTTCTTCGCAAGCCGGAACATAGGGAACCGATGCGCATGTTTCACCCAATGTTCCATGAGTTCGGCTCGTGAAACATGGTGCAGATGCGTAATCCCGCACTGTTCCCGGCTGTCTATTTAAATTTTTGATGCCGCAGATGGTCCGCTATTCCGCAAAATAATTCAGATCTTCCTGGGAGAGCTTGAAATCCTTATTGCTCGGCCAGTCTTTCTTTCGCGAGACCATGTCGCTGCCATAACGAACGCGGAATAACAGGGTTCGATCCGGGCCGTTCGTATATTCATGAAGTTCACCGGGAGGATGAACGACAAAAGATCCGGGAACAATTTCGATTGTTTCCCCGGGTGTTTTCATCACACCGCCGCCCTGAAAACAGAAATAAATCTCGGTCGCGTGCGGATGACAGTGATTTGGGCTCACCTGACCAGGTTCCCAGCAGGCCACTGTCATATCTCCATCTTCAACTTTGCCCAGTATATTTTCGACATGTTTTTCAGGACTGAAATCCTGTTCGGAAAGGAGGTTGAACCGAAGCATAATTAACTACCTCAATTGAATTGCAATTACCTCGTGCAAGAATAACAAAGCAAGATCAGATAACAAATTGAATTATTGCACCGACCAAACTGATGCACAAACACCACCCGTTGGAATGTCTGAGAATCTCGGATTAAATGGTTATGACTATGGAGCGTATAGACTTAAATAATTTGGAAATATCGTCTGGCAAACGATGTTGCTACATCATCCTGTCCCCGCCCGGTTCCAGCCGCGGGCTCTGTCACCGAGACCTTCCCAGCCGTCGTCGGTGACCAGCACGGTATCTTCCAGCTTGATAAAACCCCGCCTGGGATGGCGCATAGTCGTTTCGATGGACAGGCACATACCGGCTTCAAGGGGTTTGACTCCATCGTCCCCGGTATAGGAGAACCGTGGTTCGTTCATCAGACGCGGAGCCTCATGGCTGACGAGGCCCATGCCGTGCACGATAAAATGTGTGTATGGCGCATGCTCTGAGTTTTTAACTATTGGTTCGGCGACATCGGCGATGGCGCCGCCAATTGCTCCTGCGCTGACTGGCCGGCGGGCTGCCTGTTGGACTTCTTCAATGTACCCCAGAAGATCTTCCTGTTCCCCGTCAGGCTCTCCTATAATCCCCATACGGCACAGATCGCCGATATAGCCCTGGTAGTTGCCACCGCTGTCGAGAGAGATGATGTCTCCTTCTGAAAGTTTGTCATCGGACGGTGCCCGATTGTGGGATAATCCCGCTGTAATCTGATTGTAGTCAAATTCCAGTCCCCGCGATAATTCCTCACGGATGAGGGCTGTGGTCACATCATTTTTTGTGGCGCCTGGAATGCAATGCCTGGCGAACGTCACCTGCATTGCGTCGACAACGCCGTCGGATGCTTTTCGCAAACAGGATATTTCGTCTGATGATTTTATGGCGCGGAGACGTTCCAGCGGAATCACAGCATCGACAAGTGCCAAATCGTTTCCCAGGCTTTTGCGCAGCGCCCGATCCGCATCCACAGGCAAGAACGGTTCTTCAATACCGACGACGCGTATGCTTGATCCCAGGCTCTTTAAATGTGCGGCAGTACGTTCCATAGCATCAACCGTTCCCACATTCCCCAGAGACAGTTTTGCCGGCCAGAAGCGACCGTTTTGCGCCTCATGCTTTTCAATATCGCAACCGATATAAAGTGCCTGATCCGGTTGACCTTTAACATAAATCAACACAGGCAGGTAACGGGTCAGGCCGATTGCAGTCATCGTGTCAAAAAAGAAGAATGAGTAGCCGCCCAGAAGGTAGCGAATGTTGTGTTTCGATGTCGTGACTATGGCGTCGAGCTCGGCCGCATCCATGATTGCATCGAGTTTAGTGGTATCGAAAGGGATGGGATTTGTTGCTTTAGTTGCCGATGGGGTCATTGCTTGGTCCCGTTAATAATAGCGTTTCTCGTCTGTAGGCTCTGTACGGTATTACGTCAGCATTAAGCGCCCGCCATTAACGTCGAGGGTGGCTCCGGTTATGTAGCGGCTTTCGTCGCTGGCAAGAAATGTAATGACGTCTGAAATGTCCGCCGGTTCAGCCAGGCGCCCAATTGGGGTGCGCGCCAGAAACTGTGTTTCCTTATCCGGGGTAAGCACATTGCGGACGCGTTCTGTGATCGTTGTTCCCGGTGCGACCGTGTTGGCTGTGATACCAAGCGGGGCGATATCCTTGGCGATATACTGGGTGAGGATCGAGACACCAGCTTTGGCGGTGCCATAGTGAGCTGGTGATGAGCCAGCACTTGTGCTGCGCCCGGCGAGCGAGCCGAGATTGATGATCCGACCCCAGCCTGCGCGCTTCATCGACGGTAGTACAGCTTTGCAGCAGAGATAAACGGTCTTTAGATTGAGATCAATAATATGATCCCAGTCATCCTCCTCGATATCTTCAAAATTCGCGTAAGCGTTGTAACCACCGGCGCATGTGACAAGTATCTCAAGGCCTCCAAGCTCGTTCTCGCCGGCTGCGACCAGTTTTTCGACATCATTTCTCCTTGTGAGGTCTGCCGTTTGCATGACGACCTTTGTGCCACTCGCCTGTAGCTCATCCGCCAGCGGAGAAAGTGTTTCCAAGTCGAGATCGGTCAATAGTAGCTCTGCGCCTTCGCGCGCAAAGTTTTTTGCTGTTTCC
>CAJHZG010000127.1_pt1 | contig 14196 bp, 8 predicted proteins | sample 9198901 | NCBI WGS metagenome assembly CAJHZG01 (sample SAMEA7708382, study PRJEB35096) | sediment metagenome | biome: marine neritic benthic zone biome [ENVO:01000025]; feature: sediment [ENVO:00002007]; material: shallow marine sediment [ENVO:03000034] sea grass bed [ENVO_01000059] ... | reverse complement strand
TAGGCGTGCCTTACAAATTGAACAAACCGATGAAGATTATAAGGCCGACGACAAAAATGCGGCCTGGACCGGTAGCCGTCCGGCAAATGACTTAACAAACCAGGAAGATCTGGAGACGCTCAATAAAATCGCGTCAATTATTCAATCTTCGGACAAACTGAAAGACAATCCTGACAGTTCCACCCTCCCGGCAATATCCGGAACAGGAAAGCAAAATGATCCCATCCGTGAGGATCATTCATCTTCCAAAGACATACAATCGCCGATTGGCATTTTACACGGTGGAGGTGGGTCACCTCACGAAAACATAGAGAACGTAGATCTGTTAACCCAGGTCAATCATGAAATCCGCACACCTCTGAGCTCGATCATCGGGTTCGCCGAAATCATGAAAGATGAGCGATTTGGTCCGGTGTCAAATCCCCGATACAAGGAATACCTGCAAAACATTTATGACAGTGCGCACCACGTCCTGAGTCTGGTGAATGATATTCTCGATCAATCGAAGCAAGGCGCGGAGGATACCAAACCCGACTTAGATGCCGTAGATCTGAACACTCTCGTCAATCAATGTGTCGGCTCTATGCTTCCTCAAATTCGCGACAAGCAAATATTTGTTCGTCCCGTTTTATCTCAATGGATTCCCAGTATTCGAGCCGACGAACGAAGTATCAAACAGATATTGTTCAACCTTCTTTCCAATTCTATCAAGTTTACCGATCCGGGCGGGCAAATATTCATATCCACACTTCAGTCCGATAGTGAAAGCATCACACTACAAGTTGCGGATACAGGCATTGGCATGGCGGACGATCAAATAAAAGAAGCCTTGAAACCATTCGGACAAATCAGCGCTTCAGACGGCACCGCTCCTGGAACAGGATTGGGTTTACCAATTACCAAATCTCTCGCCGAGGCGAATGGAGCTAAATTCCATCTGAGCAGTTCTCCAGATGACGGGACATGTGTCGAGATAAAATTCCCAGTTCCCTCAAGCGACGACACTAACACCTAGATCTACCTGAAGCGAAATTAACTTGTAGCTTAATCATCTGAACAATTGTTCCCCTTTCCGGCACAAGTCCAAAGCTATTGATTTTTCTTTGAAATTGAGTGATGCACGTCTTTAATTCACTACAATTATTTTCTAATCTGGTGAGATCTTCATCTAACTCTTCAGTAGGGCCCCATGTTCCTTGTCAATCGAAATTCCGTCATCGTTCATATCTGGCTGATTGTTGCAGTCTGTTTCGTTGCTCATTCGGTTCGGGCACAAACTCCGGACAATGGTTTTACGGAATCCGATCAGAATACCAATCTGCCTGATGAGACCGAAGAAACAAAGAGCAGGGAAACACCTGACATTAGTTTGTCAGAACCGGAAAATTCGCTAGCTGATACGGGGTCGGATCCAGAGACAATTAAAGAGGACAAACTCAGGATCGTTACCTGGGGTGGGGCCTATCGGAAGTCCCTGGACAATGCGTTCTTCGAACCCTTTTCGGACAAGTCGGGAATTAAGATCGATGTCGTTGAGTACAAAGGCCGTTCGCTATTGCCTTCACCCACCAATTCCAAAGGTCTTGCGGATCTGGATGTCGCCAACTTATCTTCTTATGAAGTTCAAAAATCATGTGAACTCGGATTGATCGCAGAAATAGATCCCGATCTGTTCACGCGACAAACAAACGATTCGAACACAGAATCTGATTTTTTGTCAGCTGGCATTCATAAGTGCGGTGTTGGAAGCTTCGCCTGGTCATTGGCGATAATATTCGACAAAACACAAATCAAAAGGAAACGAGAACCAAATTCACTCAAATCGTTTTTTAATATTAAGAGATTTCCCGGGAAAAGGTCCTTGCCGGAAGGACCGAAATATACTCTAGAACTCGCCCTGCTAGCCGACGGCGTTTCTTCCGGCGAAGTTTACTCAACCTTGGGAACGGAAGAAGGTGTTGCTCGCGCATTTGCCGTATTGGACAAAATCAAAGATCATCTTGTCTGGTGGAAAAAGGCAGATGAACCCTTTACGCAACTGGCTAACAAAGAGGTTGTCTTCGCAACAGCATATTCAGGTCGTATCTTCAATAACATTTCGAGGAAGCGGTTGCCGATCAAAATAATCTGGGATCGACAGATTTACGACACCCTGTTTTGGTCTATCGCCAGCGATACTACAAATAAGAATCTGGCCCTGGAATTTATCAAGTTTGCGACAACTCCGAGACAGCTGGCAAAACTGACCATGCAGTATCCCTATGGTCCCCTTCGCAAGTCTGCAATTGACCATATTGGCCTTCACAGCGCGGCTAAGATTGATCTCGTCCCGTTTATTCCGACCCATCCGACAAATTTCAAGACCGCAATTCAACTCGACAGTATTTGGTGGAAAGAGAATGGTAATCGAATGTCGGCGCTTTTTTCGTCATGGTTGAATGGAAATTCTGAGACAGAGGAAAATATCGAATAACTGCAGCTCTTTTGCGAATTTGGAATATTTGTTCTACTCCATTCACGCTGAATTCTCAGGCAACCTTCAGTTACATTTGCGCGATATTTTCTAAGATTAGTGTCAACAGAATGCGCGAAAATGACGTTGGAATTCATTATCCTGTAGCCCTCCCACAACAGGTTCTGGTCGTCTAAATCAGGTACCCGTTTGAAGGTGCCTGCGTATGTGTTGAGATAGAATTTAATTTCAGTTTCTCAGGGGAATTTCGAACACTGATCTAACCATCTGTGGATCATACATAAACTTCAATCTGCGCAGGAACGGATCCCGATTTTCCAATTGCAGAGTAACGGAAACATTCATGCGATGTCCTCGATCCATCTCATTGGTGATCAAATTGCAGCCCGAATATTCCAGAAAAAAAGTTAATTCAATTCGATAGAGTGCATTGAAAAAAGAAGTCAGAAAAGCGAAACTGAGGTCGATGCAGCGGGGCGATGCTCTTGCGGGGACTTAATTGCCAGACCCAAGGTCTGGTATAGAGCGAGCCTCGCTGCAGGCTCGCCCTTCAGCTCATATTCTTTGTTATCAAGTAAAATAGCTTCCAAATACTGTAACTATTTGGATGTGTTTCAATATTTGTGTTTAATTAGATTTCCAATTCGTTTAAATAACCGTGGTTTGCGAACAATACCGCCGATTGAAACTCAAAATTTCCAACATTTTGTTCGATGATCACCAAATATCAAGATACCCGATAATAACGAAAAGACCGGATCAATAAGCTGTATTGCGAAGTCTAAGTCACCTGGAGTTTGATATGCCCTTGGAAGATAAATGGTTATGGTTAGCAATTTTCATTTCTGTTTATTTTCTGATCAGTTTGTATTGGTCCATCAGGGGTGCAATCTTTTCCAAGACACCGGCCCAGTATTTCCTGGATGACCGCTCGACGCCTCACTGGATCACGGCACTTGCACTGACAGTAGCATCGTTCTCCGCGATCAATCTTCTGGCGCACCCTGCCCTTGTTTACAAAGGCGGATTCCAGTACGGGTTCCTGGCATTTTATGCCATTGCCGTTCCTCTTTCAGGGATCCTGTTCTTTAAGCGTCTGTGGACTTTAACCAAGAGGTTTGGATTTATCACTCCTGGAGAACTGTTATCGACCTATTTCCAGAGCCCAATCATCAGATTATTCACGGTATTGGTCGCCATAACAGTCTGCCTTCCTTATCTGGCCTTGCAACTGCGTGCGTCAGGATTTTTGTTCAGCCATCTGACAGATAACGCCCTGCCATTTGATTTGGCACTTTATGTCTTTGCTTTCATCCTGTTCATCTATACGGCTATTGGCGGATTGCGCGCGATTTCGCGCATGGCTGCCCTCCAATGCCTGCTCTTCATTTTTGGAATTTTGGCTATTGGCGGCACCGTATTCTATTTTATCGGTGACTATGCGACATTCAGCAAAGGTTTAGTCGCCCTTATTGAAATTGATACCCAGCGAACAGCCGAAGGCTACAGCCATTTCATGTCATTGCCTTCGGGATTTGGTTCGGAAAATCCCGTTGCGAGTTTCACCGGTCAAGGCTGGTCCGCCGTTCTCCTGATGAGCCTTATGCTGGGATTTCTGGGCATTCAGGCGACACCCAACTTCGTAATGCTTGCATGCTCGAGTCGACAACCAACGCCTTTTTCGACACACCAGGTTTGGATGTCGGCGATACTTATAGGTGCATTGCTGACAATATTGATGGTTTTCATAGGTATCGGAAGCCATTTACTGGGGGCCAATTCCGAACTTCTGCTGAAACGGCCGGATCTCATCAATAATGAAATCGGATTCGCACTGCAGGCAAATGGCGTTGATACTTTGGAAGATGCCAGGGGAGGAATTTTTGCACTCGTACCCTACTTGATCAATCTATTGGCAGACCAGGCACCGTGGCTGGTGGGATTGATTGCGATCTGCGTTTTGTCCGTATTGCATGCGACGAGTGCCGTATTTTTATTTACAACAGGCAGCCTTGTCTCACGGGATATATTGACGGGCATCCTTGGTCTAGGTTTTAGAGGCCAAAAAAACTGGGCGCGTATCGCTATGTTTTTTCTGACAATCGGTGCGGTCTATCTGGCGGCTCAACCAATAAGTTTCATGATGGGATTAATCAGTCTGGCATTGGGAATGACCTTGCTCATGTGGCCGTCGCTTTTGGCGGTTTGCTACATTCCCTGGTTCACCCGATTGGGTATTATATCGGGTTTCATAACCGGGTTTGTTACGACCCTCCTCACTGAACCGATGGGTCAGGTATTTCTTGCAAGTTTTGAGGTTTCGGTCCCCTGGCAGCCATGGCCACTTTCGATTCATTCCGCGGTCTGGGGATTGATTATGAACCTTTTTACTGTCGTCATGGTTTCAGCAATATCCCAGACCCGTCCGCACTTTGATCGCCATATGATTTATCATCATTATTTACGCAAACACACAGGCGTGACTTCAAACCGAAAAACACTCATTCCACTGGCTTGGATTGTCGGCCTCGTATGGTTCTTTTTTGGAGCCGGTCCCGGTGCCGTGCTTGGCAACTGGATTTTTGGAAACCCGCAAAAATCTGAAAACTGGATTTTTGGAATCCCTTCACTTTGGGCCTGGCAAATTGCCTGGTTCATATTCGGCGTGTTTTTGGTCTGGCTGTTGGCTAAGCGAATCGGACTTTCTGACTCTCAGGAGAGCGATGTTTCTGCTTTTGCGGATGACTTCAGTCAGCTCAAACCCCAGTTCTCGCCACACAGTTAAGCATTTTGGGATTAGACTCAATTAAGTATTCAAATCAAAGCGGGGCGCGACCTCGATTTTTCTTCCGCAAAAAGTTCTTGTGGGAAAAAACACTTTATGCGTGTATTTTTTTAATAATTTCTCGTATTACGTGCATTACCGTAAATCAATTTGTGAGGCGTACGTGTATTTTTTAGAACCAAGTAACAATGATCAATATCTGAGTATTCTATATTTAAATGCTGACCTGAATTCTGCTGACCAAGTAAGGATAAAACTTCAGGAAACTTGCTCACCCCTTCAGGTGAATTTGTTTTCCGATCTGGAGGAAATATTTGGCTTTCTAAATAATTCTTATCCCTATGAGCATGAAAAAAAACCTGACCTCATTCTCATCAGTCCGGATTTCCCCTTGATGACAGCGTTGAAACTGTTTGAATTTCGACAAAGTCATTCAAGCATTCGAAATATTCCTGTCGCTGGACTGAGCAAATATGATGATTTGCAATCCGTTCTGAGTATCGGTGAATTCGGATCCCTGTATTCTATTTACGAGGAAAAAATCCTCCAGGGCCTGAGACTGCTGCATGATTTTCTTTGTCATCATACCTACGAGGAGCACGGGTTACGACGACTCCATTAGTTAAGCCAGCCCTATTGGGCCGCTAATTCGGCGGCAAGCCCACCTCCTGCTATGCCAAATTAATTATCTCGTTCAGTTGAATGAACCTCTCATCACAGGTTTCAAATCTGATTTAAGAAAGTTCTGAGCGGCATCATAGAGTTGGGGATTGTGCTTCTTGATGATATCCAGCGTCGTTTGGATCAGTTCCTCGTTCTTTGTGAATCGGCCGACTTGCAGTGCGTAACTCTGCAGGTCCTCACTTTCAGGAATCAAAGACAAGAGTTTAGCAACATAGGGCTGCGCTTCTTCGAATTCACGCCTGAATACATGGCTCGAAATGAGATCCAGTCGTATGGCAATTGCATCGGGATCGTAGGTTGCGGCCAAATTGAGCAATTTTTTCGTTTTCGAAAATTGTCCCATACGCTGGAAAAGTTTGGCGGCCCTGGCAATGAACTGAGAGTTTCGAGTGCCTACGCATGCGCGCTCCAAATCACTCAGGAATGAACTCGAGAGCTGTCGGCGCACTTCCCGACCGAATTGCAGTGCTTTCATACAAGTCATGTAGGCTTTACCGATATTCCGGTGTGCCTGCATAAATTGCTGACCGCTACTCGACTTCAAGATTTCTATACTTTCACCCGATATTGCCGAAAAATATTTGCTATGACCCATAAGAGAAATTCCGATCAATTCGCCACTCTGATTAACCAGCGCACTTCCAGAAGTTCCCGAACGGCGATGGGACGTATGATGTATTCTTGAAGTTTTCAATGCAGGGACAGGCCGAGAAACCATTTTGCCTGCCGGATGGACGACAATATCAGTAAGAGTACGGTCAAAACCGATCGTGTAGATTTGCTCCGAAATAGTCGCTCCGATATGAATTGGCTCACCTTCAGGAAGTATTGCGCGGACCAAAATTAGATCCTCCCAGAGTCCCGAAGGAAGCACGGTCCCGGTAACAGCTTGTCCGTTCGTGGTTTTAACACTGATTTTCGTCTGTCCACCGATAACCTGACGATTTGTAATCAGCAGTTCTGAACCAATTCTGACGGCGCTGGCGTCACCCGCAGGACCAACAACTCTATAGACGCTCGTTTTCGCCGCGCAGACAAGGTCGGGAGCCGAGCATGTGGATTGCGCCAAGGAAATATTAAATCCCGCGCAAATGAGTACCAGGCTAAACACCATTCGAGGTACAACAAACTTCAAGGCTTTCACTCCGTTTCAATTAGACATTGAGAACCAGATTTTTGTTTGGAGCAATCCTTCCTACATTATCATCATGCTACCGATACAATTGATAAATTCTGCGTCATCGGCAAGCCAGTAATTTGGCAAAAACGTTCGGCAAAATCAGGGATCGCTGCCCTCAACCATTGCGCGGTTTTGCCAAGACATGCTAGTTTTTTGGAACAGTTCACGGTGCAAATCTAACAAAGATTAAAATTTATGGGTTTGGATAATATATCGAGCGAAATGATTGATCCGTTTGGACGTCATGTGACTTATTTGCGGGTATCGGTTACGGACCGCTGTGACTTCCGATGTGTCTATTGCATGTCCGAAAATATGAGTTTTTTACCAAAAAGAGACATTCTTTCGCTTGAAGAGCTCGACCGTGTTTGTTCCGTCTTCATTGAAAAAGGCGTTCGAAAACTAAGGCTCACCGGAGGCGAACCTCTGGTGAGAAAGAATATACTGCATTTATTCGAACGGCTTTCCCGCCATCTTGACTCCGGTAAGCTTGATGAACTCACTGTGACGACCAATGGCAGCCAACTCAAAAAGTATGCCCGAGATCTCTTTAAATTCGGCGTGCGCAGAATTAATGTTTCCCTGGACACACTCGATCCGGGGAAATTCAAACTGATTACGCGATGGGGTAGTTTGAACAAAGTTCTGGACAGCATCGATGCAGCGTTGGCCGAGGGGATCCAGATCAAAATAAACACGGTTGCGCTAAAAGGGGTCAATGAACATGAGCTGGAGTCAATTATGACCTGGGCTCACAGCAAGAAGATGGATTTGACGTTCATTGAAACTATGCCTCTTGGAGAAATCGAAGAAGACAGGACTGATCAATACCTGCCTTTATCAATCGTTCGCGCCCGGCTTCTGGACAATTGGACGCTGAATGACATTGATTACAAGACCGGTGGTCCGGCGCGCTATGTGAACGTCGAGGAAACCGGCGGTCGACTGGGGTTCATTACCCCCCTTACACACAATTTCTGTGAATCGTGCAATCGTGTCCGTCTAACTTGCACAGGCACTCTTTATATGTGCCTGGGCCAGGAAGACGCCGCAGACCTGAGAACTCCTTTGCGTGAAAGTGGCGATGACACGCTGCTCAGTCAAACCATTGACGAAGCTATTCTGAGAAAACCCAAGGGACACGACTTTATCATCGATCGGCGCAATAAAGCTCCAGCGGTGTCACGCCACATGTCAGTAACCGGCGGCTAGCCCCATCTGCCCAATCGGCGTCGACAGGAAGATTCAGATGTCACTTCGGCAAATTGAAGACAGTCAGGGTTTGGTGTTTTCGGCCCCAAATGCCGAAGCCGTTCAGCGTTTCGACAAGATCGTCACAGCTTATCTCGGTTTCAAGTCAGATATCGGTGAGAAGCTAAAGTCACTACTCGCAGAAGCCCCGGACATGCCCATGGCAGTGTGCCTGCGGGGCTATCTGACAAAACTTGTCGGTAACAAATTTACCGATGAGAAAGCCAAGACGATTTCAGATACTCTCGCTGTTCACGGTCAACTACCGAATATTACCCCGAGGGAAAAAAACCATATTATGGCTTTGGACAGTTGGGTAAGCGGAGATCTTGACCGGGCAACGAAATATTGGGAATCCATATTGACTGATTACCCGACAGATACTTTGGCCTTGCGCCTTGTTCATCATTTGCATTTCTACTCGGGACAGGGTTCACGAATGCTGGACTCGATTGAACGTGTTTTTCCAAAATGGCATGTCCAACACCCTCACTACGGATATGTCCTCGGCATGAACGCCTTTTCCCATGAAGAAGCAGGTGACTACGCTAAAGCGGAACAATTCGGCCGGGAAGCTGTCGCAATTAATCCTGCAGATGCCTGGTCAACACACGCGGTGGCTCACGTTTATGAAATGAATGGAATGCTCGTAGAAGGCATTGACTGGATCAGCGCAAATCAAACGGCCTGGAGCGATGTGAACAATTTCCGATTTCATGTCTACTGGCATAAATCGCTATTTCACCTCGAACGAACCGAGTATGACGAAGTTCTTAACCTCTATGACAATGTTATCGCTTCAGATCTCGATGCTGACTTTTCCCTGGATGTATGTAATGCAACATCTTTGCTCCTCAGACTTGAGTTGCATGGGGTTGAAGTCGGTGACAGATGGGCACAGCTCGCAGAAGTTTCGCGGAAACATCTGAGCGACAGGGATATGATATTCACTACGCTTCACTACCTGATGGCCTTGGTGGCATCCAATGATCAGGAAGCTACAAACACCATGCTCGACAACATCCGCAATTGGTCGAAAGAAGAATCCACACAGGGCCGAATTTGCGCGGAAGTCGGCCTGGGGCTTGCAGAAGCTTTGGTTTCGCTTCGAGCGGCCAAATACGAGGAAGCGGCGCAAGCGTTGATGACTCACCGTAAAAACACGCACAGGATCGGCGGTAGTATTGCGCAACGGGATCTGTTTGAAATGCTGTTGCTTCATGCCGCGACAAAGGGCGAGAGGACCGACTGGGGATCGAACCTGGCAAAACAACGCAAGGATGACCGACCTAAAAGTCTCTGGTCGTGGCAAACATTCGCTGGTTGCCTGGATTCTGAGATCGACAACAACGCTTACGTCGAAGCGCAAAGAAATATTGACTTGATCAAACGGTCTCTTGGGCACTAGCTGGGATTTATTGATCAGGCATTCGGAAATCAAAGTCGTAAATCAGTTTTAACGCAGTTCAAATTTCAGGAATTTGTCGCATGTTTCAGTTGAATAAAGCGCAGCTCGACCTACAAATTTCAGCACGACATCTCGCCGAATCCCAGATCCTTGAACGAGCTGCCGAGATTGACAGGACAGAAGACTATCCTTGGGAAAATGTGAAAGATCTCAAGAATGCCGGTTTTATGGGCATGACGATCCCAGAAGAGTTTGGCGGCAAAGGCGCTACATTTCTCGACGCTGTGCTAGTTATCGAGGAGATGGGAAAAGTCTGCGGCGTATCAAGTCGAATTGTCGTAGAAGCGAATATGGGTGCGATCAGTGCCGTTATGAAATATGGGAGCTCGAAACAAAAGAAACTGGCGGCAGACTATGTCCTCTCTGGAGACAAACCCGCAATCTGTATCACCGAACCGAACGCAGGCAGTGCGGCCAACGAGATGACAACGCGAGCCGATAAACAGGGAGACAAATACATCCTCAACGGTAAGAAACACTGGATCACCGGTGGTGGTGTTTCAAAACTGCATCTGATATTTGCCCGCGTGTTTGAAGATGGCGAAGACCTGGGCATTGGCGGGTTCCTTGCAGTGCGAGGAGAATCCGACGGTCTTACAATTGGAAAACGAGAGCCGGCAATGGGTTTGCGCGGCATTCCCGAAACGGAAGTTCTGTTTGAAGATCTCGAGGTTCCCGAAGATATGGCCGTTATTCCTCCGGAGGGACTGAAGCGCGGTTTTGCCGGGCTAATGACGGCATACAACTCGCAACGGGTGGGAGCGGCTACAGTCGCCCTTGGAATTGCCGAAGGCGCTGCCAGACTGGCCTTTGATTACTCCCATGAGAGGGAACAATTCGGCAGACCCATAGCGGAATTTCAGGGATTGCAATGGATGATGGCAGATATGTCCATTCAGACGAATGCCGCGCAGTCCTTGATCTACAAAGCCGCTGCGAGTTCCTTTACCGATCCGACCGGTTTTCCGGACATGACGATGGCGGCGCAGGCAAAAGTGTTTGCATCCGAAATGGCAATCAAGGTCACGAGCGATGCCCTGCAGATATTTGGCGCCATGGGTTATTCGCGAAATCTCCCTCTTGAACGCATGTACAGGGACGCGCGCATGTTTACCATTGGCGGTGGAACGGCTCAGGTTCTTAAAAATCTGATTGCTTCGAAAATTCTAGATCGCAGATTTCCACAAACTCGCGATGGATATAGCGGTTAAGCCATTAGAAACTAAACCATTATTTCGCCAAACAAATTTGGGACTAAACATAGCCGGCCCCGGAATCCTGGCCGCCTGTTCGACATATCGTTGATAGCAATCAGTTACGAATCCGAATATGTATTTGATTTGGCTTATATTACGGAGGGGGAGTTATTGTGATCTCTGGACCACTTAGGGTTACCTTGCCTGTACAGTTCGCAGCGATCGGCCTGATCACGTTATTTCCCATCAAGACTTCCCAGGCTCAGACATCTTCTCAAGCGAAGTCCAACTGTGAATTGCGTCTTGAGGCCTACAAGAAAAAACGAAGAGAGTTCTCCAGACAGTCTGCGAATTATTGGAATCTTGTAAAAAAGAAACGCTCGGAACGGCGCAAGAAAGTTCGCGCCAGTATTGAACTCAGTCGAAGTGACTATGTTTTGACATTTCCACCGGAATACAAGGGGCCGGAAAAGCCCAAATGTCCCGGACTTGCACCCGACAAACCGGTCAAAAAGGTGAAACCGAAACCCTTGCCGACCGTCTCTAATTTTCTCAGATCAGCCAAATCCGAATATGGATTTGTACCCAAGCCAACGACCGAAATTGGATATAAGATCGCAGTTGCCCGCGAAGCCGTTAGTGTCGGCCTGAATGCCGACCAGATTGTCGGAGTTTACGCATTGGAAACGGGAGGCATTGGTCCTTATGCCAGACAATCCGGCATTTTCATTACAAATCAGAATTGCAAACCTATTGCGGCAAAAGGTCGGGCCGCTTCTACGGCCCTCGGATATGTACAGTTGCTGGCAGCCAATTCGGCTGTAGTGGCTTACTACAATGGTCGTCAGTTTGCCGAGCGGTTTGAACAAATGGCAAGAACCGTCGGACCGGCGCGATCTGCCGAACTGAGAAGAAAAGCTAAATTATTGAGAACTGTGGTGAGGGATATTGGGGCTTATCGGTCCGGCTATCCAAAATCTAAAAGAAATAACTGGCGCGAATTCGTTTCCTTCGGGAATACGACGAAGGGTAAGGCAGTTCATGCCTTAAACCTGGATGTCGATATCGGGCCCCTGTTGCAGGTACACAAACTTCTGAAAATCAAGCAGGTCGCAAACCGCAAAGGTTATGAGCAGGTCAGCGGCGCGCAAATCGAACTCATGAATCTCGTTGGTTACGGTCGCGGCCTTGAAATGATGCGACCCGTTGCACGCAATGTACCGACGTCAAACTTTTTCAGTTCCGGCGGTTATTTTCGCAACCCGGTTGCCAAAGACCGGACATCGGAACAGCTCCTGGACCGGCTGGACAGTATAATTCAGAGAAACATGAAAAAATGTGGGTCGATCGAATTTCAACAAGCTTTCGATGCGTTGGTCCAACGCTAATTGGTTCAATCATCCAGAGGATTGAACCCAAATCGTCTTAGTATATCAAAATCACTCCCAAGCAGGGCGTAACACAATTTATGATTGGCCATCGGACCGGTTAAATTCTTCTCGACGAACAATTCCACGGCCTCAAGGAAGCGTCCGAGCATGATTTCCACCACATCTGGCCCCACACATAATGTATCAAATTTATTGGTATTCTCTTTGTCTTCACAGATATTCTGATCCCGTGATGCCGCGAGTATGAGTGACAGATATTCGTGAATTTGCTCTCGCACCGCATCCGCACTATTCAGCACCCTGCCATTGGTGCGGGCATGTTGATGCCGGTTGAATTTCGACCTTGGTTCATGCGGCGGGTTGAACAGAATTTCCGAAGAGCAGCTCAAGTTAACATCATTGAGTGTACGACAATATTTGCCTCGTCGGTCTTTTAGTTTAGACAGCTGATCGGCCGAGCATTTCTCAACACTATTTTGCGATGCACACGAAGAATCACAAAGAACTTCGTAATGGCGGAAACAGACAGGTTGTACATCATCCTGAAGCTGTAGATGCGAGAACATTGAACTATACGAAACCAGCTCCCGAGCCAGCGCCTGAAGATGTGACTTCTGCCCTCTGACTTCGGATGTATAGTCGTTGGGTAATTGAATACGGGCATAGAGGGCCCGCTGAACCTCTTCGCGAAACCGTCTTCCATCTTCATCGCGATTGTTACAAAGAAAATAGAAATTCGCAGGCGCTCCCGACGGACAAATCGTTCGCGTCTGTTTTGCTTTTTCTTCATCTGTCTCCGGTGCAAATGGACGTCTTTGACATAAAAAATTCTTGTTTTCTGCCTGCGCCGAATTTCCAAATGTCAATCGGTAAAACTCGATGGGTCGATCAACAAGGGACCCGATATTTACTTCCTGAAACATTTTCGCCGAATTTGTCACCGCGTGCTTCTTCTCGAAACTCTGATGGGTGTGTGCTGAAAAATATGTGTCAAAGAGTTCCTGATTGACCCATTCCATAAACTTCTCTCCTGGCTCAGAAAGAATTTCCGGAATAGACACACCACTGTCACCAAACAGGCGGTTTCCATAGATCGCAAGAGTGCTGATGACATTGCCGCCGCGACGCTTCAGCAGGTCAAAATGATGATGCCCGGCGAGGATTGTCTGAACACCATCAGACTTGTTTTGCTTCAACCACTGCTCGATAATTGCCAGTTGCTCTTTGCTCATCGAAGCATTGCTACCAGCCCCGCCAACTTTCTGGCTGACCATTGCTGGCGGTTGATCAAAATCATTTGTGTCAATTAGAATTATAGACTGTTCAGCACCGTTAGAGCCATCAGGTTTGAATCTGATTTCCTGAATAATGAAACCCTGCCATTCTTTTTCACGATCGGACAATTGCCAGCACATGCGGTGAAGAAAAGGAACACCGGGGTCTTCAACGCAGTCTATCGGAACATCGTCGGATGGATCCAACGCTGCCGTATATTTATCGGTTGTGAAATCGCTCCAGATGACAGAACCTGATTCTGCGAAAGAGGACAGATTTTCAATGTAAGCATCGATATAACGCCGTTTTGTCATGGCATTGGGAGGATAGATTTTTGATTCCTGCAACCGGATGAGTACATTCCGATCGTAGGTCCGCATGTTCTGACAAAGTGATTGCCAATATTTCCGGTCGTCCAGACTCGATGTCAAAAAAGCTCGATCTTCTTCTTCCGGATGTGAAATTCCCAGAAAGAAACTGTCGTGATTTCCCG
>CAJHZG010000173.1_pt1 | contig 14814 bp, 12 predicted proteins | sample 9198901 | NCBI WGS metagenome assembly CAJHZG01 (sample SAMEA7708382, study PRJEB35096) | sediment metagenome | biome: marine neritic benthic zone biome [ENVO:01000025]; feature: sediment [ENVO:00002007]; material: shallow marine sediment [ENVO:03000034] sea grass bed [ENVO_01000059] ... | reverse complement strand
GGCTCGAAAGTTAGTATTGCGCGGATTCGCAGGTTTCACGGTTAAGCGGCGCCGGGACAATTCCAACGCTGAGAATCAGACACACATCAAATTGCGAGACCGCAATTCGAAAATGCTTCCCTTGTTTTGACCTTCTCTTCCTCTGTAAGTTGCAGGGACGGAGGCCGGGCCGGACCTCCAGCCTGCCCCAAGAGTTCCTGCCAGAATTTCTGGTGCGCATGGGGCTTGCCGCCAGGACGGGTGGATTTAAGGGCCTGACGCACCGGTGTGAGGCTGTCTCGTACTTGTCTGGCTTGCTCAATTTCTCCAGCGAATGCGAGTTTCGTATATTCATTCATGCGTTTGTCCCGCGCCGTCTGCATGAGGTAGGGCGGCGAGGAACAAAGATAGAGGCGCCATCCAAGCTCGACTATATTGTCGAACCATTCCTCTTCAGAAGCCGTACTGACAATGAGCTTGTCCCCGGCCAATCGTGTGAGTTCGACATACATCTCCCGGGGTACGCTATATTTTATGGCAACGATATTTGGCAGATCGGCGATGCGGTTGCACAGTTGCGGACTCATGAGATAGCCGCTGTCCGGGTGGCTCCACATCGCAATACCGATATCCAGGTTCTCGCACAGGGACTTGTAGTACTGGTAGACGGTTTCATCCTGATCTGTGACAAAATGCAAAATCGGCGCATGGACCACGATATAATCCGCACCAATGTTTTCGGCGTGCCTGGCGAGTTCGAGAACGGTATCGAAATTCTGGTCCGAACAGGACATGATCGTTTGCGCCGTCTCGCCGGTCTCATCAACCGCAACTTCGAAGTTGCGCTTGCGTTCTTCCTGCGACATTGCAAAAAACTCACCCTGTTTTCCGGCAACAAAAATTCCGGCGATCTCAAGATCATCAACCCAGTGACGGATGTTCCGGCGTAATCCATCTTCGTCCAGCGAATAATCTGCGTGCATAGGGTTCAAGGCCGCGGCCCAGATGCCATTGAGGTTTGCACGAGCATAGTCTTTAGCTTCGTTCTTGGTATACTTCATGAGAATTGCCATTCAGAATTTTGATTATCGGTTCTGTTCGTTATATAGGTATTGAACCAGATAAGTATATTCAAAAAAGGGAAAATTATCATGACGACGATTCCCGCATTCAAGCCTTTCAATTTTTCCAAATGGATAGATGAAAATCAGCATCAATTGAAACCGCCGGTTGCCAACAAGCAATTGTTTGACACGGAATCCAATATGGTTGTCATGATTGTCGGCGGACCGAATATGCGGGTTGATTTCCATGATGATCCGGTTGAAGAATTTTTCTATCAGTTGAAAGGAGATATGCTCCTGAGACTGGTCGAGAACGGTGATATTCATGACGTTCCGATCCGTGAGGGCGAGGTTTATCTTATTCCACCGCATCTGCGTCATTCGCCTCAACGACCCCAGGAGGGTTCGATCGGGCTTGTTGTGGAGGGCACGCGCTTGGACACCATGCGCGATGGCTTCGAATGGTTCTGTTTTTCATGTGGGAATCTCGTTCACAGGGTCGAGGTTCAGGTAAAGGATATCGTTAAGGATCTGCCGCCGCTTTTCGAAGCCTTTTATGACAGCGAAGAAAAGAGAACCTGTAAAAACTGTAATACGCTTCACCCGGGTAAAGGCAATCCCCCTGCCGGTTGGGCGGAACTATAAATTTCCGAGGGATCGGCAAACGCAAGTTTGCGATGGGTCACCTGTTACCCAATTGAAGGACTAAGTTTGACGTATTCAACAATGAACCGAACGGTGCGCGCCTATCGAGGAATGGTAACTGCGCCCCATCACCTTGCGTCCGAAGCGGGATTGCGCGTGCTGCGTGAAGGGGGCAATGCCATTGAAGCCATGATCGCGGCCGCTGCAACTATTGCCGTGGTCTATCCGCATATGAATGGTCTCGGGGGTGACAATTTCTGGCTCATTCATGAACCCGGAAACAATCCCAGGGGAATTGATGCCTGTGGTGGAGCGGCGGAAAAGGCGACGATCGAATTTTATCGGGAAAACGGATTGCGGAGTTTTCCTGATCGTGGTCCCTTGGCGGCACTAACGGTCGCCGGGGCCGTTGCCGGATGGCAAACTGCATTGGAGTTCAGCCGCAAGGCCTGGGGTGGGAGACTCCCCCTTGCCCGCTTACTGGAAGACGCAATCCAATATGCCGAGAATGGAATTTCGGTAACGTCGTCTCAGGCCCAGAACACTCAATCCAAGTATGATGAGTTGGCTGATGTGTCGGGATTTGCCTCTCTGTTTCTGCAGGACGGTGAAATCCCTGATACAGGGACGCGGTTTGTGAATAAACCTCTGGGGCAAACATTGCGCAGACTCGCGGCAACCGGTCTTGAGGATTTTTATCGCGGTGACATCGGCCAAAGCCTTGCGAGGGATCTGGAGCACGCGGGTTCTCCGTTGAGCCTTTCTGATCTCAATCGTCATCATACTCTCGAAGTCGTGCCGCTACAGGCCAGTATCGGGAAACACTCAGTCTTCAACATGCCTCCGCCAACCCAGGGGCTGGCGTCTCTCATTCTTTTGGGTGTATTCGATCAGCTCGCGGTCCAGGAAGCCGAGAATTTTGAATTTGTCCACGGCCTTGTCGAAGCGACAAAATCCGCGTTCCGAATTCGGGACCGTGTTATCACCGATCCCGACTATATATCCGAAGATATTTCTGACTATCTGCAACCGGAAACTTTTCGCAAACTGGCAAAAGGAATTGATCCCAAAATTGCCGCGCCCTGGCCAGGAAAAGAGAGTTCAGGTGACACGGTCTGGCTTGCGGCGGCAGATGGTGAGGGGCGCGTTGTAAGTTTTATTCAGAGCCTCTATTGGGAATTTGGTTCCGGCCTGGTGCTGCCGGAAACCGGGATCGTCTGGCAAAATCGGGGGATCAGTTTCTCCCTGGATGAAAACCATCACAATTGTCTGAAGCCCCGCCGACGTCCCTTTCATACGATACAACCTGCTCTGGCTCATCTCGACAACGGTGCAGTCCTTGCCTATGGGACTATGGGAGGCGAGGGACAACCACAAACACAGGCAATGATTTTTAATCGATATGTGAACTATGGCCAGTCCGTCGGTCAGGCGATCGCCGCTCCGAGATGGCTGCTGGGACGCACCTGGGGAAAGGCCACGGTTAAGCTTAGAATTGAAGATCGGTTTCCCGAAGCCCTTTGCCGGGCTCTGGAGAATGCCGGTCACGATCTCGAAGTCGTTGGAGCTTTCGACGAGATCATGGGGCACTCCGGCGCAATTGTCGCGCATGGCAATGGACTGTTCGAGGGTGCGTCAGATCCCCGAAGTGATGGGGCTGCTCACAGTTTTTGATTCACAATTACCCGGAATTCCGGCTCGAACCGGCAATACTCTGATTCTGAACCTATTAGATTATCCGTTCACCTATGATTATTGGTGGCTGGCTGAAACGCTCACATTGTTCGACCATCCATCGGAATAGGGTTTTTGCGAAGGTTTGAATGCTGGTTTGCTCCCTACCATGCTCTTCAAATAGGTCGTGTTTGCCTGAGCCACTTCCTGGTTGAGTGTACCCCGGAACAATTGAGAAGATTCATCATGGCGTCCTTGAAGCCCGAGAAGGAGTGCCAGATTTTGCTTGGCGACCTTGTTGTCGGGATCAATAGTCAGGGCCTTGCGGAAATAGGTTTCAGCTTCCGGCGCTTTTTTATCGAGGGCCAGCGACAGAGCCAAATTGTTTACGACGCTGACTTCGTTGGGGGCGCCTTTAACGGCTGTGCGAAACTTATTCACGGCAGATTTGGTTTGTCCTCGATGGGCCAAAATGAGACCCTCGGACGCAGGAATCTGCCAGTCGCCCGGTTTTTCCTTCTTCATATGGGCAATGGCTTTTTCAGCCATCTCAAATTGGCCTACTTCAATTGAGGTACGGGCTAGAGTAGAGGCAATCTCGTAATCCTTTGAGTTATTATTGTAAAAATGCTCTAGAATTCGATAGGCCTGCTTGGACTTTCCGTTTTCTCTCAAGATGTTCACATATCTTAGCGTAGAGAAAGGATTTTTTGGTTCTTTGAGATAACCATTACGGAGGAGTTGCTCAGCTTGACGATCCGATTCCGACAATTGCGAGTGTTTTGAACTTTTAGAATTGCTAAGGGGAGAACTGTCCGATGTTGCGAAGGGTAGGGCAGTGTCGTCCAAAGACTCGCAGGCTGACAATATTACTCCCAAAGCACAAATAATTGTGACATTCGCGCAACATTCGCGAAGCCTGCTCCCGAATTTCGAGGTTTTTTCGCCCATTTCTTTGCCCATCCCAATGTTTTACCGGGCAAAAACACCCGATTCGCATTGCGGTTGCAATGAGAATCAGATTTCCACTGCTTATCAATAGTTAATGCTCGATATCTAAATCTGAGCAAACGTGTGCCGAAATGGTCTGTTTGTCAGTAATTTATTAGTTATTTGAATTTATTGAAAATGGGGAGAGTTAACAGGGGTTCCATGGGAAGGCTTAGATTTATGTCTGTTTTCGATAAGATTTTGTCACGCACTGGGCGAATTGCGCTTTTGGGAGTGCTTGTAGGTGGCGTGGCATGTTGGTCAAATGAATTGACCCCCAAGGCGAACGCACAGGATATCGTGGAACACAGATCCCTTGTTCACCTTCAGCGGGGCAACGGAGTTAACCCGAGTCAGCATATCAAGATTGGTTTGAATAAATCGGTCGTGGTGGAATTGCCGGTAGATCTGCGCGATGTCCTGGTTTCAAACCCTAAAGTCCTTGATGCTGTGGTCCAGTCATCCCGTCGAGCCTATTTGATAGGTGTAAAAACTGGGCAGGCCAATATTCACTTCTTTGACAAGGAAGGGGGGCATATCGCTGCTTTGGAGGTTTCCATTGAGCGCGACCTGAATGCTCTGTCCCGAATGTTCAAGTGATTTATCCTAGATTCGGATATTCGTGCCGAAATGGTCAATGAGAACGTGGTTCTCACGGGCACGGCGGCCAATGCTGCGGATGCAAACCGAGCTGCCGATCTCGCAAGCCGGTTTACTGGCGAAGCCGAAAAAGTTCTCAACATGATTGCTGTCACCACAAACGAGCAGGTGATGATCAGGGTTCAGGTTGCGGAAATGAACCGGGAAATGATCAAACGTCTCGGAGTGAACCTTAACGGGGGCAGTATCGGCAACGCTAATTTGGCGTTCAACACCAACAATCAATTCCCGATCTCGAACCAGAATGGAGCGAACTCCATTCTATACGGCGTATTTGGTAACAATCCTTCTGCCTGTACTATTCCGAGCACGCTGTCTGGCAATATCATTGAGCCAACGACAACATTGCCTACGAGTGCCTTAAATTGTTTGGCGTCATCTATCGAAGCATTTGAGCGGAATGGCATGTTGCGCACTCTGGCGAAACCTAACCTGACGGCGATTTCAGGTGAAACGGCGAACTTCCTCGCCGGTGGCGAGTTTCCCATACCCTCAGGCTGGGATGACGGCACGATCGCCGTTGAATACAAACCGTTTGGTGTCGGACTGTCCTTCACACCGGTTGTTATGACGGCGGGTCGCATCAGTCTCAGAATTTCGACGGAAGTCAGTGAAATATCCAACGAAGGTGCCGTTACTCTGGCCTCGATCTCCATTCCGGCCTTGAAAGTCCGACGCGCAAACACAACCGTTGAACTTCCAAGCGGTGGTTCTCTTGTCATTGGCGGACTTCTTTCCGAGGATGTCCGACAAAACCTGGATACCATTCCAGGCATCAAGCGGGTTCCAATTCTTGGCAAACTGTTTACGAGCCGTGACTTCATCAAAAATGAGACCGAGCTTGTGGTAATTGTCACGCCGTTTCTGGTCAAGCCAGTTGCGCGTCAGAAACTGGCTCGCCCGGACGATGGATTCTCACCGGATTCAGATCGAAAAATGCTGCTCCTCAACCGTTTGAACCGTGTGTATGGCGATCAGCCTGAATATCTGCCACGCGGTGGCGGACTCAAAGGAGAATACGGCTTTATTCATCGGTAATAATGAGTCTGTGCTGAAGAGCAGCCATTCGGCGTCGACAGCTCGGAACCAAGAGAACATGCAAATTCAGTTTCGTAATCAAGGAGAATTGCGTACCCGTATATGACTTAATAATATCCAAGACAGGGGGCGAGGATAATGGACACTGCAAAAGCAGGGCGAAGCAATCCTCTCGAATTTTGGAAAAAGGCAGCCATATTGGCCGTCATTGGCGCGTTGACTTCCGGGCTTATTGCTTGCCGGTCCGATCGGGACTCTTGGCATAGAGGTCATCACGCTCTTGTTTCTGAAAATCTCGAGGAACGGCATCCCATAGAAATCTCAAAGCGTACGGTTCAAATTGCATTGCCTATTTCGGCAGCGAGTTCGGGGCTTTCCACGGATCAGAGACGTCGGTTGAGAAACTATCTCTCCGGTTATCTGGCGCAGGGAAATGGTCCACTGCTGGTTCAGGCGCCGATTGGTTCATCAAACGAGGATGTAACCATCCAGGCGATTCAGACGTTCAGAGACATTGCGAGCGAAACCGGTGTATCGAAAAGCAACGTCAACTGGCAACCTTATCACAGTTCCTCCGGCTCCGGCGCCCCGATCAAGCTTGCTTATCGGGCATACAAGGCGAGCCCGCCAGAATGCGGCATTTGGCCAGACGATATGGCTCGTGACGATGAAAACCGACCGTATGCCGAGTTTGGATGTGCAACCCAGCAAAATCTGGCAGTTGCTTTAGAGAATCCACGGGATCTGATTCATCCAAGAGGACAGACACCGCGCTCATCGGAACGACGCAGCGTCACCTGGGACAAATATGTTAAAGGTGAAAGTGTCATCTCTGAACAGTCTCCCAACGAAGCCGGTGCGATCAGTGATGTTGCTTCAGGCGGTGGCGGATAATCTCAGCTGAACGCAAAGCGCTTATCATCGTGTATTGCGAATTCTAACGCCCCGGTTCGACGAGGTTCGGACCGGGGCTTTACATTGTTCAGCGACATCTATGGAGCCGGTTCAAAGACTGGATAATCGCGTCGTGAAGTTACTGGGCAGGTTCCGTTTGAGCGGGGGACTGTCGCATGCGTTGCAGAATGAATGTCCCGAATAGAAACGCAATCCCGACGATGTAGGTCTGGTAACGGAAATCTACCTCCCAGGACAGAACAAAATTAAACAGCCGGCTCAGTGGCAGCAGCAGACAGGCGGCAGCAACACACAAGAAAAGCCGTTCTGTGAAATTTGTAAGTTTAAACGTGTGACCTTCCAGGAAGGTGGCCCAGGCGAGAATACCAAAGATGCTGGCAACAACGGTGATTGCAATGTCGATTTGAGTCCCGTCGAGCAATATGGGAGTATAGACAAACATAAACGGCATGATGAAAATCATCGACGCCAACTTGACGGATTCAGTCCCTGTTTTAACCGGATCCGACTTCGCTATGGCACTTGCTGCATATGCGGCAAGGGCAACCGGAGGTGTCACGGCACTCACAACTGCAACCCAATAGCAGATCAGGTGGGCCGCCAGGGTAGGCACTCCAAGATTGGTCAGAGCCGCGACACTGAAGATCACCAGGATCACGTAACTCGCGACAATTGGAAGTCCCATTCCGACGACATAACCTGCGACAATAACCCAGAATATTGTGAGCGGCAGAAGGCCAAAACTCAGTTCGATCAGTACCGCAGAAATACGCCCCGGAAGATCACTTTGCGTGGCACTTGAGAGCAGAATTCCCAATACTCCTGCGATACAGCCGATAACAAGTGTATTGCGGGCTCCGGCTTCCAGGGATGCCCAAATTACCCGAACGAGTTCACGGAACATAGCACCTAGTTGGCTGAACATATGGGGCCCGGACACAGCGACCTGTTTCTGATCGCTGTCCAAAGCTTGCACCTCTTTGTTGAACCCGGCAATGACAATTTCACACAATTTGAGAAAGATATAGCCAGCCACAGTCCATAGCAGGGCATCACCGTAGTTAAGGCCTCTGAGGGTATCGGCAAACCAGCTAAATGGTGCTCCGACGGTGAGACCAAAGAAATAGGCAAAAATGCCGAAAACGATGGCTATTGCCAAAAATGGCTTGCCCAGTTTCTCAGACCAGGGTGTCGGAATTTCATTCAATAGATCCGCAGTCTTCAGCATGATGATCAGGCTGATTGTCTTCACAGCTGCAAGAAAGGCTGAATCACCGATGACCAGGTAGTACACCATAAAGGGGACGGGTAAGAGCAAAGGCAAGCGTGGAAATATTTTTTTCCATGATGGGAGTTCTTCCACAGGAACGCCATGCAATCCCTGCTTAACCGCTCGCAAATAAACAATCAGTCCCACGGACAGGTAATAAAAAAGGGCGGGTATCAACGCAATTTTGATGACTTCGAAATAGCTGACTTCCGTAAGTTGAGCGAGCAGAAATGCTCCGGCACCCATGATCGGAGGCATATAGGCTCCACCGGTTGAAGCAGAGGCCTCAACAGCTCCGGCAAATTCAGATCGATAGCCAACTCTTTTCATCAGTGGAATTGTGAATGTGCCTGTGGTGACAACGTTGGCAACACCGCTTCCGGAAATCATGCCGAACAACCCACTACTGGTGACGGAGGCCAAACCGGGGCCGCCGGTTCGGGCACCGGTAATCCGATAAGTCGTATCAATAAACAGGGCACCGAGACCTGTTTTCTCCAGAAAGGCTCCAACGATGACGAAGATGACGACGAATGTCGCGAAAACTTCAATAATTAATCCGGTCATACCATCGGCTTCAAGCATCAGGAATTCCATGACACGAGCCAGCCCATATCCCTGATGTTCAAACAGACCGGGTGAAATCTGGGCGATGGGTTCAAAGGAATAGATGAGAAACAAGAGCCCGATGACGGGTATGATCGGCCCAACCACACGCCGGGCAATATCAAAACTAACAGCAACCAGGAGACCTGAGAAGATCACGACCTGAACTGGTACGGGACTTCCAACACGGGCCGTCAATTCTTCGCTGGTAATGATCCACCAGACGATTGGTGCAATGGCTGCGAGGATATACAGCCAGTCCGACAAAACCGGATTGTCGGGTATCTCGTCACGCGTCGCATCCCGCCAATAGAGAAACAGACCGATTAAAGCTCCAATGCCGGTTACAAGCCCTGCAGATAAACTGGTGAAGTCACGCCAAAGCTCTGTACCGTCAAATATCTGCCAATAAAACCATAGAGCCAGGAGTCCGCAAAGAATTGCCATGGATAGCAGGCAAATGAGCTCGTCAAGAAAAACGAACCCTTGCTTGATTGGTTTTTGTCGAATTTTGTAGACCAGTATGACTAGGATCGCGACTCCCAGCATAAACGTGCCTTTGAATATTTCGGCAACGGGAGGTCCAAAATAAGAAATGTGAATGAAAAAGTAGGAGAAGGCGACTGCAATTAAGGAGATCAGTATTTTGAGAGGACCCTCAATTTTTCGTGGTCTTGTCATCTCTTCGGAAATTAATCCGATTTTTTGAAACAAAACCAAAAAACCGCTACTCATGGCTTTCTCGCCTCTCAAGCTGATCTGTCTTCATTCATGAACTCGGTCATAGATAAATCAAACTAAGTTCAGATGTGTTTGGTACTAATATCCCGATTGCAATCCAACCGGAGATTGTGGGCGTGTCGCACTACCACCTGAAAATCCGCGAACGGAAGACATACTCCGCTCGCGGCTCTCATATTTGTAGAAGTTCAGGACGAGATGAACTTAATAGCCTTTGACGACGCCGCCCGGGATTTCAACGCCACGCTCTTTCCAGTACTTAGCTGCCGCGGGATGCACGAATATTTTGTGCTCTTTCAGGGCATTAAAGTTGCCGCTAAGGTCTCTCCAATAGCGGGCAGTCTTGGTCAGCTGTTTAAGGTTCTCAGGCGCCGCGATAATTTTGAGCATATTGTAAATGGAATCGTCAGACATTTTTTTATGAGCGATCCACCAGACATCATAAGCAATCGACAGTGCAGGGGCATCCATACCCTTCACATCTTTCTGCACAGGGATAGTCACCGGAACATAAAATCTGTGGGCACTCGTGACTTTTTTCTGCTCTTCCTCGGTCATTGAGATATAGCGAACCGGCTTACTGATGGAGAGCTGAGTAAGTGCGGGAATGGTGAATGGAGCACCTGCTGAGCAGTAAACATCAATCTGTCTATCGCCGAGGGCCTGTCCCGAGGCACGGAAGCCCAAGTTTCGCTGATCAATCTGATCGATCAAGCCAAGTGCTGCGAATATATTTTTGCAGTTCACATGGCTACCGGTTCCTCTCGCCAGCAAATTAACTTTTTTACCCTTCATATCTGCAAATGATTTGATGGGGCTGTCTGCCAGCACTGCGATAATTTGTGATTGAGCACGAACGTTTGCAATAATTCTGAAATCTTTGTTAGCGCCGTCTTTTTCAAAAAGGCCGACACCGTTCCAGGATTGCCATACTTGTCCGACGTGACCCCAAGACGTTGCAAATTCGCCTTGCCCAACCCTTCTAACATTGGCCACAGAACCGGCGGATGGAGAATATTGAAAATTCACCTTCCCTTTGAGTTCCTTATTCAGGATTTGTGTCCCCGCACTGATTGCCGGGTGCCAGGCACCGCCTGAAGGGCCGCCGCCGAAACGGTAACGCTCCTGAGCGTTCGCAGTTGTTGCGAGGGCACAGGCTCCCGCAAGCAAAACAAGGTGCTTCAATCGTATCATAAAATCCTCCCTGATTTTTTAAACAGATACAAGCTGCATGTATGACAGCCAGATTATCCGATTTTTACAAATAAACTAGCCATTTCTAAGTTGTGCAAGCTCATTCATAATTTTTGTGTTATGAAATTCGGTGTGTCATTCCATAAACCAGAAGATCGCACATTGAAATATCGTGATCAATGATATTTTTTGGAGACCATTGTCGATAGGTTAATCGCCGGAAATGAATTATCCGGTTCGAGTGTTAAGATACAGGCGCGGAAGAATTATGAACAAACCTCACACAATTGATTATGAGCAGGACCTGTCAGATGAAATCCTGCCCATTCGTTCGGTGGATGTCTTTCCTATATCTGTGCCGCTCAAAAAGCCCATGAAAATGGCATCAAGCGCCATTGTCAGTGCAGAAAATCTTGTCGTGCGCATTGAAGCCGAAAATGGAGTTGTCGGCTGGGGGGAGGCCACCTTCGCACCGGCGATGACTGGAGATATTCTCGCCGGAATGAGTTCCGCCGTACGGGATCATCTGGCACCGCTGCTTGTCGGACAAGACGCCCTCAATCGTGCCGGGCTCATGAACAATGTGGATCGGGCGCTTGTTCACAATAGTGGCGCCAAGTGTGCGGTGGAGATAGCCCTGACCGATCTTGTGGGGCAAAATTACCAAATACCATTTTATGAACTCCTAGGCGGCGCCTTGAGAGACTCGGTCGAACCCATGTGGCTCCTAGGTGGGTCAACAACAGGTGAAACTGTCGACGAAGCCGTTAAACAATATGAGCTCGGGTACAAATTTCAGAAAATTAAGGTTGGTGTAAGTTCTGTCGATCAGGAAATAGAAACAACATTGGCGGTGAGGAAAGCTCTCGGTCGCGATGCGAAACTCTGTGCGGACGCCAATACGGGGTGGACTCAAAGTCAGGCCCTTCGCTATCTCCAGGCTACGGCTAGCGCTGAACTCATTTACCTGGAACAACCCTTGGCGGAACGCCAAATTCATGGAATGATCGCCCTGAACGCTGCAGGGCTTGTACCGATCGGTGGGGATGAATGTATTGGCGGTTCTGATGATGTGCTCCGTTACGGGCTGGAAAAAGCGATCTCCGGTGTAAACCTGAAAATAATTAAGGCCGGGGGAGCGGGTCCGGTCATGAACGCCGCCAAAATCTGTGAAGCTCTGGGGCTCTCCATCACTCTTGCGGGAAAAGTCTCAGGCACCAGTATTTCTGCTGCCGCGGCGCTGGCGCTCGGAAGCGCGGTGCCCAACCTGGACTGGGGTGTCAGCCTCACGCACATTTATCTCGCGGATGATGTCGTCAAAGATCCCATTTCCATGAAGAACGGAAAAATCGATATCAGGAGAACGCCGGGATTGGGAATCGAGGTCGATGAGCAGGCCCTGAGGAAATACGCCGTCCAACTCTAGGACAGTTCGCCGGCAAACGACTTAAATAGCCAAATAATATGCATTTGGAATTCTCCGATTCGGGGTCAGTTCAAAATTGATCGGCCCTCTGTTTAATTTGACCTTTTTGAGCGCTTTAGTATCACGGTTTTTTGTTATATCCGGGCACGGGGACTGTCTCCGGAAACAGGCGTGTGCCTGGACAAAGAAGTATCGCCGACAAGGGGCAAGGAAGTATCGCCGACAAGGGGCAAGGTTCGAATTACTTTTTCTCCCCTACAATCAGTCCGAGTATATTTTCATAGTCCGCTTACAGGGGGTTCAGGAAATACGTCATTATCATCTATGGATTCTCGAAAGTGCATAATATCTAGGCGCAAATGCATAAAATTTAGGCAGTAAAGCTGCGTAAAACAGCTCCTATCAACTAGAGATCCCCCTGCTAATCTCTTAATATGGCTGGAAATTTGGTCGACTGCCAAAAAAAGAGACAGACCGGATTTGCATCAGATTTTGAGCAGCAATAGAGAGAATTATGATTGATAGCGGTGATACAGCCTGGATCTTGACCTCAACGGCTCTGGTCCTTTTTATGACTTTACCCGGACTTGCACTTTTCTATGGGGGATTGGTTCGATCAGTGAATGTCCTCTCCGTGTTGATGCATTGTTTCTCCATAGCCTGTCTCGCATCGGTGCTTTGGCTCCTCGGTGTTTACAGTCTCGCATTCGGAGAGGGGACATCCTGGATAGGTGGACTCGGCAAGGCCTTCTTGAATGATGTCGGTCGGGATACGGTATTTGACGGTACAAAAATTCCGGAATCGCTGTTTTTCATTTTCCAGATGACGTTCGCCATCATCACACCGGCTCTGATCGTCGGAGCTTTTGTTGAACGCATGAAATTCGGCGCCGTGATGCTTTTCAGTGGCCTGTGGCTGATCCTGGTTTACGCACCCTTCGCGCACTGGATCTGGGGCGGCGGTTGGCTTGCGTCCTTGGGGCTGATGGATTTTGCCGGTGGATTGGTTGTGCACCTCAGTGCTGGCGTATCAGCGCTGCTGCTGGCCGTGATGCTGGGTAAGCGCAGGGGATTCCCAAGCGATATTCGCCCGCCGCATGCGCCATGGATGACCATGGTTGGCGCATCCATGCTCTGGGTCGGCTGGTTCGGTTTTAACGGCGGCAGCGCGCTTGCGGCAAACGGCGATGCGGCGATGGCCATTGTTGTTACTCATATATCGGCGGCAACCGCTTCCCTTGTCTGGGTCATTATTGAATGGCGGAAATTTGGCAAACCCAGCCTGGTTGGCCTGGTAACCGGTACAATTGCCGGGTTGGCGACCATAACTCCGGCTTCCGGTTTTGTCGGGCCCGCCGGGGCACTGATATTCGGTATTGTCGGTGGTGGCGTCTGCTATATCGGTGTGGAACTGGTGAAACAAAAAATACAAATCGACGATTCTCTGGACGTATTCGCGGTACACGGTGTCGGTGGTCTGTTGGGAATTCTCATGACGGCATTCTTTGCCCACGAGGCACTCGGTGGGGCCGGTCTGGGAGAAGGTGTTACAATGGCCAGCCAATTTGGTGTACAACTGCTTGGATCCGTCGCCGTGGCCATCTGGTCTGTTATAGGAACATTTATAATTATTAAAATTACAGACAGTGTTGTCGGCCTGCGTGTGGATGAAGAAACGGAAGTCCAGGGTCTGGATTTGTCAGAACACGGAGAGAATGCCTACAATAACTAGGTCCGGCTTCTGAAAACCTGAAAGAGATGAGATGAAACTTATAATTGCGATTATTCAGCCCTTCAAACTGGACAGTGTGCGTGAAGGGCTGGCCGAAGTTGGCATCCAGGGTATGACAACAACGGAAGTTAAGGGTTTTGGACGTCAGAAAGGTCAAACGGAAATCTATCGCGGCGCGGAATACACAATTAACTATGTTCCCAAGATTAAAATTGAAATTGCCGTCCGCGAGGATCAGGCCCGTCAAGCTGTCGATATGATTATGGACAAAGCAAAAACCGGCAGCATTGGAGATGGAAAGATCTTCGTCGTCAATATTGAAGAGGCTATTCGCGTTCGTACCGGTGAAAGTGGAGACGACGCTCTATAAACAGAGTGTTCCAGTTCTGGTCATTCTATATTCCACTCTCAAATAGCAAAAGTGATTCTGGGGCGCCTTATTGTTCGGGTTTGGCCTGCTGATAATTTGTACAATTGTACAACTCCAAATTGTAACCACCGACGTCACCAGATGACTTCGTCAAGTGTGGGCACAGGCGGCATTTTACGATCTTCACAATATTATTTCTCAATCATTGGAAATTTACGTTATATTGAAAATTAGGTAGTTTCAGAGCATGCGATTACCGCAACAAATCAGAACAAAATCTTGGAGGAAAATATGAGAATTACGTCGATGGGAGTCCGATTGCTTTTGGGGGCTCTTTTCGTTGTATCGACCATGTCAGTGGCAGCTACTGCGAAAGAATTTCGATTGACCGCAAGTTCGAGCCACCCACCGGTGGTGCCTTGGGTTAAAACTATACAGGACTTTGTTGTCCCGGAATCCGTTAAACGTGCCGAAAAGCTGGGTCACAAACTAATCTGGACCGAAGCCTAT
>CAJHZG010000355.1_pt1 | contig 14913 bp, 10 predicted proteins | sample 9198901 | NCBI WGS metagenome assembly CAJHZG01 (sample SAMEA7708382, study PRJEB35096) | sediment metagenome | biome: marine neritic benthic zone biome [ENVO:01000025]; feature: sediment [ENVO:00002007]; material: shallow marine sediment [ENVO:03000034] sea grass bed [ENVO_01000059] ... | reverse complement strand
CCTGACCCTTCAGCCGCAGAACCTGACCGTTATTTGACTCCTTGGGAATGGTAATGGAGACACGTCCCGCAATTGTTGGAACTTCGACTTTTGCTCCGAGGATGGCTTCGTAGACCGTGATCGGCAGATCGACCCAGATATCCAGTTCCTTGCGCTCGAAAGATTCGTGCGGCAGAACCGTAATCTCGATCAGGGCATCACCGGCAGGCCCCCTGCCCTGTCCCGGTTGACCCTTGCCCTTTAACCGCAATGTCTGCCCGTCGGCAACACCTGCCGGAACATTGAGATCCAATGTCCCTCCATCGGGAAGGACAATACGTTTCTTTGCGCCCACGGCAGCTTCCAGAAACTCGACATCGAGCCGATAACGGATGTCACGGTTTTCGGCCGGTCTCGGACGGGTACTGGCCCCGGTCTGCCCGAACATATCGCCGAAAATTTCGGAAAAATCGGAAAATCCGCCCTGACCGAAATGCGTCTGCCGCGTACCGCCGGCCCCCTGGCGGAAAAAAGGATTCTGAACCCTTTCCTGGCCCGAGGCATCGATCTCGCCACGATCAAATTTTGCGCGCTTTTCCTTATCTCCCAATATGGCGAATGCCGCAGAAACTTTTTTAAATCGCTCCTCAGAAACCTTATCATCGGGATTGACGTCCGGATGCAGTTCCTTGACCAGACGCTTGTAGGCGCTGCGAATCTCTGCATCTGATGCGGATCTGGTTAATCCGAGAACGGAATAGGGATCGTCAGCCATAGCTCTTCAAATTACCTCTGTCTGCAGCTGGACACATCTGAAAAATCAATCAATCTCAACAAGATTTCACAACCTCAGGGCTTAATGTGAAAAATACTATCTAATCAATTCGGTTTGTGTCGTTGGTATTCAGGCTTGTACGCAAGTTTTGTCTTCCCTCGCATCAAATGTCTCGATTTCATAGTCACTATCGAACAGGTTGGCCAGAGAAGATAGACGCCGGCGTAGCCGTTCTCCATCCAGTATATGATAGGGAGGCGGTAATTTAAGGACGACTTTCCCCTTTTTCGAGAAAATTGGTGTGTTGACCACCACATTCGGCATGCTGGTCGAGATCATATGTGCGGTGCGGATCGCCGCGCCCAGGATGCGTGCGTGTTTCAACTCCCTGCGATCCAGCAATCTGGCAATTTCCGGCAACTGGCTCGTTTTCACCAGTCCGCGATGTCGAAAATATACGGCAAGTGCGATCCGGATTCGCCCCTTGTGATCGATTCCGGCCATGGGCCCGCGTGATATCATCGACAGACTCTGTTCAGCCCGGTATTCCGTATGGGCGCGCCAGCCAATATCGGAAATCAGACAGGTGGCGTGGCGAAGTCGCCGGTCGTCTTCGTTTTCTTCAAAGCTGGAATTTTGGAACAAGGGATCGGTCCAGCTGAACAATTCTCGCGCATGCTGGGGAGAACGCGCCCGCAGATCCGCGAGATCTTCGCAGAGTGAAATGAGGACATCGCGTTTCTGCTCCGACTTCGACAATTGTTCAAATTGCAGGCCTTCCCGCAATCCATAAGCGGAAATAACAACTTCCGACGGTTGTACGTGCTCCAGCAACTTTTCAAGGACGAGAGCCCCGAAGGGAACGGTTTCCCGCCGTGCCTTGGCAACCCGCTCGATGCCTTCCAAACTAGCCGGCGACAGATTGCGAATGAGGCGTGCAAATTCAATGGCGTTTGATCTTGGTATCCGGTAGTTGTGCATGACGCGGAGGGGATAGTTGAACTGGGCCATGTGAAGTTTCGCAAATGCGCGCCAGGTCCCGCCGATGGCGAAGAAAGGACGTCCCTTGCCATCCTTGAGCCAGGACAGCTTGTCGAATTCCGCATCGACAATTTTTGCTGCCTTTGAAATTTTTTGCGAAGACTCATCCATGAGCCGCAGACATCCCAGCGGCGATGTGGCACCACTTCCGAATTCGTGATTTTCGATATCGGTTACTTCGAGACTGCCGCCGCCCAGGTCTCCGGCTATTCCATCGACTTCATAAAAACCTGATATTACGCCTTTAGCCGCCAGTTCCGCTTCGCGCTTGCCGGTAAGGACATCGATATCGACACCAATGATCGAAGATGCCTGTTGGACGAATTCCGCACCGTTGCTGGCATCCCTCGCGGCAGCAGTAGCAACGGCGCTGATTTTCCGAACACCAAGCTGCTGACCGATTGCCTGAAAACGGGTCAGGACCTTGAGCGCCCGGTCGATACTGTCCGCTGACATCTTGCCGGTGCTTGAAAGTGATCGACCCAATCCGCAAAGAACTTTTTCATTATACAAAGGCGGCGCACTTCTCCAATTTCCTTCGTAAACGAGAAGCCGGACTGAGTTCGAGCCTATATCGACAACCGCGACAGGTTCCAGGGGTTCGGAACCAACATGGGCGCGCGTGAGCACGGGTCAGGCACCCACCTTATGACGGGCCGTGAACCTTGGAGGCATATGGTCTTTGAGCGCCTCACCCCGACCAGAAAGACTTGGGTTGATCATGAAATAATCATGAGCGTTGAAAACTTCCTCTCCGGTTTTCAGTTTGATGCGCTGCGCTGAACCATCGGCCTTGATGCGCCAGCTCTGCTGGTTGTCCCGCAAGTTAGCCACCATTATTTGATCCAATATCTGTTCATGGACCGTGGGATTTAGAATAGGAACCATGGTTTCGACTCGTCGATCCAAATTTCTCGGCATGATATCCGCGGAAGAGATATATACAAGAGCCTCCGGTGAGGGAAGTTCAAATCCGTTGCCGAAGCAGTAAATTCTCGCATGCTCAAGAAATCGGCCAACAATGCTTTTGACCCGAATATTGTCAGATAATCCGGGCACTTCCGGCCGCAGGCAGCAAATACCACGAACGATCAGATCTACATTGACACCGGCTGTACTGGCTTCATAGAGCTTGTCGATAACTTCAGGATCCACAAGGGAATTCATCTTCATCCATACGCTCGCAGGTTTCCCCTGCTTGGCAAATTCGATTTCGTTCGAAATATTTTCAACGATCTTTTTCCTGAGGCCATAGGGCGATGCTGACAAATATTCCAAATCGGTTGGCTCCGCATAGCCTGTTACAAAATTGAACATGCGGGCGACATCCAGTCCAATCCTGGGATCGGCGGTAAAATAAGATAAATCCGTGTAAATCTTCGCTGTATCGGGATGATAGTTGCCGGTTCCGATATGGCAATAGGTTTTCAGACCGTCGCCTTCCCGGCGCACAATCTGACTGAGTTTCGCATGGGTTTTCAATTCAATAAAACCATAGACCACATGCACGCCGACACTCTCCAGATCCCTGGCCCAGCGAATATTCGCCTCCTCATCGAATCGGGCCTTCAGTTCGATCACGGCGGTGACCGATTTTCCGGACTCCGCCGCTTCCATGAGGGCGCGAACGATGGGAGAATTGTCGCTCGTTCGATAAAGGGTCCATTTGATGGCAACCACATTTGAATCGGCAGCGGCCTGTTTGAGAAATTGCAGAACCGAATCAAATGATTCGTAGGGGTGATGGACCACAAGTTCCTTTTCCCGGATGGCCGCAAAACAATCACCGCCATGATCCCGGATTCGCTCCGGGAACCGGGCGTTAAATGGCTTGAACTTAAGATCCGCGCGTTCACTGACAATCAGCTGCGACGTGCTGCTCAGCCCCAGCAGACCGTGTTGGATAGTGACTTCATCGGCCCTGACTTCGAGTTCCTGAGCCACGAACCGCTGCAGGCTCACCGGCATGGCCGAGTCGATTTCGAGGCGAATCACAGACCCTCTGCGCCGCCGTTTAAGAGCGGTCTCAAATAGTCGGACAAGATCCTCGGCCTCTTCCTGAATTTCGATATCACTGTCTCGCAGTACCCGGAATGCACCGTGTCCCTTGACTTTGTATCCGGGGAATAGCTGTGAGACGAACAGGCTGACAATGGATTCCATGGTTACGAATCGCACCGTTGTCTGTTTTGATTTCCGCGTCCGGCTGCTTGTTTCCGGAAGTCTGATAAAACGCTTAACCTGATACGGCATCGGCAACAGGGCGTTCATGGTGCGCCCGAGTTTTTCATTGACAAGCTCAAGCCCCAGCGTCAGTCCGAAGTTTGGAATGAACGGAAACGGATGTGCCGGATCAATGGCAATGGGTGTCAGCACCGGAAACAAATGCTGCAGAAAATAATCATTGAGCCATTTTTGTTCCGGGGCTCTCAGCGAAGACGCTTCGACGAGTTTGACACCGGCTTGGCTAAGTTCATCCTTAAGTTCCCTCCAGCGTTCCTGCTGCTTGCCGGCAAGCTGGTCAACGGAGGCGTTGATACGTTCAAGTTGCTGCCCGGCAGTCAATCCTTCTTGAGAAACTGTATCGACGCCGGCTTGCAGCTGCGCCTTCAGACCCGCAACCCGTACCATGAAGAACTCATCGAGGTTTGAAGCCGAAATCGACAAGAAGCGAAGCCGTTCAAGCAGGGGATGGTTCAGGTTGAGAGATTCCTCAAGCACGCGTTTATTGAATTCGAGCCAGGAGAGCTCTCGATTAAAAAAACGTGCGGGACCATCATAGGATGTCTTGGCAATGGATGTCTTGGCAATCGGCTTGTCGGTCGGTTTTTCCAACGTTTTTGACGTACCGGGTTTGGCGGATTTCGGGGAATATTCCTGTTGTTTCATGATCAACTCAAACGCTATTACAGCTCCCACGATATCCCATTGAGCCGGTTAATCCACGACATTTGTAACAGGGATATTGGATTGTAAAACCATTATAGCCAAACAAGATTGCCAATGGGTAACAATCAAATAAATTATTCTCGTAAAATCAGGCATTTGAGCCAATAAAGTTAAAATGCATTAAGGTTAATTGTCTGGCTTCAGAATTTCCCTTACCAGATTTCGTGTAATTCTTCTTTTCTTCGCAAGAGCCGTCCGATCGAGCTTTTCGACCGCCTCACGCACTGCCGACATTGTCCTGTCGATATGCAGGGCGAGATAGTTGACGATTTCAGGAGAGATTTCGAGCTGGCGATCCGAAAACAATTTGACCAGTGTTGCCCGCAGCAGCAAATCATCTGGGGGTTCTATGGAAACGTAAGGAATGGATCGGAGGCGTGAGCGTAAATCTGGCAGTTTGATATCCCAGGTACCCGGCAGGCTCTTTGCCGTGATCATTAGATCGAGATCATATTCCTTGCCGAGATTGAGCAAGTGAAACAAAGCTGTTTCGTCTAATTGTCCCCGGTCAATATCCTCAATGACGTGGCAACTCCCGGCCTCCAGATCCGGTAATCCGCTCGCCGTGATTTCGGCAGCCAGGTGTATTTGCGCGCCGGATCTTGATCGCCAGACCTCGGCCAAATGACTTTTACCGCATCCCGCCGGTCCGACGATAAACAGGGTTTTTGATGGCCAATCCGGCCAGAGATCAATCATCTGAACCGCGTGCTCATTCGATGGCGACACAAAAAAATCGTCGCGGTCAAAGGCCTCACGCACCGGCAGGTCGAACACGAGTTGAACCGGGGAGTCATTGTTCAGTTGCAGCGGCAATTGATCCGATGAGGAGTCACTTGCGTCTTCGCCCATAGATGATTACGTCTCTCTTGATGAATTTTCCGGTGTCGATATCTCGCGATTTGAAAACGGCTGCCTACGGCTCTCGGAAATGCTTGGTCCCTCTTGCTTAGAGACTTGCGCCCCCTGTTTATCTGAATGGCCTCGATCGCTTTTCTGCGAACCTGCAGTTTCCTGCGCATCCAATACACCATACCCCGGTGTTTCCAGCTCTTGTGATTCGAGCCTGTTGTCCTGATCATAGACCGACATGTGCTGCAGCCACGTTAAGAGATAAGCAACGGCGGATGCAACTGTTAAGGCGCCAACAACCCAGACTACGACAGTTGTTAACAATGAGAATCCCAAACCAAACCCCTGGGTAAACAATACGAGTGCAGCAAGAACAATCTGCCCCACCGTGTTGACTTTGCTCACCGGTAGCGGTTGCATTTGCACGGGGCGTTCCAGCATCCATGAAAGCATTATGGCTCCGACAATAAGAAAATCACGGCTGACAACCATGATAACCAGCCAGGCCGGCAGGTACTCGTAATAACCGAGTGATACGTAAATACTAACGAGCAGAGCTTTATCAGCGATGGGATCGAGATAGGCACCTAGTTCCGTGGTCCAGTTAAATTGTTTGGCTATATAGCCGTCGACGCCGTCTGAGATGCCCGCAAGCAGAAAAACTATGAACGCCAGCTGCATCTCATTGGAAATGATCAGCCATACAACCAGGGGGACGAGAAAAATTCTGAATACGCTTATGATATTTGGAATATACAAGAGACGTCAGCCAATGTTTATTTCACAGAAGGGCAATCTACTTTTCCTTCTGATAATATATTGCCTCTGCCAGAGACAGCAAGGCTTCTAATCGGAATTCCGTTCCTTTTCAATAGCTTCGTAAAGTCCAGACTCCGCCGTCATTGTTGACACTCAGCTGATATTGTTCGGCTAACCGACCAAATGTGTTGATACCTCCGGGAAAGGCGAATTTTACAACGGCGCCTCGGGCAGATAGAGACTCAACCTCCAGGGCATCAAGATTGGGAATATCCTGTAATTTTTTGCGCGTCTGCTGCCATTCCTTGAGACTTGAGAACTGTACCAGAAGGGATACCGGTTCAATTGCTGATGTCTGCAGGGATTCGACGCTGGAATTAATTTTCCAGAACTTCCACCGGCCTTCCAGAATTCCGAAGCTTGTCACGGCTGCGCGGCGAAGCGTGTCGAGCGCCGGACCTTTGTAATCTCTCAAATGCTCCACGGTCCCGGTTGCATCCTGTCCGATAATGTTCACCTGCACATCGTTTTGTTCCGTTCGCTCATCGGCGATAACAATGACGAACTGGCTGTTTCCGAATTTACCGGCCATTTGTTGCCAGAGATCGGCATCGCCGGACTTCAGGTTTAAGACATTTTCCGCCGTAATATCAGAGCTGGTTCGTGCCAGACGCACAGGTGTGGCACTGTTTTGCAGATCAAGCTTGAGCCATTGCTGGCGCCAGGTCCTTTGCCCATTGACGGAAATCTGACCATTTTTGAGAAAGATAGGCAAAACCGTCGTTGGCGGCGCCTGGATCTCGGAGATGGGGACCGCTGCCGCCCTGAAAAATTTTCGCACGGCGGCCGCCTTAAATTTGAAATCATAAGTCGCAATGTAAGCGGTGCGGGAATTTTGTTCCCGACGAACAGAAATACCCTGCAGAAGCGGATCGATGGCATTATTATCCAGATCGGGCAGTCGAAGATAGTTTGAATAGTTTGTCAATCGCTTGGCCAGCACGCGGAAGGCTGAAATCGTCCCTTCGGCCATGGCCTTCTGCTTGGCTTCAACCGCATTGCTGGCTTCGGCCCTGATGCCAAAATTGGCGATGGTAAACAGATTGGCCTTCTGGGCCATAAGTCCGTTTGGCCAGGCGACCATAAGGACTGCTGTCAAAGCCAGGACAATCGCGGAATTCCGATGGTCGGTGATCGAAAACCTCATTGATGATTCACCCATAAAAACGTTGCCGCCTTTCCATTCCAACGAAAATTGCGGCAAAATTGCGAACAAGTACTGTTTCAGCCCTTGACGTATTCCATATAAGCGAGAATGACTACAGCCAAGATTAATGTGTTACGGCATCTTGTTTATGTCAAAAGACGACCAAGTCAAAGGGACTGTGTCCCAATACGCCAAGGCAGGTGTGGATATTGACGCCGGTAACGCGCTGGTGGAGGCCATTAAACCCCTGGTCAAGTCGACACATCGAACCGGGGTCGTTGGTGACATCGGCGGATTCGGCGGATTATTTGACTTGAAATCGGTGGGCTACCGCGATCCGCTCCTGGTCGCGGCCAATGACGGCGTCGGTACCAAGGTCAAGATCGCGATCGAATCCGGAAATCATGCAACTGTCGGCATCGATCTCGTGGCCATGTGCGTCAATGATTTGGTTGTACAGGGAGCGGAACCACTGTTCTTTCTTGATTATTTCGCTTGTGGAAAACTGCAACCGCAAATCGCAGAAGCTGTTATTTCGGGTATTGCCGAGGGTTGTCGACAGGCCGGCGCAGGGCTCATTGGCGGCGAAACCGCCGAGATGCCAGGACTATACGCAAAGGGCGATTATGATCTCGCCGGATTTTGTGTGGGCGCCGTCGAACGCGATGAACTTCTGCCGCGACAGACAATAACCGCCGGCGATGTTCTTATTGCACTGGCCTCATCGGGGATTCATTCTAACGGTTATTCCCTGGTTCGAAAAATTGTATCCGACAATAATCTGGACTTCATGGAACCGGCACCCTTCCGTCCGGAGATGTCACTCGCTGAAGCTCTACTTGTCCCCACCCGGATTTATGTGAAACCGCTTCTGCAACTCCTTGGTCAGGTCAGCGTCAAAGCCTTCGCGCATATTACCGGCGGCGGATTGACGGAAAATATTCCGCGGGTCTTGCCGGCGACCCTTGCTGCGCAGATTGATTTGAGCCGGATCGAATGCGATCCAATATTTCCATGGCTGGCAATGCTTGGCGGCCTCGAAGAGTTAGACATGCTGCGGACTTTCAATTGTGGTGTAGGTATGGTTGCCGTCGTCGCGGAAGCGGATGTCGATCGAACAATCGATCTTCTTAAAGATATGGACCAAACCGCAACTGTAATAGGCCACATTGAAACCCGCAAAAAACATTCAGTCGACTATATGAACTCTCTGGAATTGTAGGCATGGCGAGCAAGAAACGCGTTGGCGTTCTCATATCAGGCCGGGGCAGCAATCTTCTCTCCTTGATCGAAGCCTGCAAACAGCCGGATTTCCCCGCGGAAATTGTGCTGGTGATTTCAAACCGAGCCGATGCCAAAGGGCTTGAACACGGAACAAACAACAATATCCGAACACAGATCATCAATCATAAACAGTTCCCGACACGGGAAAAATTTGAAGATGAGCTGACCGCAGCACTGAAAGCCGAAAATGTTGATCTCGTCTGTAACGCCGGTTTCATGCGCTTGTTGACCGAGAATTTTGTCGGGCACTGGCTGAACCGCCAACTCAACATTCACCCTTCCCTTCTACCCTCCTACAAGGGATTGAACACCCATGCCAGGGTATTGGCCGACGGCTGTCTGATCACCGGTTGCAGTGTCCATTTCGTCAGGACGGAAATGGATTCCGGCCCACTGATCGCTCAAGCCGCAATCGGTGTGGTTCCCGGCGAATCGGAGGAAAGCCTGTCTGCCCGGGTCCTCTCAGTCGAGCACGTCATTTATCCTTATGCCCTGCAGCTGGTCGCTTCCGGAGCTGTTGTTGTGGAGAATGATCGTGTGAAGTATGGGGATAAACTGCCCGACCCGCGACAACCCCCAAGCGGTTCGGACTGGCTCATTGTTCCCTGCGCTTAGGCCGTTGATTCCCGCGATAAATTCCGGAAAATTCTTCCGTCATCAGCACCCATCGGGTCATGGGACCATTGGCCCGAAAACTCGCGGCACAGTGTCACGGCCGTCGGAAGTTGTCGTCATAGCTGGACATTTCCTGAATTCGAATGATAGTAAACAAATAAAAAGATCAGACGGACCATTAAACATATTAACCGTTCTTTGATCACTTGGGGCAGGAATTCGCATAACATCGCACGGTCGGATATTTTGCAGGTTGATCCTTGCATATTTTAGATTGTTTTTCGGTAAAAACCCCCAATCCTGATGCTTCGGACGTCAGGCAGAATTAAAGGAGAACAGGCACGCAACTGAGGTAAAATGGCCACCATGGGCCATCCGGTTCGCGATACTGTTGATCTTATATTGAGGAATCAAACCCAAATGAACGTCGCGGAATCCCATACCTATCAATTGGGCGAAGAACAAAGTGTCTGGTTCGCGCTGACGCCTTTGCTCAAAGATCCTGAAAATCCCATGCAGATGCTCCTCAAGATGAGCGAGAAGTATGGGAGTATTATTCCGTTCAATCTGAAAAACCAGCGTATCGTATTCCTATCCGATGTTGATCATTTCAAGCATGTCCTCGTGACGTCTGCCGACAAGTACATCAAGAATTTTGATGGCCTGAAGCCGATCTTCGGCAAGAGCATGATTACCATTGACGGGGCGCTTTGGCAAAAAATCCGGCGGCCCCAGCAGGCCGCCTTTCATCCGCAGAAATTTGAGGAATATTTCCCCTATCTCATTGACGCCATCGACTCGAAAATCGACAGATGGGCGAACTATGCAAAGAATGAAACCACGGTTGAAATGGTCGAGGAGACCTGGACCCTTGCCGCGGATATGGTGTGCAAGGCGTTGTTCGATCGGGAGATGCCGTTCAATCCACATTTTGTCTTCGGCGCCGTCAAGACCTATACCGATGTCATGAATCACAAGTCCATTCGCACCAAAAAAGTAGCGGGTGAACTCCAGGACATCAACGAGGAGAATGCCGCCAAGGCCATGGAAACCTGGGGGTCGATCCCAGAGATGGTTCTGAACGCAAATGTCATCGAAGGACGCTCAAACACATTGCTCTCGATGCTGGAAGATGCAGAGAACGATCCGGAGTTTCCCGATTTTGATCGCCAGCAGGTTATAGATGAGATGAAACAATATCTCTGGGCCGGGACAGAGACAACGGCTCTGACACTGGCCTGGTGCCTGTACCTCCTGTCCATCCACCCCGAAGTCACAGAAAAGATTCGTGAAGAGGCCGACCGCATATGCGGAGATCGTGCGCCAAGGTGGGATGAAGTCCAGTCCCTAGCTTATACGCGAATGGTGATACAGGAAACCATGCGGCTCTATCCGCCGATCTGGGCTCTCATGCGCCGGGCCGGCGAAGATGATGAAATCGACGGTCAGAAAATACACAAAGGGGACACAATCATCATGTGTACCTACGCAGTTCATCACAGTACGAAATACTGGAGCAACCCTGAAAAGTTCGATCCCCTCCGATTTTCCCCCGATCGCATGAAGAAGAGGGTCAAATATAGCTACCTGCCGTTTGCGGCGGGTAAACGTGCCTGTATTGGCGGCGCACTTTCGCAGATTGAGAACACGCTGGCACTGGTACAGATGTTACGGCGCTTCCGGGTCGAATATGTTGGCGATATGCCAGCAAAAATCGCCCCGACAGTGACCCTTACTCCCCGAAGCCTGCCCTTCCGCATTCACGAGCTCTAATCGCGGGTCCCATTAATCCTGGTGCGCCCCCTTAATCCTGGTGCGTCCCCATAATCCTGGTATTGAATGGGGAATAACTAGGCCGCAGCCTTGCGAATCCAGACATGATTGTCATGGAATGCGGCACCGCCGTAAGGCGCGACCTGGTCGGCGCTGGTCAGACAGTTGATACCATTTCCATTGGCAAAGTTTCTGTTAGGCACGATGCCCTCAACGATCACCACACCGCGTTGCAGGCCGGTAAAAGCTTTCGCGAACAATGAAATTTCACCTCGTTTATTGCCCATGTTAATTTTGTCTCCATCTTCCGCATCTAAATCCTGTAAGTCCTGCGGGTGGATGAAGGCTATGGGCGCGCCATCGTGCTTCTGTCCTGACGGTGTCTCGGTGAAGCTTGTATTGAGAAAACTCCGAGACGGAGCCGTGACCAGGCGGAACGGATGTTCTCTGTCCGCGTTTTCAATAACATCCCAATGGTCCGGCAGTTCCGGCATGTTTTCCCATTCTGGCAGTTGAAATGATCCCGGCACTTTTGCTGTACTCCAGTCGGGACGGAAGTGGAACTTGCCGTCCGCGTGAGCAAAACCATTGATGAAATGCGCCGTTTCGAAACCGGGCTGACAGTCGAGCCAGTTGTCATCTTCGAGGGCTTGAAGGGGGGGCCGTCCGGAATCCTGCAATGTGCGGTTGATCAACCCGCGCGCGGTCATATTAAAGCCCGGATGCTCGGCCCCGAGCCTGCCTGCCAGGGCACAGATGACCTCATGGTTCGAACGACATTCGCCGGGCGGATCGACCAGTTTGAGACCGAGTTCGATATGATGGTGTCCGCCGCTCTGATAAATATCGTCATGTTCGAGAAACATGGTTGCCGGCAGCACAATATCTGCCATCTTCGCGGTCTCGGTCAGGAACTGCTCGTGTACGGCGACAAATAAATCCTGCCGCTGAAAGCCCTGTTTTACCAGATTCTGCTCCGGCGCAATCTCAACCGGGTTGGTGTTCTGGATGAAAAGCGCATGAACCGGTGGGCCGTCTTTCAAATCTTCCCGGCAACCGGTGAGGATGGGGCCTATGCGGGACTGATCCATTGCCCGAATGGACGGATCCCGCTGGTCCTGTCCCTCGATAACCGTCTTGTCCCATTGATAGATGCCGCCATTGTTCTGCAGGGTCCCGCCACCTTTGTGGAGCCAGGCACCGGTAATGACGGGAATGCAACTCACCGCATGCATGTTCACGGTACCGTTGCGGGATCGCGCAAATCCGTAGCCCAGACGGAAGAATGTGCGTTGGGTCCGGCCAATGAGATGTGCAAACTTCTCAATTGTATCAACGGATAACCCGGTGATCGATGATGCCCATTCGGGAGACCGGCCTTTTACATGATCCTCAAGTTCCCTGGGACAGTCTGTATATTTTTCCAGATAGTCCCAGTTTGCCAAACCATCCCGGAACAGGACGTGCATGATTGCAACGGCCAAAGCGCCGTCGGTTCCGGGCTTCAGGCAGATTTTCACATCGGCCTGGGCCATGGTGGCATTTTCGTAGACATCGACAACAGCGATCTTGGCGCCCCGGGTTTTGCGCGCCCGCGTAGCATGGGTCATGACATTGACCTGGGTATGGACGGGATTGGTCCCCCAGACAACTATGAGATCCGATTCCGCCATTTCGCAGGGATCAGGCCCGGTAAGGCTCCCGGTGCCGGCGATAACGCCTGTGAACTGGGGCATGGTACAGATGGTGTTCACCTGCCCGGAATATTTTTTGGCGTGGCGCAACCGGTTTATTCCGTCGCGCATGACTAGTCCCATTGTCCCTGCATAGTAGTAAGGCCAGATGGCTTCGGATCCGTGCTTCGCCTCGCACGAGAGAAGTCCCTCGGCAACCACGTCCAGAGCGTCATTCCACGAAATTGGCCGAAAGTCTCCGGACCCCTTGTCCCCGACACGCTGCATTGGCGTGCGCAAACGGTCGGGATGATGCAACCGTTCGGCATAGCGAGCCACTTTGGCGCAGATTACGCCGGCGGTATAGCGATGGTCGGGCGCTCCGCGAACACGGCCGATGCGGTTGTTTCCGAGGAGTTCAACTTCTAGGGCACACGTACTCGGACAATCATGGGGGCAGGCGCTCCTACCCACGGTTGGTTGAAATTCTGTTTGGGTCATGATGAATTTCAGACTAACGGGCGCGAAGCGCGACGTCCAGTTGCATCACAACCGGTTACCGCGAAGTGATTGAATTAACTTCAATTTTGGCAAAAAAAAGCCCCGTCCGCTTGGAACGGACGGGAAGTCTTGGGAGGAAAAAACACGCACACTGAAATCTAGAATTCGTGCACTAATGTGTCTGCTGTCCGGTCGCGGGAATCTCGCGCCGCGGATCAACCCAACATTACTTTGATTAATTGCGCCCCACCTGACGGTCCTGTTGTCCCCGCCTTACTCGCATCCTCTGATTTGATTCCCACCAAATTCTGTTTATTGAAGATCACGAACTGATATATCAATTTGCTATTCGATTCGCGAATCGAACGCAAGTTAAATTAATATTTTAATAATACTAATATTTTTGAATTAAAAGAAACTCAGGTAATTACTGGATTATTTATGCACAGCTAAACCACAGCCCTAGTCAAATTCGGTAGAATTAGGCGCTCTACATGGAGAGTGCTTGTCAATAGACCCTCTGATTTAGAAATATCGCAGGCAGAGTCGTTCAAGCCCCGGGAATCCATTGCGTGGATCCACGCCGAAGCATGATGTCAAAGCTTTGGGAAATAAGAAAAGGGAGACCTTTATCCGACGATTTCTCCGGCTTCAAAACATAAGCTGATCTCGATTTCCGCATTTTCCGCAGAGTCCGATCCGTGCACCGAATTGCGTTCGATATTCTCGGCAAACTCCTTGCGGATGGTCCCCGGCGCTGCTTCTTCCGGATTGGTCGCGCCCATGATCTCGCGGTTTTTGGCCACCGCATCATCCCCTTCCAGGACTTGGATTACAATGGGACCCGACGTCATAAAGGCGACGAGATCATTATAGAATGGCCGCTCCTTATGGACTTCATAGAATTTTTGTGCCTGGGACTCAGTCCATTGCACACGTTTCGATGCCACAATTCTCAGACCGGCGGATTCAAACTTGTCGACAATTTTACCGGTTATATTTCTTGCGGTGGCATCCGGTTTGATTATAGAAAGTGTTCGTTCTTGAGCCATAGCGGAAAACCTGTTGCTGTTGTTAAGGGAAGGCGCAGTGCCTGAAACTTTGAATTCGCGCCGCTTATAACCGGCGCTGGACCAAACAGCAACCCATCAATTGTCACGTCATCGGAACCCTTGCAAGAACAGTTGGACTTAATTGCAGTGTCAGACCTCGGAAATTATCGGCAGCGACCTTTCCCATGCTTCACATCAACACGCTAAATTACCGGATTGAAGGTCGAACCCTGTTTGAAGGCGCTCGGGCCTCTATTCCCATGGGACACAGGGTGGGGCTGGTTGGGCGCAACGGAACGGGAAAAACGACTCTTCTGAAACTGATCGACGGGACGCTGCATGCGGATGATGGTGATATATCCTACCCTCGAGGGCTTCGTGCCGGCCGCCTGACACAGGAGGCGCCAAATGGGCCCGAGAGCTTGCTGGACACGGTTCTAAGTGCCGACCGGG
>CAJHZG010000484.1_pt1 | contig 14934 bp, 16 predicted proteins | sample 9198901 | NCBI WGS metagenome assembly CAJHZG01 (sample SAMEA7708382, study PRJEB35096) | sediment metagenome | biome: marine neritic benthic zone biome [ENVO:01000025]; feature: sediment [ENVO:00002007]; material: shallow marine sediment [ENVO:03000034] sea grass bed [ENVO_01000059] ... | reverse complement strand
GGATCTTCGCCTCGTGCAACTTTGGCAAGTATGGACTGCGCTTCTGCCCTTGCTTTTTCAAGTGAGAAAGCATTGAGAGTACCTATCGTATATCGACGCTTTTTTCGGTCTGACAGTCGTGTGTAAATGACGGCCCAGCTTTTAGTTCCATTCGGGGTGACCCGAAGCACAAGTCCACGGGTATGGCCATCACGGTATTCCACCCGCTTCGATCGGGGCTTAACGGTTTCGACAAATCTGGCAGTGAGCTTCTTGACCATTTTAAACTGCACAAAGGAGCGAGAACCCCAAATTATGGGGTTCCGAATCGACATGGATTGAATTAAATCATAATGGACACTATCAGACAACTAAAATGCTGTTTTTAATATATAAATTGAAATATGAGTATCCAATGATGTCCAGTAATATCCAAGAAAGTCTATTGTCTCACTGTTTCCTAATCTGTAGGTCAGAGGTTCGAATCCTCTCGGGGAGGCCAATAAGATCGAGGCTTGTTCTTTGAAAAACCAGCTTAAACCCAACGCGGTCAAACAGTTGGCAATTTACCGAAGTCAGCGACACATAGCTCTTTGCCGTCATAATCCTTGTTCATATTGTTGTATTCTCGATAAAGGGCAAAGGCGAAAGGAGAACATAATTGAATACATCAATTCTGATTGCGAAACTGATTGGCCCGATATTGTTCGTAGCGGCTTTTGCCATGCTGGCAAATACCAAAGAATTGCAGGAAATGGCTCATGAATTTCTGAAGGATCGAGGTCTCATTTACGTTACCGGAGTAATGGCGATGCTTGGCGGACTCGCTATCATAAACAGTCACAATATTTGGATGGCTGATTGGCGAGTTATAATCACAGTGCTGGGTTGGATTATGACAATAGGTGGAGCCATTCGCATGGCTTTACCGTCTGTTGTGCGAACAATTGGCAACAAGATGTTGGACAGTCCGACCTTGATTCGGGGGTCTGGCGTGCTTTGGCTGCTTGCAGGGACCTATATCACGTACAAAGGGTACTTTTAATAAAGGGTACTTCTAATTGTAATTAACTCCTCTCGGAAATGTTCGGAGCACCGTTGCTGGAACAAAACCGAGCTCAGGGAAAGTCTTTATGATTGAAATACATCTGCCTCTTTGAAGAAACCTGAGCAGAAATTTGTCACAACTATTTGATCTGAATCACAATGTTTCAACGATCAGTGACCTGGGATTTCGACAGTGTTCATATGAAGTTAGTCTGTTCCGGGTTTCCCATCTTAAAGATGGATATCTCTCAGGAATTTCGGAACAATATTTCGTAACAATTAAGGCTGATACATATGAAACGGACTGCAAAGACTATCGCACCCCTGGCAATTGCTACGATCTTATTGGGTGTCCCAATTCCTGTGCATGCCGAGGGCAATCCCGAGGAAGGCGAAAAGAACTTCAAAAAATGCGCAGTCTGTCATTCCCTGGAAGAGGGGAAGAAAAAGATTGGGCCAAGTTTATTTAACTTGATTGATCGCAAAGCAGGAGTGACCAAGGGATATAAATACTCAGCTGACTATGTTGAAGCCGGTAATAAGGAATTGAAATAGAATTCCGAGACTCTGTTCGAGTATCTGGAGGACCCAAAAAAGTTCCTTGCAAAGTTTCTTGATAAAGAAAAAGGTAAGGTGAAATCTAAGATGCCTACCAAATATAAAGATGAACAATTCCGCAAAGATATTGTTGCCTATTTGGTATCATTACGGAACTAGATAGCTGATTTTAGATGCCCTAAAATTTGTGCGTTTTTGTAAGCGTATGGCAGAGATAGTCGTATTGATCTTATCTCGTAGGTTGGCTGAGAGAACCATTCCGACAACATTGACTTTTCATCTGTTGACGGATCATACTGTTTTGGAATCAAGGGTCGATGAAGTGTGCTAATATTTAGTCGCTAGCTTCATCCTCCGGATGATTGAGCTAAATTAACCGGCATTCCCAAATGGATAACTTGCAGGAATTAAAAGCGACTGTCGGCGGATTGTCCGCTTCAGAGGTGTTATGCCATCTTTTGGAAAAGCAGTTTCCGGGTGATGTTGTTGTAACGGCATCGCTGAAAGCGCCAAGCATTATTACCCTAAAACTAGTCTCTGAAATCGAACCATCGACACCTGTCATTTTCTGTCAACCGCTACCGGAATTTTCAGAAAGCCGAGAGTATCGATCCGAAATTGTCGAACGACTGGGGTTGACAAATGTTATTGTCAAAACCGAAAGCGATCCGATGGCGAGCAAAGGTGCACACGAATTTCGCGAAATACTCTGGAATGAAAGACGAGGTGGAGGGGGTAGTCGAGAAAATATCCATCTCCATGATGTGCTGTCACCTTACAAATGCTGGATAAAAGCTGCCTATCACCACCGTCGGGGGCATTCAGCAAGAGTACAAATTGGACACTATGCTGGTAAAGTAATTGTCGATCCGCTTTGCAATGGCTTATTCGAGCCAACTAACGAGTTTATGAAAACTCACAATTTGCCCTACCATCCCAAAATTAGACGTCGTAAGAAGCGGCGACCGCCGCCGGATGGACCTGTAACTGGTTTCCAGTTCGGCTAGTTTTTCACGTTTCGGAAATAAAATGTTTCTTTGAATGTGTTCATCTGCGAATGAATAAAAAGCAACCGGAAGATCTGGATTCACTGCCTCACCAATTGCAGTCTTTGGAATTCAGCTTGCTTTGGTGACGCTTGCGTTGTCCAGAAGGTAGTCAATTAAATCTCGCACAACAGGTGATTTATAATGCTCCCGGTGGAGAACCAAGGCGTATTCGCGCGCGGGGAGGTTGACAGGTATCTCACGAAGCCTGCCGTGCTCTATTGCCGATGCAACGACATGACGGGAAATTATAGTCGCGCCGGCGCCAGCTTCGATTGCTTCTCTGATCGCCTCGTTTGAGGGTAACACCAGAGAAATACTAAGATCGTCGAGCGTTAGCCCTTCGAGTGCTGCCAGATCCTCGATACCGCGGCGGGTACCGGAACCTGTTTCGCGGATTACCCAGTTTATGGATTTAATATCAAACTTTTTCGAGGGACTGACTGGCGACGGATCGTCTGCGGCAACCACCAGAACCAACTGGTCATAGTCGATGTGTTGTCTTTCCAGGGCAGGACTTTGGGTTGGTCCTTCAACTAGGCCAACATTGACCTTTCCTTCAACGACTGCGGTTTCAATATCCTGGGTGTTGCCAATAACGACATCGAGACGGAGTCGGGGATTGGCAGCCTGGAAGGTTGCGAGACGGCGGGGAAGCCAGTGCGCTGCGATGGTTTGGCTCGCTCCGATTGCGACAGGACCGTGGTGACCTGCGAGATCCTGCAATATGGACTTCGCCATATTTGCCCGATTGAGGACGGCCCGGGCTTCAGGTAGAAAAATTTTACCGTTTTCCGTCAGCCTGATGCGTCGCCCAACACGATCGAACAACCGGATCTCGTACTTGCTTTCGAGGGAAATTATTGCTGATGAAATGGCTGACTGGCTCAACCCGAGAGCCTTGGCCGCCTTAGTCACATGCCTCATCTCAGCAACTTCAACAAATATCTTCAACTGATCCAATGTCATTTCAGACTCATCAATAAAATCGATCAATTATAGAAATATAATCAATTAATTGAAACATATTCCTTGTTCCTCGATGAGTTTTAAGTGTATGTTTTTAACCATTATTGATGAACAAGCCGAGATTATCCATGAGTGAAGCAAAAAAACCGACAAAAGTTCCCGACGGAAAGTCGCGTTATTTTGAAACACGCCAAATGAAGCCGAACGACAAGGGATTCGTCGGATACGAAACGGTCTGGGAGCCGTTCCACAAAATCGTGGAATATGAAACGCCGAAGAAACCCTAAGAGTCTCGATTCCGGGGCACAGGGTTACTCAATTTGGTTGCATCTCCATCGGGCTAGCCAGGGCGAATCCACGTCTGGCTAGATTTGTCTGCGCATTTAGCCTTCTAGTTTGCGCATTTGATCTTAGAGAGAATAAGTGACTGTGAAGCCATGATGAATCCTTTTTCTACACTTTCAGGTTCCATATCTGAAGCAGTTATGCAGACCTACATTATTGCGATGTTTGCACTGGTGGTGCTGGGAACCATCATCGACGTTGTGCATAAGAAAAGTGCACAGTACTTCTTTGAAAATTCCCGCAAGGCAAAAGAAGCGCGAATCCGAACTCTTGACAGTGCCGAAGTGAGGTCGATTGTCGTCAAGACGGTGGCATCCGATGTTCTGACATCCGCGGAATTTTGCAACCCACATAGAAGAGTGGCACATCTTCTAACGATGTACGGGTTTATATTTTTTCTCCTTGCCACAGTAATAATGGTTTTTTTCTATCCGACTTCAGGAAACGCAACGCCTTGGTTATGGTCATTTCTGTGGTATGTCGGAGCGCTCATGGTTTGTATCGGGGGATTCTGGTTTTGGTTTTTCATTCGCGTCGATGTGTCAGCTGAAGGCAATCCCTGGTATAACCTAGTTCGTGCGGATCTTTTTATCCTTTCGCTGCTGGCCACTAATCTGTTCGGATTACTATGGTCCATAACCCAGGCATCAGGAATGAGTCTGTTAGGCGGCTTATTCCTCGTGCTGTTCATTCTATCCAGTCTGGTTTTGTTTGGTGGTGTGCTCTGGTCTAAATTCGCCCACATGTTTTTCAAACCGGCTGCTGCCATTCAAAAGCGGATTGCCGAGGCTGACGGGTCCCTTGACAATCTCCCGGAACCGGCAGACCGGACCGACCCGGCAAGTCGTGACAGGCACTCAATGGAACTTCTCAGGGATGCACCTCTCAACATGGGCCTGGGGATCAAGCGCGAAAAGCCACAACATTACTAATGAAGCGCTCGCCGTCAGAGAGCTATAAATCAAAGAGGACTTCTTAATGCCAACGTTTGTTTACATGACCAGGTGCGACGGTTGTGGGCACTGTGTCGACATTTGTCCGTCGGATATCATGCATATAGATAAGACATATCGTCGTGCGTACAATATCGAGCCGGATATGTGCTGGGAGTGCTATTCCTGCGTGAAAGCCTGTCCGCAAAACGCGATTGACGTCAGAGGATATGCTGATTTCGCGCCACTGGGACATAGTGTCCGTGTGCGTCGCGAAGAAGAAAAGGGCACAATTGCCTGGCGGATCAAGTTCCGCGACGGTACGGAGAAAAATTTCCTTTCACCCATTACAACGAAGCCTTGGGGCACAGGAATTCCCAAACTGGCAGATGTTCAGGCTCCAAGCCAGGAAATGCGTGATAGCCAATTACTTTATAACGAACCCAAATATATCCGTATGGACGAAGGTGGTTTGCATACCCTGGAATCTAATGGGTTAACGTTGAAAAAGGGAGTTTACTATTGATGGCGTATAAAACCATCATCGAAGACGATATTGATGTTCTTGTCGTAGGCGGCGGACTGAGTGGTAGCGGTGCGGCCTGGGAAGCCCGTTTTTGGGGACAGGACAAAAAAATCGTCGTTGCGGAGAAAGCTAATATCGATCGCTCGGGCGCTGTTGCGCAAGGGCTGTATGCGATCAATTGTTATATGGGAACGCGCTGGGGCGAGAATAACCCCGAGGACCATGTGCGGTATGCACGCATCGACCTGATGGGATTGGTACGGGAGGACTTGCTTTTCGATATGGCACGTCACGTCGATTCGACGGTGCACCAGTTCGAAGATTGGGGTCTCCCGATCATGAAGAACCCGGATACGGGTACTTATCTGCGTGAAGGACGATGGCAGATCATGATTCACGGAGAGTCCTATAAACCCATTGTTGCTGAGGCTGCAAAGAAATCGGCTGACGAGGTCTTTAATCGGATTTGTGTCACTCATTTGCTGATGGATGATGCCAAGGAAAATCGAGCAGCGGGCGCTATTGGATTCAATGTTCGTACAGGCAACTATCACGTCTTCAAGTCCAAGACTGTAATTGTCGCTGCCGGAGGCGCATCCAACATATTCAAGCCGCGCTCGGTTGGTGAAGGCGCGGGCCGCACCTGGTATGCTCCATGGTCGTCCGGATCCGCTTATGGGTTGATGATCGAAGCCGGTGCCAAAATGACTCAGATGGAAAACCGGATTGTCCTGGCCCGCTTCAAGGACGGATATGGTCCGGTCGGGGCTTATTTCCTGCACCTGAAAACCTATACGCAAAACGGGTTGGGTGAAGAGTATGAGTCCAATTGGTGGCCTGAACTTCAGAAAATGGTCGGAAAAGAGTATCTGGATCCGGAAGTCTCTCACCTGACACACAGGCCGATCCCGACCTGTTTGCGGAATCATGCACTGATAAGTGAAGTGAATGCCGGCCGAGGTCCGATTCATATGGTCACTATGCAGGCCTTTCAGGATCCTCATCTGGAAGAGGTTGGCTGGGAAAACTTTCTGGGCATGACGATTGGACAGGCCGTTCTGTGGGCCTCGACCGACGTAGATCCGAAGAATGAAAATCCCGAACTGACCACATCCGAACCATATGTCATGGGATCTCATGCAACAGGCGCTGGTGGCTGGGCAAGTGGTCCGGAGGATATTTCCCCGCCGGAATATTTTTGGGGTTACAACCGAATGATGACAGTTGAAGGATTGTTCGGCGCAGGAGATGCTGTTGGTGGTACGCCGCATGCCTTTTCATCCGGTTCCTTTACCGAAGGCCGTTTAGCTGCCAAGGCAGCTTGCAAATATATTGATGATGGCAAGGCGGCCGGTATCGTTGTTTCCGAAAAGCAGATCGAAGATCGCAAAACCGAGATCTATGCGCCACTGGAGAGGTACAAGAAATACCGCAATGAAATCGTGGCGGGGACTGTAAGTCCCAGTTACATCCATCCGAAACAGGGCCTGCATCGTCTGCAAAAGCTCATGGATGAGTATTGTGGTGGCGTGACCGTTAGTTATATGACCAACGAAAAGCTCCTCAATATTGGCCTGAAGAAAATGAAGGTCATGGAAGAAGATCTTGAATGCCTTGGGGCAAAAGATTTGCATGAGTTGCTTCGTTCCTGGGAGCTCAAGCACCGACACCGTACTGCGGAGTGTGTTATGCAACATACCTTGTTCCGCAAGGAAACAAGGTGGCCTGGTTACTATTATCGTGGTGACGCCATGAAAGTGGACGACGAAAACTGGCACGTGCTGACCGTATCGCGCCGTGATCCGGAAACTGGTGAATACACGATGGAGAAAGCGCCCTGTTATCACCTGGTCGGTGAAGAAGAAGAAAAAGCTGCGGTTTAATGAGCCCACCGACAAACATTATTGAAAAGAGCGATGAGGAGATAGTTGCTCTTGCAAATCCGATGTGGCTCAACCTTGTCAAGTGTTCCAATTCGGGCGATTACGGCGAATTTGTCAAAGGATTTTCAGAATCACTGAGGCTTGCACTCAATGACGTTGAGGTTGGAAGACAATTTGCGACGAGCGAACTTACCCGGAATTTATCCGAAAATGTCGATCAGCTCGGGATAATTCGCCGGGGAGAACATGTGACTGTCCTTTACAGGCAAAGAAGTACCAACAAGGATGGCGAATGGCTCGGAAGACTGGTGCTCGGTTATGAAGAGGGTGAGGTCAAGATTTTTGGGGCTTCCATCTTTTAAATTGTGCGATCCGGTATGAGCGAAGTTATTCAAACCGATAAGTTTGTCGAGATCATTTATAAGGTAATCGATCAGCAAACCGGCAAGTTCCTTACTGGGATTGAGTTCCCATTGGGTTATGTGCACGGTCGCAATGATGTGCTGGCGCCGCATGTGCTCGAACAGCTGGAGGGGAGAACCAAAGGCGATGTAGTCGAGGTGGCGATAGACTCTGACAAGCTCTTCGGTCCCAGGGACGAGTCGCTGGTCTTCACGGATCGGATTGAAAATGTTCCCGACGAGTACAGGGAAGTCGGCATGACTATCACAACAAAGAACGAGAAGGGTGAGGTTCGGAATTTTGTTGTGACCAGGATGGATGATGAGACATTGACTGTCGATGGCAACAATCCCCTGTGTGGCCGCGATGTCCTTTTCCAACTTGAGGTCCTCTTAGTAAGAGATGCGACCGAAACAGAAATACAATTAGGTGGAGCCGAAATCGACGCGTTAAATATTGATAAAAATCTGACGCGACCGATTTAATGCATGGGAGGCTGGTGGCAATTCCCACTACCCGACGATTTCTTCCCTTTGGAGAGGATAAGCAATGACCCAACTCGTAGCACCGCACTATTCCGAAAATGTAAAGCCGCTTTTGTTACCCGAAGCGGAACATGGCGAAGCTCTCAGGCGGGCAGAAAAACTGCGCAAAGTCCCTCTTGATTCGCGAGCGGTTTCGGATGTGTTGATGTTTTCCATGGGCGCTTACACGCCACTTGACGGATTCATGGGGCATGACAGTTGGAGAGGATCGTGTGCCGACATGAAATTGCCTAACGGCGTATTCTGGCCAATTCCCATTACACTCCCCGTCGACAAGGAAATAGCAGACAGCATACAAGACGAGGAAGAGGTCGCGCTTGTCAATGGAGAGACGGGTGACTTATTGGCCGTAATGACGGTGAGTGAGAAATTTTCTATCGACAAGTCGTTTGAAGCCGAACACGTCTATGGCACGGTTGACCCTGCCCATCCCGGCGTTGCCAAGGTACTGGCGCAAGGTGACGTGAACCTTGCCGGGCCGGTTTCAGTAATCAACGAAGGGGATCAGCCTGTCACTTATTCCGAGCTTTACATCCGTCCTGCGGAGTCGAGGAGGATGTTTATCGAGAATGGCTGGACAAATGTTGCCGCTTTCCAGACCCGCAATCCGATGCACCGCAGTCATGAACATCTGGTCAAAATTGCAGTTGAGGTCATGGACGGTGTTTTCATCCACCACGTGCTGGGCAAACTCAAATCGGGAGACATCCCTGCCGATGTCCGCACACGGTCGATCCAGGCTATGATCGACAATTATTTTCGGCCGGGTACCGTAATCCAGGCGGGATATCCAATCGAGATGCGCTACGCCGGTCCGAGAGAAGCGTTGTTACACGCATTAATCCGTCAGAATTTCGGATGCTCGCATCTGATTGTCGGTCGCGATCACGCAGGGGTCGGCGACTATTATGGTCCGTTTGATGCTCATCACATTTTTGATCAGCTTTGGCCGGGAGCACTTTTATGCAAACCCCTGAAGATCGACATTACCTTCTACTGCCGCAAGTGCTACGGTATGGCTACGGCCAAGACCTGCCCGCATGATCCCGAGTACCATATTTCGATCTCCGGGACGCAACAACGCGAAATGCTGGCTTCTGATGCGGACATTCCTCCGGAATTCAGTCGACCGGAAGTCGTCGCTATTCTTAAAGAATATTATGCTAGCCTGAAATCTGCTTCTGACTAAAGTTCATGATAATAGCGCAAATTTCCGATACACATCTGGCGCTTGACGTCCCCGACGCCAGACAAAGGATAGTTGACTTCGAACGCGTGATTGCGGATATCAATACGCTTGAGCCTGCTCCTGACGTCATCATTCACACTGGCGACGTCGTGCAAAATGGCAGGCAGAAAGAATACGCTGAGGCCATTCGTATTCTGTCAGCCGCACGGGCACCGGTTTATGCCATGGTCGGCAACAAGGACAACAGAAAAAATTTATACTCGGCATTTGCACCTGATCTCTACTACGGAACAGACTCGGAGTTTATCGAGTATGTTATCGAGGATTACCCTGTCCGGCTTCTGGTGCTCGACACGTTGAATCTTGCCAGCAACAAGGGCGAGTTCAGCCCGGTACGCGCCAGGCATCTCATAGAGATGATAGATGCCGACAAATCTCGACCGATTGCCGTTTGCACGCACCATCCGCCTTTTGAAGTACAAGTGGGACCGGATGCGGTCCATTTTCAAACTCGGAAAATGATGGATGAATTGAGTGAGGCGATTCTGTATTCTGACAGGGTCGTCGCAGTTTTCAGCGGCCATGTGCACCGTGGCACAGTAGGGCGTGTGGGTAAAATTCCATCGAGCGTTATGCCAAGCGTCGCTACCACTCTAAGGAAGGGAGAATATCCAACTCATCTTATTGATTGCCCCGTTTATCACATTCATCGTTTTGATCCGGTGGCGGGCTTTAGTACAGAATCGAGGATTGCAGGCTTGTAGCCTGCCGATCAGACCCACCAATGATTTTCTCCATTTTTAGAAACTAGAGAATTTTATTTTCTGAATCCTCAACCGAAATGCCGAGTTTCTCGAGTCCTTCTTCCAGGTAGTCGGCAAGAAGCGGAATCCCCAGGAGATAATCTTCGGTCTTGTTCACGGCTTCCTGCCGAGCTGTATCAACGGCTTCTTTCCATTCGTCTTCTGAAAAGGTACCGCGTCCTAGCCAGGTCAGGGCGACGAGGTTTACCTTTTCATCTTCATTCAGGTCGGAAATGAACGAAGCCACTTCGTTCCTCGTTTGATCATCCCGCCGGTTTTCAAGAATCGCATCCGTATCATCACCGCCTTCCGAGTTCTCAGGACCGTCATACCATGAAGCGACTTTGGCATCATATTCGCGTGCTTTCACAATAACATGAGCCACTTTTTCAGGTGAAATTTCAAGCATTCAAGGATCCCTTTCTGAAAGTCAAAGACTTTAATGCGAGCTTTTATTCTTAGCCCGGTTCAGATTGAAAAGATCATTGATCGTTGAATAGCGGAATTATCGCGTAATTTAGTTCGTTCCAGTAATTTCTCAGTTTCAAGCTCTCTCAGACAAATGTCAATCCGCTTCGTGGTCTTTAACCCCGCTTACTAAGAGAGTCGCAAGCTTCCTATTGAGGATTTTTGAAACAAAGAAAAATGATGCAGAGAGAGGGGCGAGGCAATGATTGTTCATAATAAATTCTTAGGGAATTGGCGGAAGAGGCAGGAGTCGAACCCAAAGGAACGCTAGCGTCCCTCCACCGGATTTGAAGTCCGGGCCCACGACCACGCGAGATACTCTTCCACTGCTGGGTATAGCGAATCAAAAATGAAATACAAGTGGAATCCGGCTTTTTAGATGAGCAATTCACTTACGAATGCGAGAATGCAGGGAGAGTAAAATTTTTATTCGGGATCGTGAGCGGTCATTGACCCGAAACTTATGTCAACCGATCCAGTCAGCACGATCTACTGCAATCCAATCACTGGTTGTTCGTAAAACCAAAACTGGTGTTTGACCCAGTACGGCCAGGATCGGCGATCTGTTGTCTGTCGGAGCCTGGCAATCGATTGCGGTCCATTCTGGGTTCCGATCCTGGAACCGGATTGTTCTTGATGAGGATTCCATTAATCGAGGGCAATTCGTCGGAACGATCACAAGGGCGGTACAATTTTGTGAAATATTGCTCGGCGCTTTCAGATGTATTTGGATCTGCTGCGGTGATTAAATTCTGATAGGCTTTCTCAATCCAACGTTGCGATCCACCGCTATATCCTGGGCAGCTCGTATCCTGGGCATTCTCATTCGCAATCTTCATGAGCGCCAGGCCGATTGCCCGATTGCGTCGAACACCAATTCCACGCCAAAACAGATTTCCCAATATAGCCTGGGATTCGGTGTGGTTTTTCTTGTACGAAAAGTTGAACCAACGCGCTGCCATGCGTAAATTCTTACTCGTTCCCTCGCCTTTCTGGTACATGCGTGCCAACTGAAATCCAGCAACGGGATCTTTCAGATTTGCTGCTGCATGTTTGAAGTGCTTGAAAGCCAGTCTTGCATCCTTGCGGATGTTCGACTCTGGTATTCCCTTGAGTTGGTAGAGACCGAGTGCCACAAAGGCAGTGGCGACATCCGCTGCCAGATGGTGATCAGAGCTCACGGCAGCGAATTTATAGGCATATTGTTTGTAGTGGTAGTAGGCTTTCTCATCGTCACGTGGAATGCCGATACCTTCTTGATAGATCCGGGCTAAAGTTAAGTCGGCATATTGGTAGCCGCTGTCTGAGGCATAATTCAAAGCCGGAATAGCCAATTCCATTGTGCCGCTCCGAAACGCAGCCATTCCCTGTCGATAAGCCTCTTCCGCTGTGAAAAAGGGAACGGCTTTCAGGTCTTTCCCGTAAACGGGCGATTGTATCGCAAGCAAAAGGATCGCGAGTGAAAATACGCCTGATACGAATTTTGTGGTCAACTTCATCTCAGTCCTGATTCAAGTTGATAGCGCGTTGTGAGCTTTCCTGACCAACACAAGTTATAGATCGGCTTAGATATGTTCCGGTCTCCTCTGGGCTTTACCGGGTGCGCGATGGTCGCGCACATAAAAACTCATTCTAAACACCAATCTAGTTCTTTTAAACTAATCTCTCGTGGGGCAATTACCCCAATCCAAGTATCGTTAACCCAACTCATGTCGGCACAAGCAGTCATGGCAAACAAATCGGGCATAGTTTTGTTGCGAAGTGGTGGTCGGGCAACAGTTAACAAAAAGTTTAAGTATAAATGGGTATCTATCAGGAAAAATTCAAACAATTGCGGTTTCATTCTCTAATTCGCGCAGTCGCATTCGGCTGTTTGCGAGTGAAAATTGAGCAAGATCGACCAGAATATGTATTTCCCGGCGAACTAGGTCCTGTTCGAATTTAATTAAATGTAACACGCCTAAGTGCTTGGTCAGGAATTGGAATCACCCTGAATCGTGCTATTAAGTCCAACTAGTCGAAAAAAGGGCACGATGTTCGTTGCCGGTTCCTGATAACCCTTCTCCAGAAATCTATCCAGGCCAATGTCTCAGCAAGAGCAGACCAAAAGCGCCTCACCCATACAGACAGGTACTAATCCGGAGCTTTTGAACCCACAAGATCCGTCATATGTGCTTGCCAAGTTATTGGTAACCACGGTGACGCTTGCCGCATCGACCTGGGGGATGCTGCTCTATACGACAGCAGCCACGGTTGTGACATCAGAATTTGGTTATTCGGCGACCGCGATAGGGTATCACGTCAGTTTGGCTTACTTCGCAGCCATGATTTGTTCGCTTTATGCAGGCAACGCAACCGTTATCATCGGTGCCCGGCGCTCATTGATTCTGGCAATGCTCCTGGTCGGTTTCGGTGCACTGATAACGACCGTGTTCGGACTCTATGGAATGTTCTTCGGCGCACTGCTCATGGGATCCGGGCATGGACTTACAAATCCGGCATCAGCAATATTGCTGCAAAGCGCCAGCCTTTCCAGCCGAAGGTCCCTGTTATTTTCCATCAAGCAAAGCGGAGCCCCTGTCGGCGGACTTTTGACTGCGATTGTTACCCCCGCAATGACACAAAATTTTGGTTGGCGATCCGCAGGATTTGCGTTGGCTGTAGCATGTCTCGCTACTGCAGTTCTAACCTGGGCGCTTGGTCGCAAATGGGGAACGGCAGGGAAGTTCCGAAAATCCTTTTCATCAATGTCTCTCAACCCCCTGACATCCCTCACACTCGTATTTCAGTCCGCTGGATTGAGGGCGCTGGCGTTCATGGCCATGTGCTACAGCTGTGTGCAAATTTGTATTCTTTCATTTCTAAGCCCCTATCTGGTTGAAGAGCTCGGTCTTACCTTGATAATTGCAGGATCAGTTGTTGCCCTGGCCCAAATTGGCGGCGGAATTGGCCGGCCTTTGTGGGGATGGACGGCGGACCGAATCGGTAAGAATGCTTTAATGCTAAGAATTCTTGGCATTGTCACGGCAATAGGGTGTCTGCTTCCTCTGGTTGGATCAGCGCCGGTCAATGTTGCGCTTATCTCGGTGCTCGTCTTGATCTTCGGTACAGCATCGGTCGGTTGGAATGGTGTAATGTTTGCAGAAATTGTCAATATTTCAGACAGATCGAGTGCTGCTCAAGCAACTTCCGGGGTGGCCGCTATGATATTCACGGCTGTAATGGTTGGCCCGTCTTTATTCGCGATTGTCAAAGAGCTGGCGGGGCCCTATTCACTGACAATTGCACTTTTCTCGGTCATGAGCCTGACCGGCGTCTTCATGACAATTATTCTTCAGAAAACCAAAACCATTGTGCCAGACGATTGAGCTGATCGATTCCTAGGAACGGCGACCACCCGGGAACACTTGTTGGACGGACGTAATTCTTACCTGTAATGCAGTCCATGACTTTGTTGAACTGGAAAGGGCTTTCGTATACGACTGTAATTTAACAACCATAAATCCCGTAGATTGGTGTCGGTATTCGCACTGTGAGACCTCAAGGCACGTGGGTGAGTGGCAGTTTTCGCGGGAAAGTCCTGGATGGTCGGCGCGATTGTAAAAAAACTCTATACAAATTGTGCCCAGGGCGGTTCCGGTTTCAGAACCCGATAGCAAAAATCGAGAGATAAGAATGGCTGGCGACACATATATTCCCAATCAAGACCTCCCCGGTATGGGCCCCCACGATATAGGCGGTGTTGAACCTTTCGAGCCAATTGACACGACAGATCACGGGATGAGCCATTGGGAAATGCATGCAAATGCATTGCGCATGGCCATAACCCGCTACAGCAACCTAGGTACCCTCGATGAGATGCGGCGTCTCGCCGAAGATCTCGGTGAGCGCTTCTATCAGATCGGTTACTTTGAACGTCAGACCGAAGCTCTGGCGCATGTTCTGGTCGAAAGAGAGATCATCGATCAGCGAGATCTGGATGCAAGAATGGAACAAATTGGACAGAAGTTCAAAGCCACCCCCATTGTTCCATTGCCCGACTTGCCTGCAGATCACGATCATGGCCATGAACATTTTAAAGAGGATGAGTGGGGAGAGGGGCCTAATCGTCATCACAGAATGAATCTGGCCGTTCAAGAGTTGCTGCAGGAAAAGGGTTACCTGAAAGCTGAAGAAGTTCGCACAATGATCGAAAAATTCGAAGGTGACTTTCCTAATCGAGGTCCGGAAGTTGTGGCCCGG
>CAJHZG010000098.1_pt1 | contig 15197 bp, 9 predicted proteins | sample 9198901 | NCBI WGS metagenome assembly CAJHZG01 (sample SAMEA7708382, study PRJEB35096) | sediment metagenome | biome: marine neritic benthic zone biome [ENVO:01000025]; feature: sediment [ENVO:00002007]; material: shallow marine sediment [ENVO:03000034] sea grass bed [ENVO_01000059] ... | reverse complement strand
GGTCTCGGCCAGAGACGCGGGTCGTAAAACTCCTAAACGATTTGCAATTTTTCTCGTCCAAGGTGTTCCGGTGTGAAAACACCGTGCGCCTTTGCCATTCGCTTATAAGAATTCAACGGATGACAAAATTGCGAAATCCCTGCAATAGCCTCATCGGTCACCCGATTACTCCGGGATGAGAATGCCGAAAAGTGAAATCTATTTAGATAAACGGACAAGTTATCTTGGCAGAGTTGTTGTACCCATAAGATATTTATCAATCGAATGGGCGGCCTGTCGGCCCTCGCGTATGGCCCAGACGACCAGAGACTGGCCACGCCGCATGTCCCCGGCAACAAAGAATTTGTCTTTTGAAGTCGTATAATCCAGCTCATTGGCAAGAACGTTTCCGCGCTCATCCAGACTGAGATCCAGGGACTCGATCATGCCTTTGCGAACCGGATTGATAAATCCCATTGCCAGTAAGACGAGATCAGCTTTGAGTTTGAATTCTGTGCCAGGAACGGGTTGAAAATTCTCATCTGCTCGAATGCAATCGAGCCGGGAAACATGGCCGTCTTCACCGGTGAATTTCTGGGTCATCACGCTCCAATCCCGCTTGGCCCCTTCTTCCTGACTGGAAGACGTACGCATTTTTAGCGGCCAGTGGGGCCAGGTGAGATCCTTATTTTCCTTTTCCGGTGGCATGGGCATGATTTCGAGTTGCGTTACGGAAAGTGCGCCCTGTCGGAATGAAGTACCGATACAGTCCGACCCGGTATCGCCACCGCCGATAACGATGACATGCTTGTCGGTTGCCAGGATAGGTTCAATATCCCCTAATGGTTCACCGGCGACACGACGATTCTGTTGCGGTAAAAAGTCCATCGCAAAATGCACACCGCCCAATTCACGCCCTTCGATGGGGAGATCGCGTGGTTCTTCAGAGCCGCCAGTAAGCAATACCGCGTCCGCATCGCTGGAAATTTCATCAACGGATATGGTGACGCCGACATTGGCATTGCAGTGAAATGTCACACCTTCCTCAATCATCTGCTCCACACGGCGTTCCACGATTTTCTTTTCCATTTTAAAATCGGGAATGCCATACCGAAGCAGTCCCCCCGGAAAAGCGTGTTTCTCATAGACGTGAACATCATGGCCTACACGTGTTAGCTGCTGGGCAGCCGCCAGTCCGGCCGGACCGGAACCGACGATCACAACTTTCTTGCCAGACTTCGTTTGCGATGGTTGTGGCTCAATCCAGCCTTCGGCAATGCTTTTGTCGGCAATGGCACATTCTATTGTTTTGATTGTTACGGGTGAGTCAATCAAGTTTAGCGTACAAGCTGCTTCACAAGGTGCCGGGCAGATTCTGCCGGTTATTTCGGGGAAATTGTTCGTCGAGTGCAGGTTGTTGCTGGCCTCCTGCCAGTCCTCCTGATAAATCAAATCGTTCCAGTCCGGGATCTGATTGTTGACCGGACACCCCTGGTGACAATATGGGATGCCGCAATCCATGCACCGGGCCGCCTGCCGTTTGACATCGCGATCCTCAAGGGGAATAACGAACTCGCGATAGTTGCGAATACGATCTGCCGCCGGTTTGTTGGTGCGCTCATGACGTTCGATTTCAAGGAAGCCAGTAATCTTTCCCATGGTCTTACTTGCCTCCCCTTAAGCCGATTTCGAGTTCATCGAAACCCGTCGTGTCCGCAGCTTGCTGACGTTCCATCTCTTTCAATGCCCGGCGATATTCAACGGGCATGACTTTTACAAATTGCGGAAGGTAGTCGTTCCAGTTTTCCAGAATTTCCTTGGCGCGTTCTGAATTTGTGTAGTGTTTGTGATTTTCTATGAGTTGCAGCAAGCGTTCAGAATCGAAACGGGTCATGTCGCGCATGACATCGACCAATCCATGACTTTGCAAATCTCCACCTTGATGAGCAATCCGTTCCAGAGTCTCATCTTCTGCTTCAATGGGTTCAAGATCGACCATCGCCATGTTGCAGCGGGTTTCGAATGTGCCATCTTCATCGAGCACATAAGCGATTCCACCAGACATGCCGGCTGCAAAATTGCGTCCCGTTGAGCCGAGTACGACCACAACGCCACCCGTCATGTATTCGCAGCCATGATCTCCCGTTCCTTCGACAACGGCGATCGCGCCGGAATTGCGAACCGCAAATCGCTCACCGGCTACTCCCCGGAAATAGCACTCGCCACTGATGGCTCCATATAAAACGGTATTGCCGACGATAATGGATTTTTCCGGAACAATTTGTGAAATCTCCGGTGGCCGAACAATCAGGCGCCCGCCGGACAATCCCTTGCCGACATAGTCATTGGCTTCACCTTCTAGATCGAAGGATATGCCGCTGGCCAACCAGGCGCCGAAACTCTGACCGGCGATCCCCTTGAAACTGACCCAGACAGTATCTTCCGCCAGACCGGTATGTCCGTACTTGGCAGCCAGGCGGCCCGACAACATAGCGCCGGTTGTACGGTCCGTATTGCCGATTTCCATATCGAATTTGACAGGTTTTTTGTCCTCGAGTGCCGGCTTGGCTTTTTCAATCAGTTTTTGGTCCAGCACTTTCTCAAGTCCGTGATCCTGCCTTTCACTATTGAAGATGGCAACATCGTCAGGCATTTTCGGCTTGAAGAAGAGTTTGCCAAATTCGAGCCCTTTGGCTTTCCAGTGATCGATCGCACGCTCTTTATCGAGTAGATCGCTTTGTCCAATCATCTCATCGAACTTGCGATAGCCTAGTTTTGCCATCCACTCCCGTACCTCTTCTGCGACAAAGAAAAAGTAATTGATGACGTGTTCCGGCGTGCCCGTAAAGCGTGCCCGCAGAACCGGATCCTGGGTAGCAATTCCGACCGGGCAGGTGTTCAGATGGCACTTGCGCATCATGATGCAGCCTGCGGCGATAAGCGGTGCTGTTGAAAATCCAAACTCGTCAGCTCCGAGAAGCGCTCCGACGATCACATCGCGCCCCGTCCTCAGCCCGCCGTCAACCTGAACGCATATACGACCGCGCAGACGGTTCATTACGAGTGTCTGATGTGTTTCAGCAAGACCGATTTCCCAGGGACTACCTGCGTGTTTGATGGATGTCAGTGGGCTAGCCCCTGTACCCCCTTCAAAACCGGAGATGGTCACATGATCGGCCCGGGCTTTGGACACTCCCGCCGCAACCGTGCCGACGCCAACTTCGGACACAAGTTTGACGCTCACATCGGCTTCGGGATTGACGTTTTTCAAATCGAATATGAGTTGAGCCAGATCCTCAATGGAGTAGATGTCGTGGTGCGGTGGTGGTGAGATGAGCCCCACACCGGGTGTCGAATGTCGCACTCGGGCGATAACTGAGTCCACCTTATGGCCGGGTAGCTGCCCACCTTCACCGGGTTTCGCACCCTGGGCCATTTTAATCTGCATCATATCGGAATTGGCCAGATATTCGGTGGTCACACCAAAACGTCCCGAAGCGACCTGCTTAATCGCAGATCGCATGGATTCTCCATTTTCCATGGGTTCAAAGCGATCCGGCTCTTCGCCGCCTTCGCCGGTATTGGATTTTCCACCGATCTTGTTCATAGCGATGGCCAGAGTCGTATGGGCCTCCCGGCTGATCGAGCCAAAGGACATGGCGCCCGTTGCGAATCGTTTGACAATCTCCACAGCTGGCTCCACTTCGTCGAGTGGAACCGCTTTCCGGCCAACATCTTCGGCTGACCGGATGTTAAACAAGCCCCTAATCGTGAAGAGTTGCTCATTTTGTGCATTTACGGATTCGGCAAATTCCCGATATTTATCCGGCTGGTTGCCGCGTACCGCATGCTGAAGATCCGCCACGACATTCGGACGCCACATATGGGCTTCACCGCGGAGGCGGAACGCATATTCCCCACCGACATCGAGCATGGTCTTATGAACAGGCGAATCCGAGAAAGCCAGTCTGTGTCGGTCCAGCGTTTCCCTGGCGATTTCTTCTAGTCCGACGCCTTCGATCTGGGTATGTGTTCCGGCGAAGTACTCGTCGACAAATTCTTTGCGTAGTCCGACAGCATCGAAAATCTGGGCGCCGCAGTAGGAATGGTAAGTCGAAATTCCCATTTTTGACATGACCTTCAGAATACCTTTGTCAATCGCCTTGATGTAACGTTTGACGACGTCGCCGGATGAAAGGTTCTCATCAAATTCTTCTTTCAGATCATCGATGGTTTCAAAGGCGAGGTAAGGATTGATGGCCTCAGCGCCATAGCCTGCCAGCGTGCAGAACTGGTGGACTTCATGTGCCTCACCGGTTTCGACGACAATGCCGACACTGGTCCGTAGTCCATTGCGGATGAGATGATGATGAACCGCTGATGTGGCCAGCAGGGAAGGTACGGGAACGCGCGATTTACTCACGCGCCGGTCTGAAAGAATAATGATGTTGAAGCCACTCCTGACGGCGGCCTCAACTTGTTCCCGTAGCCGATCAAGTGATTTTTTCAGTCCGCCTTCACCGAGATCAACGGCATATGTTATATCCAGTGTCTCCGTTCGAAAATGGTTGCCTTCGATGTCACCAATTTCCCGAATACGCTCGAGTTTTTCATTGGTGAGGATAGGTTGACCGGCTTCAAGTCGCTTGTGTTCGGATGATCCGGTGAGGTCCAGAAGATTTGGGCGCGGTCCAATAAACGTCACGAGGGACATCACCAGTTCTTCCCGGATCGGGTCAATGGGCGGATTGGTGACCTGTGCAAAATTCTGTTTGAAATAGGTGTGGAGCAATTTCGGTTTCGAGGACAACGCCGAAATAGGCGTATCCGTTCCCATTGAACCGATCGCTTCCTGTCCCACATGGGCCATGGGCGACAGCAAAAATTTCAGACTTTCCTGTGTGTAGCCAAAGGCTTTCTGTCGATCCAGGACACTGACATTGGATTTTGCCGGGCTGTGCGAGGCAGGCGGAAGATCTCCGACATCAATTTGTCCTCGTTCCAGCCACTCCTGAAAGGGATGCGAGTTTGAAATATCAGCTTTCAATTCGTCATCAGAGATAATGCGACCTTGTTCCAGGTCAACGAGCAGCATCTTACCAGGCTGGAGGCGCCACTTGTGGGTAATCTTGGATTCATCGATCGGAAGAACACCCATCTCTGATGCAAGAAGAACCGTATCATCATCCATCACACAATAGCGGGCGGGCCGCAAACCATTGCGGTCAAGGGTTGCCCCGATCTGGCGACCGTCGGTGAACGCGACTGCCGCCGGGCCATCCCAGGGCTCCATTATGGCTGCACTATATTCGTAAAAGGAGCGGCGTTTATCATCCATCAATGGATTGCCGGCCCAGGCCTCAGGAATGAGAAGCATCATGGCATGAGGCAATGAATAGCCCCCGCGAACCAGGAGTTCGAGGGCATTGTCAAAACAGGCTGAATCTGATTGACCCTCGGGAATGAGCGGCCAGAGCTGTTCCAAGTCATCGCCGAATATGTCCGAAGCCATGGTCGCCTGACGGGCGGCCATCCAATTGACGTTTCCTCTTACCGTGTTGATCTCTCCGTTGTGGCAGATCATGCGGAAGGGTTGGGCCAGACTCCAGGTTGGGAAAGTGTTTGTTGAGAACCGCTGATGGACCAGGGCAAGAGCTGACACCATACGTTCATCCTGGAGGTCCAGATAATAACCACCGAGCTGTTTGGCTAGCAGCATACCTTTGTACAAAAGCGTTCTCGCCGACATTGAGGGAATATAAAAATACTGATGCCCCGCCGGTTGTTCGCGCATCATTCTCAGTTCGATTTTACGCCGGATAATAAACAGCTGAAGCTCAAAAGACTCTAGACTGTCGCAGGATTCCGCACGTCTGATCACCACCTGTTCGTGAACAGGTTCCGTAGGTAAGACAGACTCTCCAAGATCGGATGAATCCACGGGCACGGGACGCCAGCCAAGACAGCTCTGGCCCTGGGATTCGATTTCATCTCTGATGATTTCTTTGACGAAAGCCCGCTCCGAATCATCCGTCGGCAGGAAAATTGGTGCGACACTATAATGACCGGCCTCAGGGAGTTGAATACCCGTATCGTTCATTACCGCAACGAGAAAGGCATGGGGCATTTGCAACAGGATACCACAGCCATCGCCGGCTTTGGGATCGGCACCAACGGCGCCGCGATGTTCGAGATTGTCGAGGATCTGTAATCCCTGAACGATTATGTCGTGGCTCTTTTTGTTCTTCATATTGGCGATAAAGCCAATTCCGCAGGAATCGTGTTCTTTGGCGGCATTGTACAAACCGGTTTGTTCCGGCAAGCCTGCGGCAGCGTAAGGTGAAACTTTAAGATCTGAAAAATTGTTTCGTATTTTATTCATCCCGTCTTTCCGAATCTATTCACGCGGTCATTTGCGCTTTGAAATTTCTTAATTCGCCAATTTCGGTATCCCGTAGTCACACATGTTTGTTTCTTCGCATACAAACGAGTTCTTTAATTTTCTTTTTTGCTACCATCTGAACAGAACACGCTCCTGATTCTTTGGAGTGTGAAGCTTCTTCGCTCTCTTTTGAAGGCTTCAGATGTCCGCACAAACCTGCCGAGGGACAATCCAGAGAGTCTCCAACCCGTTCAGAAAGCCTAATGATATTTGGCGACCCCGAAATCGTTTGCCGAAGTCATCTGTCTGTGTTTATAGCCGATTCCGCAAACAGACGATTTCAACTCAAACGGTAACTCGCTCAAAGGACAGGATCACTGACCTAATATGCGCAAAATGCCAGAAATCCCTTCTTTTTACAAGTCAGAAGATATGATACATGATGTCGCTGTCAAACCAAGTTTAGAAACATAAAGTTGCAGAATTTATTGCCGATGATAAGAAGTAGAGCATTATAATTTTTTCATATTCAGTATATTTAAGTAAAAATATTTCAGTACAAGGCAATTATTTGACCAAAAAGCATTCATCGGGAAATTTATTATTTGCAAATTCTTTAAAAGATTGAAAGGAGCTCCTGGAATTATGAATTCAGATATCAAACAAAGCAAATCAATGGGGGAATGGGAATCATCGCTCGATGCAGAAGCAATAGCAGCGGGATCGCGGCGGTTTGGATTGGTTTTTGCGACGGATAACCATACCTACTGGACAGAATCCCGGCCTGAGGAAGGTGGCCGAAACGTCATCATGCGCAGCGACACTAGCGGGCAGGTGGAGGACGTTCTTGCCAAAGAATATACTGCAAGATCCCAGGTTCACGAATATGGGGGCGGTGAATTTTTAATCACGAACGACGGTTTATTCTTCGTCAATGACAATGACCAGGACATTTATTTCCGGGATGAACAGGGAGGCGTTCAAAGAGTCACGCGAGAGCCGCAAACGCGATTTGCAGATTTTGCCTGGGACCCAAACCGCAGCCAGAACATTGCTGTCGCCGAGGTGCATGCTGAGAACGAAGCTCATGCACAGCCAGAGAACAAACTCGTTTGTGTTTCTTTTAATCCTGAGACAGGTGCCGCCAGTCCGTTGAAAACCCTGTTTGCGGAAACGGACTTCTGTGCATTTCCCCAACTGGATCGGACGGGCAGGAAGCTGGCGTGGATCGGTTGGGATCTGCCGGCTATGCCCTGGGAATCTACAGCCCTTTTTCTCGCGTCAATAAGCGATAGCGGTGAACTGGAAGGCATGAGACGAATTGAACCCGAAGTTGCAGGCGCTCAGTTCCAGCCCGCCTGGTCCGATGACGGAGAATTGTATGTGATATCCGACCATTCAGGATGGGGGAATTTGTACCGCATTAATGACGCCACCTTTCAACTGGTTCATCAAGTCGAAGGAGAATTCGCACGGCCTATATGGAATTTGGGGTGTCGTTCATACGGTATTGGCAGGGACAACGTACTGTACTCGGCTTGTCTCAGGGATGGAGGTGTTCGGTTAGTAAGGCTCGAAGGAAATCAAATGAGTTCGATTACGGATAAAAACACATTTACATCCTTCGAAAACGTCAGTGTCAGCGGCAATGATATCGCCGGTGTCGCAACATCAGGGGAACACGGACCAGCGATTGTCCGAGTGACTGATGGTCCGGATTTAGGGATCAATATCTGCCGATACGCCTCACAAGAAACTCTGGATAGCGATGACATCTCTCAAGGAGATCCGATCAAGTTTGACAATGAACAGGGTGATCCCGTGTTTGGTCTGTTTTATGGTCCCCGGAATAGCCGCTATTCAGTTTCCGATTCGGAACTACCACCTGCTATCATTACCCTCCACGGAGGGCCGACCGGATTCGGTGAAAGAGGTCTGAATCTCAATTTTCAGTACTGGACAAATCGCGGATTTGCCGTTTTTGACATCGACTATTCCGGCAGCTTTGGATATGGACGCGCCTATCGCCAACGTCTGGACGGAAACTGGGGCGTGCGGGATGTGCAGGATACAATCTGTGGTGCTCGCTATCTGGTTGACCGCGGACTGGCTGCAGATGGAAAAATATTTGTTTCCGGTGGTAGTGCAGGAGGCCTCACAGCTTTGCTGGCTCTCGCTCAATCGGACTTTTTTGCAGGTGGGGCTATTCGTTACGGAGTTGCCGATCTGAACAGCCTTGCGCAGATCACACATAAGTTCGAATCCGGATATCTTTACAGCCTGTTGGGTGTGAAGTCCGGTGAAGTCAGTTCTGTATTTGACGAGCGATCGCCTGTTCGTCAGGTACATGGAATCAAAAGTCCTGTGATCCTATTTCAGGGGCTTGATGATTTCGTCGTGCCTCCGGAACAATCACGGAATATGGTGCGAGCGCTGGTATCAAACAATGTTCCAGTGGCTTATAAGGAATTCCAAGGCGAAGGACATGGCTTTCGCCAGTTCGATACGCTGGTGGATACACTGAAACATGAAAATGCGTTCTTTACGCATGTTCTCGGTTTGAAACCCGACGAGCCCCTACCGGACATGTCTGCCTTGATGAATCGGACGGCAGACGGGTATGGCACGGCATAGGATCATGCAACTTTGGGACATCTAATGCTTCGTGGGAGCCGAGTTATCGACTCCCACGCAGTGTTTTGGAATACGCGAACGGAAATTTAGACTTCCGTACTTTCAAGCTGCGGGGCAACCTTGTCAGACGGTTTAATTTCAATCTGGCGTGGTTTCATTTTCTCCGGGAGTTCCCGGACGAGATCCACGTGCAGCATGCCCTTGTCGAGTTCAGCGTCTCGGACTTCCACATAATCCGCGAGTTGGAAGCGGCGCTCGAAATTGCGCATGGCGATACCCCGATGAAGGTAGCTTTTGTCATCGGTTTCGGCTGTTTTCTTACCACGAATAGAGAGGGTATTTTCCTTGGCTTCAATTTCGAGTTCATCCTCTCCAAAACCAGCTACAGCCATGGAAATTCGGTACTCGTTGTCGGCAACTGTCTCAATATTATAGGGGGGAAAACCGTTGCTCTCACCATCGAACCCCGAGACGGAATCTATCAGTGAGGCTAAGCGGTCGAAACCAATTGTTGATTTGTAAAGGGGAGTTAAATCGAAGTGTCTCATTACACATTCTCCTTTTGAAGCAATATGTTAAGTTTGCGCTTGCTCGAAGGCCAAGCTGACGATGGACGCACCCGGATTTGGCGTGCGTCGAACATTATATGGTCGTCTCCCGTGGTTGCTTCAAGAGGTGAAAGGCTGAAAAATTCTCTGGAATTATTCGATTTTCGGCAGGGTTAATTTCCTGCCAATTGATTGAATTATGCAGATAGCCGGAGCAATTTCTTTTCCGAACAGTCGTTGAGGCGATGAAAAGAATAAGGTATGGCATGATGGACAGAATTGCGGCACGAACCCGCGACCAGAGAGGCACCATGGAACAAAATACGCTTGTTTCGACTGTCAGCAATCCAATACCCGGCGGGGCGGTCTCGGGCTATTTCCGAACTCCATCCGGGATCCGACTACGCTACGCACACTGGAAGCCGACGGGGCAGAAACAGATCGGAACTGTGTGTGTATTCGGCGGTCGCGGGGAGTTTATCGAGAAATATTTTGAAGTCGTTGCCGAACTCAGACGACGGGGTTTCGCTGTCGCTTGTCTCGATTGGCGCGGTCAGGGTGGATCACAGAGATTGCTAAGAAATTCTCTAAAAGGACATGTAGAGAATTTTGCAGAGTATGACGAGGATTTGCGACTGTTTATGCGCAACATTGTTCTGCCCGACTGTCCACCCCCCTATTTCGCATTGGCCCATTCCACAGGCGGTAACATTCTCATTCGTGCGGCTTGTCTCGGCAATTGTTGGTTTGAGCGAATATTGCTTACGGCACCATTGATTTGTCTGGCGCGCGGTGTCCTGCCATTGAGTTTTGAATCGACTTACCGGTTGCTCTCCACATTTAAAGGTTTGGGTTTCTCCAAAGCCTATCTCCCCCGTTCAAATGGCAATGATGCCTGGGAAGCCGCCCCCTTTGCAGACAACATGTTGACTTCGGATTATCATCGTTTTCAACGAACACAAACCGTACTTGAAGAAGCCCCGCATTTAAGGCTGGGATCACCTACCATTGGTTGGTTCTATGCGGCAATGCAATCCATGGCAATGATGCGGGAAGATGACTTTCCCAGCCTGGTCAAAGTTCCCATCCTCATGATCGGGGCAGGCAGTGATCGTATCGTATCAACTCCGGCCATTGAAGATCTGGCCCTGCGCCTGAAAGTTGGATCGTATATCACGATCCCCAACTCAAGGCATGAGATCTTGCAGGAAAGCGACCCCTTGAGATTGCAGTTCTGGTCCGCATTTGACGCATTCATTCCGGGAACGCACATTTAAGTACACTCGATATTATTCTGTAGTGTGATTTTGTCGTCAGCTATTGATGAGTTCCAGCACCTGTTGGTGCAGTTCGGGATCTCCGGTCGCCAGAACCTGTCCGCCATCAATGACTTTGTCGCCCTTCCAGTCTGTAATTTTACCACCCGCAGCTTCGACGATGGGTATGATCGCGACGATATCCACTAATTTCAATCCAGCTTCGAGAATAATATCAAAGTAGCCCTGCATCAGCATGCAGTAGGCATAGCAATCACCACCATAACGGGTCATGCGCACTGAATCTCTCAGCCTCACGAAACACCGCTGTTCATGTCCTGTATCAAACAGGTCCGGACTGGTAGTCGACAAAAATGCCTGGCTGAGCTTGGGACAGGCACGTGTGGAGATCCGGGTTTCACCAGAAGGGCAGCGCAGGAACGCCGACGTACCATCTGACCAGTATCTTTCCTGCAAAAATGGCTGATCTACCAGTCCCAGAACAGGATCAGTGTTATATCGCAAGCCAATCAGTGTCCCCCAAAGAGGAAGTCCCGTGATAAAGGACTTTGTGCCGTCGATGGGATCGACAACCCAATTGTAGGCGCTGTCACCATATTGATCATCATGCTCTTCACCGACAACACTATGATCGGGCCAGTGCTCGGTAAGCAGTTCCCTGATCGCAGTTTCGGCCGATTTGTCTGCTTCCGTTACCGGATCAAATTCACTGCTCGACTTGTTATCAACATCGTGCTCTGACCGGAAATACGGCAAAATTTTTGCCCCGGCCCGGTCTGCGCATAGATGGGCAGTTCGCAGAAATGCGTTGAGATTGCCGGATTTGTCCTGGTTTTCCATATTAGATCAATTTGGGCTATTAACTAGTTTTCCTGGTTAACCATATGATTTACCGGGCATTCTAAGATCAAGATAGCAGCCAGTCTGGTAATATCGATGCAAAATGTCGCAAATTCTCAAATTCGAATCAAAAATATCGATCAGGGGTTGATTTTGTGCAGCGCAATGCGATATTGTTGCATTGCGGTATTGATGTTCTTGTTTCATCGGACCGCCGCCCGATCTGGGCGTTTCCTCCCTAGACTTGGGCCGTTCGCTCACAGAACGGCCCCTTTTTTTATTCAGCTGCCAGTTTTTGCGAAGTCAGCAGATCCGGAATCTCAGCCATCATGTTTTGGCACAGATAAGCGAGATCTGTTCGGACCTGATCAAATGTTCCGTTTTTTTCAAACAGGGATTCGTTCATGTACAATGCGCGATTGATTTCGATTTGCAAAGCCTGAATTCCATTAGAAGGCTGACCATAGTGCTCTGTAATATAACCCCCGGCGTAAGGCTTATTTCGAGCCACCTGATAACCCATATCGCGTAATTTGCCTTCCACAAACTGGGTTAACGCGCTGTTACAGGAAGTGCCGAAACGATCACCCAAAACAAAGTCCGGTCTCATTTTCTGTGTCGCTAATGATGGCATTGAATGACAATCCACAAGAATGACATAGCCAAACTTGTTACGCGCCAGTTCAAGCAGTCTTCCAAGAGTCGAATGATAAGGTTTGTAGTAAGTATTAATCCGGGTGAACGCATCCTCAAGCTCAAGAGTGTTCGCGTATATTCGATCCGCTTCGCTAACCATTCGTGGAATCGTTCCCAAGCCTCCGGCAACACGGACAGATTGCGTGTTAGCGAATTTCGGCAGGTTTTCCCTGAAAAGCTCTGGATCCAGCTCATAGGGTTCACGATTAACGTCGATAAATGCTCTCGGGAAATTCGCATGTAGTAGGGGAGCACCAAGCTCGCAAACATGGTCGAACAAATTCTCGACAAAAGAATCTTCAGATTTACGCAGATCTGAGGCGGTTAGGCATGAATTTTGTATAAAGGAGTCAGGATAGGTTCTGCCACTGTGAGGCGAATTGAAAACGAAAGGCGATAGGACAGACTCCGCACCATCCACAAAAAAGGCCGGAGAAATTTCGATTGAATCCTGCGCGGAGCGGCTTTGATCCATGCTTGTTCCTTATGAATTACATCGATAAGAAAAGTCGGGGTTCTGATTTAACTTGAATTTCAAATGAGTTGCAATTGAACAATTAGATGATGAGTAATTTGGATGTGCGGACTGAACTGTTTAATTTTGCTATGTGACAATTTGTAGAAATTAGGATGCAGCCTGATAGTTTATTGGGTGTTTATATTCGAATAGTTGTGAAAATTCATGGCTCGTTTACTAATTCGAGCCACATTTGGCGAACAGACTTAAAAAATGATTGAGAACGATGACATCAGAAAATTTAAGTAAACGGACGATGCAACGCATATTATTGGCTGAAGATGATGAATCGATGCGCCGATTCCTGGTTAAAGCCCTGGAACGCGCAGGATACAGTGTTGTTTCTTTCGCAGATGGTGCACAAGCTTTTGACCGGTTGCGAGAAGAGCCATTTACATTGCTTTTGACGGATATTGTTATGCCTGAAATGGATGGTATTGAACTCGCCAGAAGGGCATCAGAGCTGGATCCGGAACTTAAGATCATGTTCATCACAGGATTTGCTGCCGTTGCCTTGAATTCCGAAGAATCGGCCGCTCGGGAAGCCAAAGTTCTGTCCAAACCCTTTCATTTGCGCGATCTGGTCGACGAGGTTGATCGTCTGCTGGCAGCCTAAATATCAGTTCTTGATTTCAAATACTTGCCTAATCCCCAAAGTGCAGATATAGAAATTCTCTGGAACCTAGATTTCCGGCGATTCCATGGGGCGTCATATCCCTGTATCAACTCAGATAATGAATATCCGGGAATGCGATCATCTCTGAATTGTGATAACTGGATCGCGATAATATGAGATTGGATGAAATGGGTTTAAAAGGGTGATTAGCTCAGTTGGTTAGAGCACTAGCTCGACACGCTAGGGGTCGCTGGTTCGAATCCAGCATCACCCACCATTTACAGAATTTCTCCCGGAGATTATGCCAAAGCTGGCAGGGTTACACCGACCAGGCAATCCCGGGTGATTATTTCTTCAAGCTGTTCCTCAGTCCATTCATCGGTTCCTTCGGGACGCATGGGAACAACGATGTACCGCATATCCGCGTTCGAGTCGTGAATACGAATTGTTGTGTCAGCGGGAAGTTCAGTTCCAAATTCCTTCAGAACAGAACGAGGCTCATGTACAAGTCGAGATCGGTAGCTTCGCGATTTATACCATGTCGGCGGATGCCCCATCAGAAATCTCGGATAGCATGAGCACAATGTGCATACGACTACATTGTGAACGGTTGGGGTATTTTCCAGTGCAATAATTCGCGCCTGCCGCCCGAGATCAATACCGAGTTCCTCGATCGCCGGTCGCGCATCTTCAATCAATCGCTTGTGATAGTCCGGATCCATCCAGGCCCTGGCGACGACCGTTGCGCCGCGAGAAGGATAGTCGGATTCAAATCCTTCAATCATTGCCCGGACTTCTTCGGCCGTAATTAAATTTTTTTCCTGCAGAAGTTCCTGCAAGGCGAGGTTCAGAATGTGATAATCATTGAAGCCTTCGCCGGTTTCATCTTCCTTGAAATGTTCATGCTGATGTTCCGAAGGTTCGGGCAGGGAAAGTGTCGGTGTTTCATCGAACTTTCGGGTGATCTCGGACTTACGATTACTAAGACTTTGTTCATCGATGTGTCCGCGTTCGCAAAGGGCATTCGCAAGGGCTTCGGAATGGCGTTCGAAATAGGTCATTTCGTAATATCTGTCACCCAGGCCTTCGATATATCTGCGCCGTTCATCGGTGATTGTCAGATTGTTGGCAGCAGCGACCATCATCATGGCATTGGCGTGCTTCTCCCAATAGGTCATGCCATGATCGGTTGTGTCAATGGGATCATTGTCAGACTGACCGCCTATATCGTGGGGCCCCATGGGTCGAATGGAAATGCTGCTCATGGTCTCACCTCTCATCTAAGAACAGTTATCATAAGAACAGTTATCAGCTTTGCCAGAACAATCGTCGTTCCGGCGACATTTGTCATTGCCTTCAATTAAGATTCGTTTTTAAAAGAGAATCAATCCTAAAATGAAAAAAGTGATTGGCAGATATTTTATTGATGCAACACGAGGAACAGGGTCCATGACTTCATCTGACAAAACGCCGCACGAACAGCTTCTCCATCTTATATTCGGTGTTTAACTAAAAAAACTCGATTCTATCGAGTTTGAGAATCTCGATGAATTGGATATTGTTGGCATTTTCCCAGATTACGCCACAGCTTATGATGCTTGGAAGGTCAAAGCACAGGCGACAGTTGACCAGGCCGAAACCCGATATTTCATTGTCCATATGCATCGCCTGATGGATCCGGACGAAGCGGATTGATTTGTCGGCGCTC
>CAJHZG010000363.1_pt1 | contig 15322 bp, 15 predicted proteins | sample 9198901 | NCBI WGS metagenome assembly CAJHZG01 (sample SAMEA7708382, study PRJEB35096) | sediment metagenome | biome: marine neritic benthic zone biome [ENVO:01000025]; feature: sediment [ENVO:00002007]; material: shallow marine sediment [ENVO:03000034] sea grass bed [ENVO_01000059] ... | reverse complement strand
GAATTGGGGCCTTCCTGGACAAACGCGATCCCCAATGGAAAGAGTAGGCCACGTTCCCGGTCGACCAAATTGCGGCAGACTGATCCGGCACACTCTGTTTCAAAAAGAAGCACTGATTTCCGAAAGTTCCTGTAAAAATCGAATCTGCAAGATTTCAACTATTTATTGCAGGCAAAACCGCAGATCGATAAGCGGCGGATATGGGCTCGTCTTCACTGGCCAATCATCCCCAAAAGCGTCCCGAAGCCCCGACTACGCTGGTGAGAAGCCCCAGGATCAGATTAATACCGACGATAATCCGAATGGTATTCAGATGACCGGCCGCTTCCGGCCAGGTTTGCTCCCCGATTGCCCGCTTAAATTCCTGATAAGGCCGGTAGTAGAGAAAGCCAAACAATCCGATCATCAGCAATCCGGTCAATTGCATAATGTGTATGTGCACACCGGCGCCGCTAAAACCACCGAAATGAACAAATATCAGAACGTAGCCGGTCAATGGCAAAGCGAGAACCGAGAGCCAAACCCAGGGGAAGAAGCGCTGGAAGACGCTCCCCCAAAGGGCCAATCTCCGGGGCGGTTCGGCACTGCTTAAAGAAGGCCTGAGTATGATATAAGCGAAGAACATGCCGCCGACCCAGACAATGGCGGCAAAAACATGGATGACGATCAAAATTGAAGATATGGAGAACATAATCAATCCTGTTATAAGACCCTCTGAGTTATAGTGTACAACCGCACGCCACAGAACGCGCAATCTGGCAAGCCAGGAAATATCCATAGAAGCTCAATATGGATTTTGATAGCAGAATATCTCCTGAAATGCCGGTTTTTCCGAATGTCATAGAGGCTTTCTATAAATTGGGTACTGACGCGGCAAGATTAACGAGCTGAAAAAATTGGATTTAGGGATGAACTTGCATCTGAACAGGATTGATGAACAGGACAGAGCTTCGCTCAATTTCGACCTGCAGAAACTCGTCATTGCGGGATGGACCGGACGCAATCTAGAGGCCATGGAAGCCCACATCCGGGAACTTGAAGAAATGGGCATCCCCCGTCCTAAACAAACACCGGCCTACTACGAATGCGCGAAAAGCCTCGTGACCACCGATGCGGCCATCGAAGTCGTCGGTGAACACACAAGCGGTGAAGTTGAGTGCTTTATCGCGGCCGAAGGAGACGATATCGTCGTCGGTCTCGGTTCGGATCATACGGATCGCGAGGTCGAAAAATCAGGCGTCACGCTTTCGAAACAGCTTTGCGCCAAACCCATCTGCAAAGACGTCTGGAGTTTTCAAGATGTTTACAAACACTGGGACAAGCTGATCCTTCGGTCCTGGGCGATATCCGGCGACAGTCGCGACCTCTATCAGGAAGGTCCGGTGACAACCATGCGCGATCCACTCGAACTGGCCGAAGGATATTTTGGAAAACCCAGGCTCAAAAATGGGACCCTGATGTTTTGCGGCACCCTGGCCGTTGTCGGAACGATACGACCTGCCGAAGCTTTTGAAATGGAACTGGAAGACCCGGTTCTCGGCCGGCGGTTACAGCACAAATATGCGATTGAGGTTCTCCCCATCGAATAATAGATCGCGATTATTTCCAGTTGGCATGTGAGAACGCCCCAGCCCGCGGGTTGAATTTACACTGAGCGTAAACGGACAATAAAGACGATTATGATTTCCCGGACACCAGTGTTTCCAGTGTGCGGGCGATCTGAAACAATTCCCGATCTTTTCCGTGATGCCCCATGACCATTAACCCTACTGGCGGCGCTTCTTCCAGCCGAAGGGGAAGAGAAATCCCGCATCGATCGAGAAAATTCGTTACCGTGGGATTGCGCAGCGCCAGCAAATTCATCCTGGCATAGAAATCATCATCCCCATCGAATTCGGAAATAATCGGTGCAATGATCGGCACAGTGGGATAGATGACCGCATCGAAGTCGACGGTTGCTTCGTTCGCCGCGGAAATAATTTTCCGCCTCTCCCATAACAGATGCAAATAGTCTGCCGCGGACTGCTCCCGGCCTTTGAGAATCCGCGAGCTGACCCTTGGATCATAACGGTCAAACGAGGCGGATTCCAACATAGTCTGATGCCAGGCAAAAGCTTCGGCTGCCGCCAGGCCGCCTTTGGCATTGAGATCAGGCAAGCGCTCCAGATCTTCGATCCGGACTTCAGCAAGCTTTATCCCGGCTGCAGACAAGGCGGTGCAGGCCAACTGATATTGGTGAGCAACCACCGGCTCCATGTCGTCCAGCACATAATTGGCCAAGATTCCCAGCTTCAGCGACGTTGCCGGTCTCTCGGCACCCATATCATGTTTTTCCCCAGACAGCACCGCATCGAGAATGGCACAGCAATCAACGGATCGGGCAAGGGGTCCGACGGAGTCTAGACTCTCGGACAAGGGATATACACCCTTCAGCGACACCCGGTTGGCCGTCGGCTTATAGCCGGTGATCCCGCAAAATGCGGCGGGAATCCGACAAGACCCTCCGGTATCCGTGCCGATCGCTCCGAACGCCATGGTATCTGTGACAGAAACGGCTGCCCCGGAGGAAGAGCCGCCGGGAATGCGCCGGGAATTCCTGTCATAAGGATTTGCGGGTGTTCCATAGTGCGGATTCAGACCAAGCCCGGAATAGGCGAACTCAGTCATATTCGTGCGCCCCAAAATCACAAATCCCGCCTGTCGTAATTTTTGTACAATACTCGCATCTTTTTGGGCAATCGGTGCCGAGTCCAGTATGGCGGATCCTGCGCGGGTGATCTGACCCTGAACATCAAACAAATCTTTCACCGATATCGGGATGCCTGCAAATTCTGTTGGCGGAGACCCTTCGTCTCGCAAGCTGTCCATTTTTTCAGCCTGAGCCAGAATGTCTTGTTCATCAATTTCAATGAACACACGCCCGCCTTCACCATGAGGATCGGCAATTCGCTCCAGACATTGCGCGACGAGGTCACGACTTCGGACTTCGCCGCTTGCGAGCTGATCCGCCAATTGTCGCAGAGTTTGCATTTCTGGTGTTATTCCTGATCGTAATAGTGCATTTCAAGGAGGATACAGCCCTGTTCGGATTTGAACGGACCATGGGAGACTCCCGGCGGACGGCAGGCATATGTATTGGGCGCAAATGACGTGCCCCCTTCACCATTGGCATTGTTGCCGACAGTGAGATCGCCACTCACGAGATAAACTTCTTCCCAATAGTCGTGCACGAAGGGTTCCTGAGTATAAACCCCCGGTGCAAATCTCAGAAGTCGGGTGCGGTTTCCCAGCTGGTTGGTTTCATCCAGATAGCCAGCAATGATTTTCTGCTCGATACCCGTGGGATATCCCTCCGGGGTCTGCCAACCGCTCGACATGTCGATTGCATGAAACTCTTTGTGTTCCTTATCGATTGTCATGTTCTCTACCTCGCATTACTCTAGGCTCAGCTCAAAGTCTGTGTAATGAGCATGAAAATATCTGGGAAATCAGGCACAAGGGCGACACGTCTTCCGTCAATTCCTGTATTAGATAGCTCGTATCACATACGACTTCCCGAAAACAAGTCAGCAGGGTCAACGAGTGCTCCGGATAATTCTGGACCTTTATAACTACAGAAATATTACAGTTAATCTACAGTGCAATGGGTGACCAAATAATTTGTGGTCCGGCAAATTCCGAACAAGTGGCTCAATTCACACCATACGACACAAATAAATTAAGGTTCTCTGTCATGTGGATGGTCAAATTTCAAACATTTAACTGTTAGGACATAGGTGTATCAAACTAATCTGCAGCACAGCCGAATTGACGAGATGATCCATGAAAAATGAACAAATTTCCGATCCGTCCAAGGCGGTTTCCGTTCTGGAAGATCTCTATGACGAAGAGAGCCATAGGCTTCAAGAAAATCTGTCCGCATTTGCCGAGGGCAAAATGCCAGAAAAAAAATGTCGCGGCTTTTATCCTTTTGTCCGCGTGCAAATTCCTTCACTTCGTCTAAATAACATCACTCGTTCCTACGGGTTTTGCGACCAGCCGGGCATATTCGAAACAACTGTCACCCGCCCCGAGCTTTTTCGCCGATATCTCGTTGAACAACTTGCGGAACTGAAAAACAATCACAATTGCTCCTTCGAAGTTGGCCTGTCGGATATGCCGATGCCGATTCATTTCGCCTTTCCCGAAGGACTTCATATAGAGCATGGACTAACTTCCAAGCAGATTGAGGCCTTCCGGAACAATTTCGATGCCCCGGATCTGGCGGTCATGGATGATGAACTCGTCAATGGAGAGTTCGATATTCCATCACACAAAAGACGTCCGCTTTCCCTTTTTTCAGCGCCCAGAATCGACTACTCCCTGCACCGTCTTCGTCACTACACGGGAACAGATTGTAGTCACTTTCAGAATTTTGTTCTTTTTACGAACTATCAATTCTATGTCGACGCCTTCAGACAAGTCGCGAAAGCTCTCGTCGCCGATCCCTCCTCAGAATATTCAGACTTCATCGAACCTGAGAATTCCAGCCACGGACCGCAGATGCCCGCTTATCATCTCAAACGAGACGATCTTGACGGCATCACACTGATCAATATCGGCATCGGACCTTCCAACGCCAAAACAATAACCGATCATGTCGCGGTCCTGCGCCCTTCCGCCTGGATCATGCTCGGCCATTGTGCCGGATTGCGGAGCACCCAGCGCCTTGGTGATTATGTCCTGGCGCACGGCTATGTGCGCGACGATCACGTGCTGGACGCGGACTTGCCGCTTTGGGTTCCGATTCCTGCGCTGGCCGAAGTTCAGACATCCCTGGAGCAGTCCGTAGCGGATGTTTTTGCGCTCGAACCGGGGGAGTTGAAACGTGTCATGCGCACAGGTACGGTCGCCTCCATTGACAATCGAAACTGGGAGTTGCGCGACCAGGCAGAACCGGTCCGGCGCTTTTCCCAGTCTCGTGCCATTGCGCTGGACATGGAAAGCGCGACGATCGCGGCCAATGGATTTCGGTTTCGCGTCCCCTATGGCACCCTGCTTATTGTCTCGGACCGCCCTCTGCACGGGGAGTTAAAACTGCCGGGCATGGCTTCGGAATTTTACCGCAGCCAGGTCGACCGCCACCTGGATGTGGGTATCCGGGCAATTGATATTATGCGCGATCTCCCGAGCGAACGTCTGCATTCAAGGAAATTAAGGAGCTTCAACGAGGTACCATTCCAGTAGTGCTCGTCTCGCGGCTGGCTGTCGCGTGACTTAAGCGGCTTCGGCTTCAGCGACGATACGTTTCCGCGACATTCTGTGGGTCAGGATAAGTCGACGCACGAGTGCAACGATGAAAACGGCCGTCATAAGCAGTACAATTGTTGGTGCCGGCGCACTATCCAGGAAGAAACTTAAGTAAGTTCCCAGCAGCATGGAAACCATGCAAATCACCACTGCTGTTACCAGCATAACCCCAAAACTGCGTACAACCAGAAAGGCGATCGCACCGGGGGCGATAAACAGTCCGATTGCCAGAATGAGTCCGGCGGCGGAAAGAGTCGCTACAATGGTCAGAGAAAGTGCTGCGAGCAGCCCGTAGTGCAACCAGTTAACCCGCAGGCCCGACGTCCTTGCCTGGGCCGGATCAAATGAGTGGAGCAGCAGATCTTTCCATTTGAGGAACAATCCCAGCGAGACGATCAGGGAAATAACGCCCGCCGTCCACAGATCTTCAGGTCCTACCCCGAGCATATTGCCAAACAGGATATGATCCAGGTGGGCGTTGGTCTCGACGTTGACATAAATGACGATGCCGACAGCGAACATCCCCGAGAACACAACCCCCATGACCGTATCCTGTTTAACGCGGCAATTTTCGGCAAGATAACCCGTCGCGACAGCACAAAACATGCCGGCAGCAAAGGCGCCGATAAGCAGGGGAATATTGAGAATATAGGCGAGTACAATACCCGGCAAGACGGCATGGCTGACCGCGTCACCCATCAGGGCCCAGCCCTTCATGACCAAAAAACAGGACAAAAGCGCAGCCGGGACGGAGACAATAATACAGATCAGAAACGCCTTATTCATGAATGCGAACTGAAACGGCATTGTCAGCGTTTCCAGCATATCACGTGCCTCCGACTTCGGAATTCGACGGGAAAGAATAGTCTTCGAATTCGGAACTGCCTTGCAGGGCCTGCCGTGCTTTGCGGCGGGCGGCGAGAAGGCCGTATTTGGGAGCGAAGACAAAAGCGACGAGAAACAAGAGTGTCTGCAGGCTGACAATAATTCCGCCGGTTGCCCCATCGAGGAAAAAACTGGCATAGGCCCCGACAAAACTCGTGAGAACTCCAATCAACACGGAAAGCGCCAGAAGCCTGGGGAAGCGATCGCATATGAGAAAGGCGGTTGCTCCCGGCGTTACCACCATGGCGATGACCAGGAAAGCACCCACCGTCTGCATGGCGGCGACCACGGAAGCCGACAACAGAACGAAAAAAACGGCTTTCAACAAGCGCGGGCGCAGGCCGATGGAACGGGCATGGTTTTCGTCGAAAAATGTGACCATCAGATCTTTCCACTTGGCAAGCAATATCGCCAGGGAAATGAACCCGATCAGCGCCAGCTGCAGCGTGTCCTCGGGTGTGATCGCAAGAATATTGCCCATTGTTATGGTTCGAACATCGACAGCTGTAGGATTAACCGACACCATAAAGAGACCCAACCCGAAGAACGATGTAAAAATCAAACCGATGATCACGTCGATCTTCAGTCCCGAGCGCTCCGACAGGAACAGCATAGCTCCGGCGGCGAGGCCACCGGCCAGAAATGCCCCGAGGGAAAATGGCAGACCGAGAATGTACGCGCCTGCAACTCCGGGAACGACCGAGTGCGACAGGGCATCGCCAATAAGCGACCAGCCTTTCAACATCAGATAAGCGGACAGGAAGGCACAGACCCCACCAACAAGAGCCGACACCCACATGGCGTTTGTCATATAATTATAGGTAAATGGGAGCAGCAGTGTTTCGATCATGGTGCTTTTGGCTTTTCGTCTTCCTGCGGCTGATCCTGCTTTGAGTGGAACGTTTTCTCGCCATATTGAACAAAGGGACGTTCGTCGTCACTGAGAATGGTGACCGAGCGGCTGTCATCATCATCGTGGAGCGTATAGCTTCCGAGAGTCAGATGGCGCAGAACGCCGCCGAAAGCGCTCTCAAGGTTATCCTGGGTGAAAACGTTTTCAGTGGGACCATAATCAAGCACGGTGCCTTTCAAGAGCACCGTTCGGTCACAGAACTCCGGCACCGAGCCCAAATTGTGTGTCGACACAAGCATGATGCGCCCTTCATCACGCAATTCATGCAAAAGCCCGATGATCTGTTCTTCCGTCTTTACGTCGACACCGGTAAAGGGTTCGTCGAGAAGTATGATCTGGCCGTCCTGGGCAAGGGCGCGGGCGAGAAACACCCGTTTCCTCTGTCCGCCGGACAATTCGCCGATCTGACGTCCGCGAAAATCCTGCATATTCAACCGGGCCAGCGCTTCATCTACCGCTTCGTAATCCTTTTTCACCGGCCGACGGAAAAAACCCATATGACCATAGCGCCCCATCATGACCACATCCTCGACCAGAACCGGGAAGCTCCAGTCCACTTCCTCCGATTGCGGCACGTACGAAACAAGGTTGTGGGCGAGAGAATACTGCACCGAGTGCCCCAGCAGGGTGATCGTACCCTTGGCCACCGGCAAGAAGCCCATGATTGCTTTAAACAGGGTCGATTTGCCGGCGCCGTTGACACCGACCAATCCGGTCACGGTTCCCGGCGGGATCTCAAAACTTGCATCGTACAGGGCCGTGTGGCCGTTGCGGTAAGTCACCGTCACATCTGCAACCTGGAGCCCGGTTTCAAGAATTTCGGATTGTCCCGTCGGTTTTAGCAATCTTGTTTCCTCTCGTCGAATGGAAGAATATCCTTCCGGTTGCGAGTTTGATCCATACGAGCCTCTTGTCAATGAGGCATTTCCGCAGTTCCTTATTGCGTGTTCGCCGTCAAACCCTTGGCAACAGTCTGGGACGTGACCCGGAGGAGATCGAGATAGGTGGGAACCGGACCTCGCTTCTCACTTAGGGAGTCGACATAAAGTACGCCTCCATATTTAGCGCCGGTCTCCCGCGCCACTTGTTTTGCAGGTGCGGTATTCACTGTACTTTCGCAAAAGACGACGGGAATGTTATGTTTCCGTACACCGTCAATTACCTTGCGCACCTGCTGCGGCGTTCCGACCTGATCGGCATTCATCGGCCATAAATAGAGCTCTTTCATACCAAAATCCCGGGCCAGATAACTGAACGCACCTTCACATGTGACCAGCCAGCGACGGCTCTCGGGTATGGCCGCTATCTGATCGCGCAGGGGCCCAAGGGTCTCTCGCAGCTTTTTCTTGTAGGTGCTGGCATTCTTGACATAGGCGGTCGCATTCCGGGAGTCGTGCTTGGCCAAGGCTTCCAGGATATTATCGATATAGATGAGAGCATTGTCCAAACCCATCCAGGCATGGGGATTCGGTTTACCCCGATAGGAACCGGAACCGATGGCAATGGGATTAATGCCATCAGTCAATGTAACGGAAGGAACGTCACCCAGATTTCGCAAGAACTGTTCAAACCACAGTTCCAGGTTCATACCATTCCATAAAACGAGGTCGGCATCTCTGGAGCGCACAATATCTCGGGGGGTCGGCTCGTAACCATGTATTTCCGCGCCGGGCTTGGTAATGGAAACAACTTCAGCCTCATCGCCTGCGACATTCCGAACCATATCCGCAATTACGGTGAACGTGGTCACAACCTTGAACTTTTTATCCGCCGCCACTGCAGAAGACTGCCAGAAAGCAACGCATAATATCAGAACAGCCGTCAGCCGCTTCAACATATGGGGTTCTCCAATTCCACGATAAAAATTCTTGCCTCTATAATTATTGCAAATGCAAATGATTTGCAACTACTATTTCATAACCGGGCATAAACAGGCGGGAATGGGCCAGATTTGATGGAATTGGAAGTTGCAAGTCAGAGATATGGAAATGAGAGGTCGAACCCTGCAAAACGCGGAATAAGGCGATGGCAATAGGGGAAGATAGTCCGATTTGTTTCTGGGATAAAACCGGTCCCCGAACAATACCGGAGCTTTGTCGACCTACCTGGTTCCGGCGGCGGCACTCAGGGGCGATCAAACGATAACCGTTGGACCTTCGGTTTGCCTAAACCAATTCGCTGAAACCAATCCGGCTAAGAGTTGGATGTCGCTTTATCCATACCGCACCCAACAATGAGCAGGAGTTATCGTCACGGCTGGTCAGCTCAATAATGATTGCGGCTATTGCACCTTATCCGGAGCATCGAGACTGTCGGAGCCTTCGAACGCGATGGATTTAACCTCAAGAGTAGAGGCGATACGCTGAAACTCCCGGGCTTGCGCAATAAGACTGTCGATGGCCTTCTGAACGATCTGATTGCCTTTCGCATTGCCCTCGCCGATGAGCTGGTCATAAGCCTGGCCGGCTTGGGCCTGCTTAACGATTTCTTCCATGGACTGACGCGTTGTGAAAAGACTCGCACGGACCCGCTTGTCCAGTTCCGGATCGGCTTTTTTCACGAGATCGCTGAGGGATGCCCCGGACACTGTCTGTCCGTTGGGACGCTGATAGCGGCCGAGATAAATATTTTCGATTCCCACGACATCGTAAAAGTGTGAATAATGGGTGTTGTCCGAGAAGCAGTCATGCTCCTCTTCCGGATCATGGAGGATGAGGCCGAGTTTCATGCGTTCCCCGGCAAGCTCCCCGTAGGAGAGACTGCCCATGCCGGTGAGCATCGCAATGAGACCCTTGCCGCCCGGCGCATCAACCACCGCCTTGCGCGCGGCACCGCCCTCGGCCCATTGCGCAGCCATCCAGGTGAGGTCATCAATCAGAAGTTCGATAGCTGCCCGCAAATATTGGACGCGGCGGTCGCAATTCCCGCCGGTGCAGTTGGCGAGGTCAAAGTCCGTTGCCGGACGCTTCCCCGCGCCGGCTTCGGTGCCATTATTGTCCTGACCCCAGAGCAAAAACTCGATGGCATGGTAACCCGTGGCGACATTGGCTTCGATGCCACCGGCCTCGTGCAGCACCGACTGCAGGATGTCCTTGGTGATTTCCGGTATTTCGATGCTGCGGCCATTAATTTTTAAAGTTTTCCTGGCAATGACATTAGCCGTGTAAAGGACATTTTCTTCCGATTCCTCACCATAGTCGTCGGCGACATAATCGATGAGCCCTTCATCAAGAGGCCAGGCATTAACCCGGCCTTCCCAATCATCGACGATACTGTTGCCAAAGCGATAAACCTCGGTCTGCTGATAGGGAACACGGGATGCGAGCCAGGCTGCGCGTGCCGCTTGGATATTTTTCTGGTTCGGTGTCTTCAGAAACGTTTCAACAGCGGTCTGAAGCTCAATTGCAGTGGCAAGAGAATCCTGGTACTTGGCCTCGGCGATGTTCGCGTAATTGGTCAGCACGTCTTTCAGGCCCGTTTGGGCCTGAGCCGCCCACGACAGAGTGACCGTCAAAAATGTCAGGAAGGCAAGACAGAAAAATCGAACGATCTGAATTTTAATTCTACACATTTGACAACTTCCCCGTTGAATAGATTTTTGATCCAACCAAACGCTCAACTATACTCCTAGTGCATAGCGCTCGCACTATCATTTCCCATGAAACTATTGGTATTGATCACCGCCTTTTGCGACAACAGCCGACCATGATGTTTCAGGGTCATGGCAAATCTGTCGGTTAAGTCAATGACTTCATCCAGTTCGTTGCTGTCAAGTAGAGCGAAGGCACAGGCCCTGAGTGCCGGGCATTGATCATTCTGACTCGCGGCAATGAGAGAGATCGCCATACACTCATCCCGGCAAAAGCCGGCGCAGTTCATGGGATAGACCTCAATGGGACGCGCGGTCTTCGTATGAATGGTCCGCACCCAGCAGGACAGATCGGATACCAGTGCTTTCGCGGATTCCACGCCGACCTTCCCAGCGATGTGATTCCAGGCACTTTCCCAGCAATTGATGTCCCCGGTCTGATAACCGGCCATCCAGCATCGGAAACCAACACCAACCAGATGTTCGTTTTCATTCGGCTGCAGTCGAAATTTTTCACGTTTCGTTTTAGGCGTCCCTGACAAATGGTGTGACAAGACACGGGAAGAATCCTTCCGTTTCATCGTGCGACTCCACACTATCTAAAAAAATGGGGGGATCTGAGCTGTCGGTGTCAGCTAAGAACGGGACCAAAAACAGAACTGGAACCGGGTTGCGGATCAGGATCCAGGACCGTTGTTAAATCCGACCTTGTCGACGAGTTGCGATGCGGCCTTCCGGCTTTTGGCAATCTTGTCGAGAGACAGGGTATCCGGTCTGATCTTGCCGAAGGACTTCACAATATCGGAAGGCTCTGCCCCCGGCTTGATGGGATATTCAAAGACTTTTTCCGCATAGATTTCCTGGGCTTTACCACTGGACAGGAAAGCCATCAGCTTCATGGCATTGTCCTTGTTCGGCGCGTGTTTTGCCAGGGCCATGCCGGAAATGTTCACATGGGTGCCACGGTCACCGGCATTGGGGAACAGGACTTTAATCGCTTTGGCCCATTCTTTCTGTTCCGGCTTCTTCTTGTTGGTTTTCATCAGTCCGACATAGTAGGTGTTGCCGATACCAATGTCGCATTCGCCAGCAAAAATGGCTTTTGCCTGGGCCCGGTCATTGCCGACCGGTTTGCGCGCCAGGTTCTCTTTCACACCGCGCAGCCAGGCTTCGGCTTTTTCCTGACCTGAATGGGCGACGATCGATGCAAAAAGCGCAATATTGTAAACATGCTGTCCGCTACGGGTGCAGATCTTGCCTTTCCATTTGGGATCGGCCAACTCTTCATAGGTGATATTGTCCTGCTTCACCCGGTCTTTCGATGCATAAACTACGCGCCCGCGGGTCGTCAGCCCAAACCAGTGACCTTCCGGATCCCGGTACTGAGCCGGAATGTTGCCATTGATGCCGTCGCTTTTAACCGCCTGGGTCACCCCTTCGTTCTTGGCACCGGAGAGACGACCAATATCGACGGTGAAAATCAGATCGGCGGGGGAGTTCTCACCCTCAGCCTTGATGCGGGCGACGAGCCCCTTATTGAGAAACAGGACATTCGATTTGATTCCCGTTTCTTCCTTAAACTTGTCGAGCAGGGGCTTTATGAGCTCCGGCTGCCGGTAGGAATATATATTAACCTCGCCAGCGGCTGAAGCTGTTGATGAAACTCCGAATAGAATGCTAAAGGAAATTGCCGCGCTGCCGACGCTAAGCAAGAGAGAAGCCGTCTTCATTTGTACCTCCAATAGGTGGGTTCAAAAGCCCAGTATCGGTTTCTGTTGAATGACGCCGAACAGCGTCTGATCAATTGAAAGACCATGGACATTTCGTTGTCAATCAAAAAGCGACAGTTTAGAACTATTAAAAACTAATAAAATCAATAGTTTAGAACAATTCTAAAGAATGCTCTCCAAGTACGGATCTGCTCGGGCAAGTGCATGCAGACAGAGGCAGGCCAACTCCATTAGCTGGGGACTAAACTTGGGTATTTGACCAGCTCGGGTGTCGAAATCTAGGAGCTATTCAAGCCGGTTTGTCCCAAGAAAGCAAATCAGAACGCAGCTCTGTAAGGTGAGCTCAGGTTCACAATCCATTAGGGCATTTAGGTACCGACGGTGCAGAGTTCCTAAATAACCTGGAATGCCTCAAATTGCGGCGGTCCCAAATACATTCCCGAGGTCTGTCCGGCATTGGCATGGGCCTTCCTGAACTGTTCTGATTTGGTCCAGGCTTCAAAGGCGGATTCTGAGACCCAGACCGAGTGAGAGCAATAGAGTGTGTAGTCGTCCGCTTCAGGACCGCGCAAAAGATGGAATTCAACAAATCCCTCGACCTGATCCAAATGGCTATCCCGTGATTTCCAGACTTCTTCAAACTCAGTTTCTCGTCCTTTGACGACTTGAAATCTATTCATCGCGATGAACATGTCACCATCCTCTCATAGTCTGTAATTTGAGACTGACCAGTTGAACTATTGATGACACAGGATGCACCTGCCGTCACCTCAATCCCATTAATGCATTTATGACCGTCAATGCATTTATGATCGTCGCTTTTAACGTCCGAATTGTCCATATTGACGCACCCGTATTCAATTCATCTAAATTTTGAGATATAAGAGTCGTCGAAAATATGACGTCAGATTCGTGGGGGTGGGCCGATGAAACTTATTTTCGCAATTATCCTTTCAGTACTCGTTTTTCCTGTTTTCCAGATGACTCCGATCAGTGCTGTCCAGGCCAGTGAGACAGGGTTTGCCGACATGCATACGCTGCGTCGGGAGAAAGGGAAAATCTGCATGGTGGGCCATTTTCACAGTGGCAGCGGTAAGGAGTTCAAATCCAAACGCAAAGCCATTAAAGATGCGATTGTGGCATGGGAAGATTTTACCGCGTGGGAATACGGATCAACATGGGGTCGTTTCAAATCGGCGGCGAACCGTACCCAGAGATGCGATAAATCGACCGGGCGATGGCAGTGCAGTGTCCGAGCAAGACCGTGTAAACGACGACGGCGTTAGAGTTCGGTATTGATCTCTTCATAATCCTGATTGAATTGGGCACGGGATAAACCGGTACGACAGGATCGTATGATCAATAATAGTTCGTATCGTTTCTCGATCGTTGTCTTTCGCTGAAGCGCGACAATCACACGATGGAAAGCCGGGGAAAAATTTTGTCGCTTCACATCCCGATGTTTGCCATAACATAACGCGTTCGCGAATTGCGAACCGGGAGCAAATCCAGTTTGCGACCTCTGTTTTTGCGACCTCTGTTGATGTACCTTATCAATTATTGACTTTGGAATGTAAGTTAAGAATATGCGCCTTGCCCAATGCCATAATTTCCATGACTTCCGTACCCTTGCCAAACGGCGACTGCCGGGACCGATTTTCAACTATATCGATGGCGCTGCTGATGACGAGGTGACCTACCGTCGTAACACGGAAAGCTTCGAGCGCTGTGATCTCGTACCCAATGTTCTGCGCGGCGTTGATTCTGTTGACTTGTCCGTGACGGTGATGGGTCAAAAACTGGCGATGCCTTTTTATTGCTCTCCGACGGCGTTGCAACGTCTGTTCCACCATCAGGGAGAACGCGCCGTCGCTGCCGCGGCCGCCAAATTCGGAACCCTGTTCGGTGTATCGTCACTGGGTACGGTGAGCCTGGAGGAACTGCGTGAAAAACACAGCACCCCGCAGGTTTATCAGTTCTATTTCCACAAAGACCGGGAATTGAACAAGGCGATGATGCAGCGTGCCAAAGAGGCCGGTGTCGACGTCATGATGCTCACCGTCGACAGCATCACCGGCGGCAACCGCGAACGAGATCTGCGCACAGGATTCTCGATTCCATTTCGTTTGAATCTCAGTGGGCTACTGCAATTTGCCGTCAAACCGGCCTGGGGCATCAACTACGTTACTCATGAAAAATTCCGATTGCCGCAACTGGATGATAATGTCGATATGAGTGGCGGCGTGATGTCCATTGGCCGCTATTTCACCGAGATGCTCGATCCTTCCATGGACTGGGACGATGTCGCGGAAATGGTTCAGCTATGGGACGGTCAATACTGCCTGAAAGGTATCATGTCCGTGGAAGATGCCGTCCGCGCCGCGGATATTGGCTGTACGGGCATTATAATTTCCAACCATGGTGGCCGACAACTCGATGGATCCCGGTCTCCGTTCGACCACCTGGCTGAAATAGTCGATGCTGTTGGCGACCGGATCGATGTGATGATGGATGGAGGTGTCCAGCGCGGAACCCATATATTGAAAGCCTTGTCCATCGGCGCCAAGGCCGTCGGTGTCGGGCGCTACTACCTATTTCCGCTCTCCGCGGCGGGACAAGCGGGTGTCGAACGGGCATTGGATCTCATGAAAGCAGAACTTGAGAGAGACATGCGACTGATGGGATGCAGTTCCATCAGCGAGCTGTCCCGTGACAATCTCCGGTTCAGATAAGATTTAGCTTCGGAAAGGTCCGGTTAAACGCCACCTGCCCTCGCAATTCTGAATCTTTATAGCTAATTCAGGAGCATTCTCGGAAGCCAGAGAGCAATTTCAGGGAACATCGCCACCAGAACAAGTCCAGCAAGCTGCAGCAGAACGAACGGGATCCGAGACCCAGAGGGCATCGACGGTCCCG
>CAJHZG010000492.1_pt1 | contig 15452 bp, 12 predicted proteins | sample 9198901 | NCBI WGS metagenome assembly CAJHZG01 (sample SAMEA7708382, study PRJEB35096) | sediment metagenome | biome: marine neritic benthic zone biome [ENVO:01000025]; feature: sediment [ENVO:00002007]; material: shallow marine sediment [ENVO:03000034] sea grass bed [ENVO_01000059] ... | reverse complement strand
ACTTGCCGGGCAGGAATATTTAAAGTTCTCCGGATCGGCGGGATCGTCTTCAGCGCTCAGGAAGCTACCGTTGTCTGGAGCCGCATCGGTATAGGCATCGGCGCCCGTACGTTCAAATACGCAACCATCGAGGCTCTCATCATCACTGACGACTGCCGCATAAGATCCCGCATTTACAGTTGCCGAATAAGGGGCAAATCCAATGCGTGTTTCCTGATCCGGTGGATTTCCATCTTCGGGAAGAAGAATATCAACGAGATCCCGGGCTGCCTGTTTTAGATCAGCAATCTTTGTCCCGCTCATCGAACCCGTGATATCGATCATAACACCAAGTTCAATGTCCTTGCGGTCATAGATCACGGTTGAATTGCGACTGAAAGAGAAAGCATCGAAATCCATAACCCGGGAGAAGGTATTATTGACCGATCCATCAATGGATAAGTTGACCGAAGGAACGCTGCGATCAATCACGACTTGCAGTTCTTCAAAGTCAACATCCATATCTTCGGTATTCTCGACATTGGCTTCAAAATATTCTTTGGCGATGTTTTTAATTTCATCGTCGGAAGCATCGGTCTCGCTGAGAACCTTCGCTGCGGCGAGAGCAGCGGCATCAAGGGCCATAGTTGTCGATCGTGCCGCATAAACGACTCGCGCACCATCGATAGCCAGCCCCATGAAGGCAACGAGAACCACAAAACAGATACCGAAAATAATGGCCACCCCGCCTTTATCATCATCTCTAAATTTGAGAATGGAAGGGATTACAGAAATCATTGGATACACCTCGAAGACTAAAAATTAAGACATCTGGTGTTTCGCAAAAGGCAGACCCATTATTCCATCATGCTGGAACTTCAAAATTTTAACGTTTTGTCAATCTATTAAGATATTTAACTTCTTGTTATTGCAGGTTTTTATTCTCTTAATACGAATTGAGAAGATTAATAAAATTTACAATTTAAGGAATAGGCTGATTACAAGTGTTTCAAATTGGTAAATAGTGAAACGAATTCGACACAATTCATGCCGCAATGATCACCCGACAATCGCTCATATCCTAAATTGTATTAACGAAAATGAATGCAGTATTTAACGATGTAGGAAATTGAGATTGTCTGTGTTCTGGTCAAGAAGCAACGACGTCAAGAATAAGGAATAACAAAATGATAAGAGCAACCGGTCGCCATTTCCTGCAGGTTCCTGGTCCTAGTAACGTCCCTGAGTCCGTTTTACTTGCCATTGCGAAATCGACGATTGACCATCGTGGACCTGAATTTCAGGAATTGACCCGATCAATTCTGCAAAAATTTGAACAGATATTTGATATTTCCGATCCGGTTGTTCTTTATCCTTCATCTGGAACCGGCGCCTGGACCGCGGCTCTCTCAAATTGCCTGTCTCCAGGTGACAGGGTACTGGCATTCGAAACGGGCCATTTCGCTGTGCTCTGGAAAAATATCGCAACCGATCTTGGATTGGACATCGTTTTTGAACACGGAGACTGGGGAGCCGCTATTGATCCCGGCAGAGTTGAAACATTGTTGCGGGAGGACAAAGAGCACCGGATCAAAGCCGTCTGTATCGTACATAACGAAACATCGACTGGAGTTGAGATCAATATCGGCGACGTTCGTCATGCGATGGATGCCTCTCAACATCCCGCTCTTCTCCTCGTGGATGCGGTTTCGTCTCTTGGCTCCCTTCCCTACAAGCATACGGAATGGCGGGTCGATGTTACGATCAGCGGTTCGCAGAAAGGTCTCATGCTACCACCGGGAATTGGCATTAATATCGTCAGTGATAAGGCGCGGGAATTCGCCAAACATGGATCTCTCCCCAAAGCCTATTGGGATTGGGAACCTATGGTTAAGAGTAACAAGGACGGGTTTTATCCCTATACACCGCCAACAAACCTGATGTTTGGCTTGGAACAGGCCCTGACCCTTATGCTGAGTGAAACCATAGATGAGGTCTATCGCCGACATCAACGACATGGCGAAGCCACGCGCGCGGCCGTGCAGGCCTGGGGACTGGAAACTGTTTGCAGCCAGACGGAACACCACAGTAATGTAACAACGGCTTTGATGATGCCCGACAATATCAATGCAGATGAAATTCGAAAAATTGCGCTGGAGAGGTTCAATGTTTCTCTCGGCACGGGACTCGGAAAACTGTCCCAGAAAGCTTTTCGCATTGGGCATTTGGGAGATTGCAACGATCTAATGCTGACGGGAACCCTGACCGGTGTCGAAATGGCACTCGATATCGGCAATGTTCCAATTCAGGCGGGGGGTGTCACCGTCGCTATGAACAAACTGAAATCCGAATAGCCACCCATATTGCCGGCAATTCGTCGAAACTTTTGTATTGTTTCCGTCAAAGCTGGATAACAATCTCAATTTAGCATGCAAATCAGGCTGGCGGTGGTGGAAAAAGCGCTCAATTGCTCTTGTATTTCTGTATTCGGCTCTTAAACACTTAAGAGCGACTGATATTCATTCGCCGAATGCCGTAAGCAGTTGATAAATCGGAAACGGCACCCGCAAACACATATCACAATTCTTGCTGTAATTCGGAAATCTAAGACAAGCGTGACATCATGAATTTTCTCAGTACGTTCTGGAATAACATTGTCCAGGTATGGACTACCGGAGTTTTGGGAACGGGATTCGGTGCCATTGCGGCGACTGTTTTCATCGTCCTGTGTTTCGCACTGACCAGGGTGTTTATTGTCCGACAGATCCTGAATATATTCAGAGCTGTGGCGCGACGTACCGAAACCGATCTCGACAATCGATTTATAGAAGCCCTGGTGCAGCCACTACGCTTTGCATTTGTGCTCATCGGATTTTCAATTGCCGTCCATGCGACGGGAATTTACGAACAGACACAATCTTGGATGGGAATTCTTATTCGTTCGATGATCGCCGGAACGCTCTTCTGGATCCTTTTTAAGTTTGTTGATCCTTTGTCGCTCGTCATCAACAAATTTCTGTCAAAGCTGGATACTTCGTCAACGGCACGTGAAACTTTGCGTGGCTTTTTTGTTCGCATTTTCAAGATCATAATTTTCGCTCTTGGGGTTTCGGCCGTCCTGCAGGAATGGGGGTTCAACGTAGCCGCCGTATTAGGCAGTCTTGGCTTGATTGGCATGGCGGTTGCGCTTGCTGCAAAGGACGTTGTCTCCAATCTGTTCGCGGGTATTACAATATTTTTCAACCGAACTTTTGAAATCGGTAACTGGATCAAGACGTCAGATATCGAGGGTGTCGTTGAGCATCTGGGATTAATGACAACCAAGGTCCGCCGTTTCGATAAGGCACTTATCGTCGTCGAGAACCGGGCCTTGACCAGTCAGCCCATCACAAATTTCTCTCGCATGACCAACAGGCGGATTTACTGGAAAATCGGATTGGAATATCGCACGACACAGGAACAACTGAAAAACATCGTTGCAGAAATCAAGCAGTATGTATTTGAAAACGAAGAATTCGAAACCGATCCTAAACGCGTCTCCACATTTGTCGTTGTCGATGAGTTTGCGGATTCAAGCATTAATGTCATGCTCTATTGTTTTACTAAAACGACCGTATGGGGCGAATGGCTCAAAATAAAAGAAGAGTTGGCATTGAAGATAAAGGATATTGTCGAGCGCAACAAAACCGGTTTCGCTTTCCCGTCATCATCCCTCTATGTTGAAACGCTGCCATTTGGAAAACCTGAGGCTTTTCCGGTCGCACCGAAACCGCGTCGTAAATCGCGCCGAACAACGAAGGTCGCAGAGCAACAAACCGGATAGGTTCGCTTTGCGATCAACTGAATACAAACCAACTTCTATTCCGCTGCACCGGTCTCAAGGGTCGGCAAAACCGCGCCGGCAATTTTTTGCTTTGTATCCTGATCCAGATCGTCGCCTTCGGCTTCGGACAGACGGACAGTAACTTCTCGATTTGCAAATCGGATACCCTCAGACTGAAACAACTCCCGGATTTTTGCAAAGACGTAACGACGCGCCAGCCACTGATCTCCCGGGCGAGTTTTGAATTTCACACCGATGATCATCGCTGAGTCATCCATTTTTGTAATGCCTTGTGATTTCATGGGTTGCAAAAAGAGATCTCCGATTTCAGGATCTTTTTTGAGATCCTTACCCAGTTCTTTGAGCAGTTTCCGAACCTTGGCTTCATCTGTGTCGAATGTCAGACGCAGTTTCAGTTTCATCATGGCCCAGTCTCGGGAAAAATTACTGACCATCTGAATATCCCCGAAAGGCAAAGTGTGTAGCGCTCCATCAATGGAACGAACCTGCATCGAACGAATTGATATTTTTTCAACCGTTCCACGAACTTGATTCACATCGATTATTTCCCCGCGACGGAAGCATTCATCAGCCAGGAAAAACGCGCCAGAGAATATATCCCTAACCAGTGTCTGGGCGCCAAAACCAAGCGCTATCCCCACAACGCCGGCACCACCCAGAAGCGGCGCAATGTTGATCCCCAATCGGGCGAGGATCATGAGCAAGAAGATGGCAACGATGGCAACGAGGATAAAATTGCGAAATAGTGGCAGAAGAGTCGCCAGACGCGATATATTGCTGTTGCCTGCCGAAGTGTCGGTATTGTGCAGTTTCTGTTCAATCTTGGTCTTCGCAAGGATTCTGGTCGCCTCATAGACAAAGTACCCGACAAAACCCAGTAGGATCACGTCCCAGAAAATGACGATCTTGCTTGTGGCATCGAAAATACCAACTCCCCACAAAGTGATAATACTGCCAATCGCAAAGAAGATAATCAGGACAGCCGAGATGCGCCGTGCCAGAGAAGAGAATTCTGCCGTCCGCAACAGAGAATATTTAATCTCCTGATCAGGTTCGGAAGTCTCCTCAGGCAACATCTCATTTGTTTTGTCGATCGCTATTTTCAACCCCGAAGTTTCGAGTTGATCTTCCCGGTCTATGGGTTGAAAACATTTCTCGATAATGACTGTTCCCAGCGCATACAGCATTAGTGACGAAATCACGACTAGAATCATACCTGCCCCCAGGTTTCCGGCTCCGGGGATTTCCAGTATTAATCTCACCACAACCGCCAGGACGGTGATGACTATATAAATGAGTGACAATGACAACCAGTTCGAAAGGATCAACTCGGACCAGGTAGAGTTCGACATATCGTCTCTTTTTCTGAGACCGAATGCCTGGGAAATTGATTGTCGATTGAGTACGAGCAGCAGGATGTGAAAACCAAAGAAAACCAAACTGACCCCCAGCGCAAAAATCTTGAACGTATTTTTGTCTAGTTCGAGTACGCGCAACCAATGACCGAGCCCCAGAATAGAACAGGTCAGAACGGCACTGCCTACAAGCCAGTAGTTCAAATCGGAGGATTGAGCATCACTAATATTTGGGATTCGATGATCTGGCATATCCGGCGCCAGCCAAACTCGCCAGAAACCAATCAACATTCTGGCGACTGCAACGGCTGCAAGCAATATAATCAGGAACTGAGTGGTCAGCTTGTTGGTGCCAAACAAGATATTGGCGACAATGAACACCAGCAACGAGACAGCGATAATACCGATGACCCGGCCAAAATACTCCATCAGGAGAAAAGCCATTTTTTCCGGATTGTTTGCAGGAATGCCGAGCCAGATTTTCTTGCATCTTTCGGTGAGTTTCAATTGATAAAAGTGCTCACCAACCCTGCCGAGAAGTAATAATAGCAATGTCGAGATAAACACAGTGAGCAGCGAGGCTTTTTGTTCGTTGTTGGGATCGATGTCAAAGGCCGTAGCAAAATCAATAAAAAAGCTATCTGATCTTACCAGCACCTGCCTTAACTCATCCCTGAATCTGGACCAGCCTGTATAGGCGGTTTCGATCAGCTCTTTTTCCGACGAACCGTTTTGCACGGAGTTCTCATCAGGTGAAATGACGACGACTCGAACATCTTGATCTTTTGCGAGATCCAGGAGCTTTTCCAGCTGTTCGGCGTTCAGCACTGTTCCATCAGTCTTTGGTACTGCCTGTTCATCCTGTGCCTGTAAGGCTGATGTCAAAAAGACAATCGGCAAAATGAAAAAGGCCCAAAGACCGAAAAGCTTAATAAATCACGCCATATTATCCTCAACAGTCCCAACACTAATAGTCGGGTGGAGGATATCACGTTCAGAAGCTTATAGAAGGGTTTCGAAGGTAGATTTGGTGAATTGGTTATCGCCTCTGGCCCGAAATACGACCAGAGGCGATATTGCGCACAATTATTTTCTGCAGGTCCCGACACGGCGCCGGTTTTTAATCTCACCAAATTCATCAATTAGAGTCTGGATACGGCGACCATTACGGCATCCCTCAACGATAATTCTCAGGTTGGAATAATCATCATTGCGGAAGTCGCGTACAACTTTTGTTAGTCGTGGAGGAGGCGCACATTTGCCAATACGCGTTCTCTCAAGGGAAGCTCCGTAAACATCGAACTCATTGCGATATTTCACAAGCTTGAGGCAGCTTCGTGTAATAAATCCACGGCGACCAAGAGATTCCACTTCAATTCGGTTGGCACCTGTTTCCCTCAACAAGGCTGTAATCTGTCTGCTATTGAGAGGAGGATCACACTTGCCGATTCGTGTCACTTTTTTGATTTCTCCATACCTATTTATAGAGAGTTGCATAAGCTTTGACTCTTGGCAGGCTTCGACGCCATAAACCGGCAGCTTCCGGTCAATAACGACAACCCTGTCATAGCCTCTGTTTTCGACGATTTCTCTGAGTTGCCTGGCTTCGATCGGTGGCGAACATCGGCCTATCCTGTCTTCGACTTGAATTCTACCCTTGCGGCCGACGCGAATATCAAATCGATTTGTGCCACGACAGGCACGAAATCGGAAACGCCTGTTTTCCTGATTGATCAGATCTATCCTATTATAGCCATCTTGTCTCAATCGCTGTTTGATTTCGGCAACGTCGAGCTGATCACGACATCTTCCCAGATCTTTGCGGTCAACAACCCGGCCATATTCGTCAAAGCGGAATGCAATACGTTTCTTGTTCCGACAAGCCAATATCTTGAATCCATCTGAATTAGAATCTTCGATAGATATACGTCGATACCCGTCTTGTTTGAGTTGCTTGGTCAGATCTTCTGCCGAGACTGTCGGCCGACACTCGCCGATTTTTGATACACGATTAATGATGCCGCCAATTGTTTTGACCTTGACGACATAGCGACTGCCACGATAGCAGGCCTGGGCGCGCACCGAAGTCAATTTTCGCTTCGTAATTTGAACTTCGGTATAACCCTGGCTTTCGAGCAACCTTTTGATACCTCCCGATGAATTTCCAAATTCAATCGTGAATTGGGCATCCATTATCATCCCGGTTTGGAATTCATGCATCTGGTCGGGCAGGGAGACACTTGACCAGATTTGAGCATTCGCCCCGACAGGCACCAACGCTACTAAAAAAACCAGCAATTGCTTGCAATACTTCAGATACATATTCCCACCTCAATTGATTTTGAAGACGACTCGGTTTTACAAATCCTGCCTGTCACCAAGTGAATTGTCCCGGAATGTTATCAAATCCAACATCAACGTTGAAGATACAGGCCAGAAAATGATTGGTCTAAGAAATTGTTCCGAGCCCGTTTGTCTGGTCCGGTTCAACAAGGACAGCTCCTGCGACCACTCACAATGGGCGCGTTAACTTGATCATCACGCCCTTCTTTCAGATATTAGAAAAGAAACAGCACAAATCGGACATTTATGTGAACAAATAAAACGAAGAGGTTTTCACCTCTTCGATCTGAAATTTCCGAATTGTGCCAGAAAATTAGAATTCAGGCAGCCTGAACCTTACTAAGGAAGTTATCAACGATGTGCGATAATTCATCGGCACTCTTGTGAAGTTCCTTAGATGCAGTATGAACATCACTAGCCGTTTTCTGGTTGTCTTCGGTAGCTTGGTTCACACCCGCGATATTTTGGTTCACTTCGTTTGCACCGGCCGCAGCATGCTGCACGTTCTCACTGATCTCTGCAGTCGAGGCACTTTGTTCCTCAACCGCTGCAGCAATTGCTCCGGTAGAAGCACTGACCTCTCTCATAATTTCATCAATCTTACGGATGGCATCGACAGAAGTCTCCGTTTCAGTCTGAATTTCCGAAATCTGCTCGGATATAGCGTCGGTAGCCTTTGCTGTTTGATTGGCCAGTTCCTTCACTTCCGAAGCCACAACGGCAAATCCCTTACCTGCTTCTCCTGCTCTCGCGGCTTCGATTGTCGCATTCAACGCCAGTAAATTTGTCTGCTCAGCAATGTCCTGGATCAGGGAAATGACTTCGCCAATCTTTTGTGCCGATACGGACAGGCTGGCGATTTTGGCATCGGTATCGGACGCATGTTGCGACGCTTTTGATACAATGGTTTGAGTCTGCGCAACCTGTTCCGAAATCTCGCGAATTGAAGCCGAAAGTTCTTCGGCCGCAGAAGCAACGACATTCACATTCTGAGAGGCCTGCTCGGACGCAGATGAGGCATTGACGGCCTGAGATTTTGTCGTGATCGCAGCCGAATTCAATGCTTCAGAAGCCGTGTTCATATTTTCCGTATTATCTCTGACAATACGGATGAGTTGTTCAATTTGATCTCTAAACCCTTTAATCAGGTTATTAATCTCAGTCTGTTTCTCACGTTGAGCCAAATGATGCTCTTCTTGTTCTGATTGCATCATTTGACGTTCGATCAAATTGTCTTTGAATACGAGCAATGCACCTGAGATCCGTCCGAGCTCATCATTCGCATTATTCGATGGAATTTCGATATCCGTGTTTCCTTCGGCCAACTGATCGACGGTATAGGCCAGCATTGACAGGGGTCTTTTGATTGACCGGCGAACCATTAAAAATGTAGCAACGAAACCAAACAAGATTGACAGCGCGGAAAAAATCAGAAACCACTGCTGTGCTTGGCGTTCATGGGCTTCGGCCAGTTTTGCAGACTCTTCCGTAAATTTTTCAACACGTAGCAATAGTTCTTCCGAAAGATGATCGCGTTGAAGAATTAATGCATCCATCTGAGAGCTTAATCTTAGAGCATCTTCTGTCTCATTGTTGTTCAAAAGCCCAAACAGTTTGGTTGCGAGAGACAGATATTCCTTGTGCTGCACACTGATATTGGAAACTTCACTGGCAACGCTTTGGTAAAAGCTCTTTTCACTCTCCGGAATTACTAACCCCTGGAATGAATTTAGGAGACTGATGTTTTCACCCATTTCTTTCTCAAGTTTGGCATTCAAACTATTAAATTTGTTCACTGTCGCGACGAATTCGTTTTTCGAATCAGGGCGCTCAGCCATGCCGCTACCAATTCGGAGAGCTTTTTCGACTGCGATCGATTGCTCCAGTTGATGCACTGTGGTTTGCGTGAAGGCATTTGTCAGTGGAATTTGTCTGTCGGCAATGCTTTCAATTTCCTTGCCGATCTTACTGAACTGAAAATAATTGTAGGCAGAAACCAAAATTAACAGCGCTAAACAAATTCCAACAATCGTGTAAATTTTTTCGGATACCCCGAACTTTTTCATGGCAAATGACATACAAATCGCTCCCCCGCTTCTTCCCCCAATTCACTACATTTCAAATTAAAAATATATGGTTAATATATGTTTTATATTTCCCCCAATTCGAATGATTTGGACGGAATTTCTCAATCACTTCTATCTGAAAACACTCTTTAATGTACCCAGCCGAATGTCTTAGAGCATTCTGACTAATATCTTGTCGAAAGTGATGCATGATCCGAGCTCCTCAGACCTGCTGAATGTTGAGCGATGCAAAGCTTCCTGAATCGTCCTGGATTTATATTTTTGGAATTATAAAATATTTAAAATTTCTCTGCGATACTGATCCTTCATATTCTTATTTCGCTATTTTAGAACTTTATTTTTTGTAATTTTTTTATTTGTTCTGGAGTCCATTTATGAAACCTAGAAGATCCAAACGCATAAAATGTTCCAAAGCCGGCAGAATTTTTTTTAACGAAGGAGCCTCTTCCGACTATTGCACCATGAGAAATTTCAGCGATCACGGCGCCATGGTACAACTGAACAATCCCCAATATCTAAGCCATGAAGTCGAATTGGAACTCTTGCACGAAGGTGTCTCTGTTCTATGTCATGTCATCTGGCAGAACTCTGACACATTGGGATTGGCATTCAAGTCGAGCTGGAAACAAGTCAGGCATGTGGATGGCCTGGGAGATCCGCATCCAGACTTAAAACCGCAGAGGAAGGACTCGATTCCAAATCACACATCGAATCAGCGAAACGATTAAACCGGTCTAATCCGGTGCCATGCCCTTCTTGGAGAGTTGCTCGATCGCGTCCGGCGTTTTTTTAACCCCTGTCATATTCATGCCGGAGAGAACATAGTCAGCTTTGGAAAACTGAATATCCGGATAACCTACAATCTCAATACGATTACCCCAGGGATCATAAAAATCCAGGAATCTTGAGGATACAATTTCAATTCCTAGTTGCTCCAAGGTCGATCGAACAGTGTCCTTGTCGTCTACGACGAGTCCGAAATGCCGGTCATCGTCGGTGGGCTGAGTTCTATTCGTCGAGAGAGCAATAAACTGGTCGCCCAGATCTATGAACGCCATAGTCTCACTTTTGCCTCGCAGGGAAAATTCGAGGAATTTGCCGTAAAACGCCAGAGCTTCCTCAATATCCCCCACTTCAAGAGCGACATGATTTATACCAATCGCGCGTGCTTTCTTGATTTCAGTCATTGTCAAGAACACTTCTCCTGTTGCAACCCATTTGTATGAGAGGGGCGGTTAGCCTGTATACTCCATTATATGCAGCCCAAGGCCCCAACGGTCTGCCATGTAGATTAAACCCGTATCTTTATCCACCTGAACATCGTTACTTTGAGGACAGCACCGTTCTTTGGTTCCCGCCGGGATATAATATCCGACTTCCTTCGGATTAAACGGATTTGACCAGTCGATGATCCTCAAGCCGGCATTGAACCAACATATATAAACCAAATCATCTTTTTCCATGTCGAGCCAGATATTATGAGCTCCATATCGGGTACCGGTCCGGCTCCATTTTTGGTCCAACGGTCGCATCTCATAAGGATCGATTTCGTAAGGCATGAACGTACTGACTGGAATTGGATTATCAATATTGCGTAAATCATAGAACGTGACAAATGCCGGAGGATGATCGCAATTGACAGTCGTTGTTTCCTGGGTAGCTATCCCAAACTCTGAACCACGAGGAACAAGAAAGCTGTGATAACATCCGGGCCAGCCATGGGACTGATGCGGGTTATGCCGCCATTTGAACCTGGGATTGGAAGGATCCTCCAAATCAAATAGTGCAATGCCTCCATCCCACCAACCTGTAGCGACATTATTGCCAAATGGATTTCCTTCGTGGCACCAGACTTCGTTGCCGATAATATCAGGATCCCAGGAAGGCTCTTCACCATCTTTCTGGCCGGGAATCCAGCCATGTCCCACAAGTTCAGGATTCCAGGGGTCTTTCATATCATGGATCAACAATATTTTTCCTGTGTACCCGTCTTTGAAGCCGGAACTGTAGAGCAAGTTTCGATGTCGATCATAGATCGGGCGATGAATTCCGAATCCGTCCGTTTCGATATAGCGGACAAATTTCGGATTATACGGATCGCGATTGTCGAAAATTCTCAATCCGCCAATTGCATCGGGATACTGGTTCCTCAGATTCGGTCGAATTTCACTATTGGTCAGGAGGACTTCGTCATTGATTCGAAGAACCTTGTGGGTTCGGCACGCGGGACTGTCAACGATCTGATTAATGATTTTGGGATTGGAAGGATCTGATACGTCGAGGATAGTCATCCCGTCATGTCCATTGACACCGGAAGCGGCGACATAGCAAATTCCACCACCCACTTGAATCTGAAAGGCATCTCCCCAGCCATTGAGATCGGAATGTGCGACAAGCCGGACGTTTCGAGATTCAGCAGGCCAGGGTTCGGTCAATTGATGATCAACACCAATATACTGCTCTGGCCCGCCACCGGTTATGGGATTGGGATGATAGTAGGGACGAGACATAAGAAATTCCTTGTGATTTTTTTTGCTATTGTCGTATGGGATTTGGCGTCATTACATTATGGCTGAGCGATATATGCAAGCCAAATAATGGGCTGGATAGTACTTCCGGTCCGAGGACTCGCTCGAATCACTGGTACATATAGTAACAATCATTTCCAATAAGCGCCTACTGACGGTATCTATTAAAAATTCCAGAAAATCCTTCACAATCGAATTTAAACTGTCTTTAATCGCGGATTGATCTTCGACGGCAAACCGGTTCCCGGATTAATTCAGATATGGACAATCACAAGAACCAGTGGATATATGGATCGAACAGATTATCCAGAAACCCTCAGGAAGGACAGTGCTTTTGAAGGTCGAAATCACATACTGTGTTGTTTGAAACTATGAACCCCGTGCTCTCCGTGTGAAAGACAAGTTCATCAGTTCAGGAAATTTTGACGTCGAGCTCGTCAAAGGCTCCGGCGGAGTTTTCGACATCGAGATCAATGGCGAGCTAATGTTCTCCAAGAAACAACTCGGTCGTTTTCCAGAAGATCAGGATGTCGATGAGATTGTCCGCCAAACGATCGCCGCGGATTGAGGATCAGAATTCGTCATTCATAGTTGCAGGTCAATTTCGATCCGAATATCGAATGAAAGTAGTATCCCACGAGCACTATCTTAAACTAACTTAATTGAAATCCCTCCACCTGCAATCATTGCGCTGCAAGAGATTGAGTAAATCCGATCAGCCCGGTTTTTTTATTCTCTTATTTCCCCATGCCGCGCAGCCCACCATTCGCATTACCAACAAACAACAACGTAAACATCATCGAGCAGCTCTTTTCGTCTCGCTCCGAGAACAACATTGGCACCAGAAGCAGCAAACATCAAAGCCGCTGCAGCACCAATGCCACTACTTGCACCCGATTCATGCGCTGCTGCAGGAGGGATAGCGAACTCAATATTCATAGTAGTCAGGTAGTCGAATCCATGAACTTTTATTCCCACGGCAATTTTTGAAATTCTGAGTCATTGGGAATTTGCGCTGACACCGCAGTTAGCTAGACATTGTCAAGATCTTGCTATGAGCCGCAGGTGTCTATTGAGATGTAACAAATCATTTACTCTGAATTGCCTATCAGTGGAGATATAATGTCGATAAAGGCCTGTCCTAAAATATAAATAGAAACTTGGGGATCGTATTTTGGATTTGTACAGGTTTCACTACTCTGATTGTATTGGTGATACTATCATTGCGGGGCGTCCATGACAAAATCGCTAATCTTCATCGTTATTTTGGCTCTTAGTTTTCCTGCATTGGCCCAGGCACCTAAAATTGGGGGTCATCACGGCGTTGGTCATGGAGAAATGCATCATTGGTATGAGACACTTCGGGATCGGAAAGGGCGTCAATGTTGCAGCGGGCGAGATTGCAGACCAACCCAAAGCCGTTTGCACCGAGGTAAAATTGAAGTGATGGTCGATGGTATTTGGGCTCCTGTACCTAAAGAGAAAATTCTTGACGAAATCAGTCCGGATTTAAGAGCCCATGTTTGCGCACCTCTCAGGCCGCATTCCTATCCTTTAGGCTTTGTCTATTGTGTTACTCTTCCAGCGGGAAGCTAAGCTACTCCTCTGAAGGTTAATGAGCCGGTATCGACGGTTCTTGGTCCCGGTAATCTCAACTATTGTTTATTTTGCTTCAAAATATGCCCAGCAGAAGATAACAATTAACAAAATTTCTATTTATAGAGTCGATTTCCCACTAGAATTCTTCATAGTGAGATACAACCATCCGGCTATGCAGGGGAGATGGATAGTGAAATTAATATTAAGCCTTTTTGTACTGGGGCTGACACTAGTCCCGGCGACAAGCCAGGCGCAGAGTCGCTCGATAGAAGGCTCGTGGCGAGGCAGCGGATTTTTTAAACCTAGTTCCGGTGCCAGAGAAAAAATCCGTTGTCGCGTAAGCTACAATAAAATCACCAACAAAATTTTCAGCTTTTCCGGTACTTGTGCCAATCCTGCCGGCAGTATCAGGCAATCCGGCGAAATGATTAGAGCGACAGACAATCGATATGTCGGTGAATTTCACAACAGTGAATTTGGAATTTCCGGACGGATTAGAGTTATTGTTCGTGGAAACCGTCAAACGGTTATACTCACAAGCAGTCAAGGCTCTGGGCAGCTGAATTTAAGCCGGCGCTAATTCTAATTTCTCCTGACAATGAATTTGAAATACATCCTTGGATGAGTTCAGCTAACTCATTTGCATCATTCAAAATCTAAATTTTGAGGCCTGCGACATCGACTAGAGTTGCACCCATTTCTTTCTGCAATCTGTGATTTTCCTCAACGGCTTCCTGAATTTGGGGAGAGACTTTCATCTCTCTATCAAATTCCGGTTGATTGCGGAGAGACCAAAACCACCTGTTCACGGTAGGGTGAAGCTGTTCCAGAGGATATCCGCAACGTACCAGTCGATTGACATAAACAACCCAGGCAACATCAAGAACTGTCAGATCACCTCCCAGCAAATATGGATCTTGTTGTAGGCGATCATTCAATTCATTCAGAGCCACTCTAAATTTCTGCACGGAATTTCTGACTGCATCATCGGTAATGCCATTTTCAGCAAGATTTACCCAATACTGAATTTCGCGTTCCTTGTCAGAATCCACTTTTCCTAGAACCGTTCCGGATCCTCGCTCTCGAACATTACGAAGCGTTTCCTTTGAACGCGGTTCTTTCCCCCGTGGATGGGTAAAACGAAATGTCAGTGTGCGTAGATCTAAGTGAAGCTCATCCTCATGATGGAGCAATTCCTTCATCTGAATCTCCATACCTGGAGGAATAAGTCGGACTTCTGGAAATTTGTTATCTAAGAATATAAGAATGTCATTGCTTTCGATATGAACCTCTCCATCAATCACCAATGTGGGGACAAGCCCGCGCGGATTAATTCCGAGATAATATTCGGAATAGTTCTCTCCTTTTCCCAAATCCAATTGATGAGATTCCCACTCTATTCCTTTCAGATTGATACATATGCGGGTCTTTTGCGAACAGGATGAACTCATGAAATGAAACAGATGAATTCCTTCCCAACTCAAAACTTCTTTTGTTTGAATGTCACTTTCAATAAGTTTCACCATTTACCAACCTTAATTACTGTTTTGATTATTCGCTGATCAGTCAGCAAATTGATCGTCATCGCATCATCGAAGCTTGCAACACTCATATGACTAGTGATGAACTAGGCCCACCTTAATCCACGAAACACAAATAGCGAATACAGCTAATTGAAAAGGAAGGAACCTAAGAATTTGAATTTATTGAGGAAATT
>CAJHZG010000395.1_pt1 | contig 15487 bp, 14 predicted proteins | sample 9198901 | NCBI WGS metagenome assembly CAJHZG01 (sample SAMEA7708382, study PRJEB35096) | sediment metagenome | biome: marine neritic benthic zone biome [ENVO:01000025]; feature: sediment [ENVO:00002007]; material: shallow marine sediment [ENVO:03000034] sea grass bed [ENVO_01000059] ... | reverse complement strand
GCGTAACGGCCCTTCGGTTAAATCCGACCACCTACCGGTCATCGTCGAAATCGGGGTACCCCGCTGGCAATCCGCCGAAGCTTCTCTCTACTAGTCGACATTCGTCACTAGTCGACATTCCTCTTCAATTGGCACTAATCTGCGCTGCGATGTTTGTCGGTGCTATGACGCCCGCCAGGGAGCAAACCAGCCGAGCCCGTCGACGGTTCCGGCTTTCGGAAAATACTCGCATCCGATCCACCCCTGATATTCGAGATTTACCAGTTCCTGAAATACAAAATCATAGTCGATTTCGCCTTCGGGAGGTTCATGACGATCCGGAACATTGGCGATCTGGACATGGCCGATTATCGGCGCGTGCTCCCTCAGCCCCATGACAATGTCACCGTGAATAATCTGGCGGTGATAGACATCGAACTGCAGGCGCAGATTGGCGCGGTCGAGGCGCTTTACGAGATCGGCAGCGATGGTGAAATCGGACAGGAAATATCCCGGCATGCCGCGCTGATTGATGGGCTCGACCAGGATCGTCAAATCCCGGCCATCGGCCTTGTGGCAGGCCTTGTTGAGGTTGGCTTCGAAAGTGCGCATGGCCGCTTCGTTTTCCGGGTCCATGATACCCGCCATAATGTGCAGGGTCCGGGTTCCGAGGGTATCTGTATAGGATAGGGCAAGGTCCAGGGCTTCCTCGAAATCCTTTTCCCGACCCGGCAACGCTGCCGTGCCCCGGTCACCGGCTTCAAAGTCTCCCGGCGGCAGATTGAGAATGACACTTTCGAGGTTATAGTCAGCCAGCTTCCCGGCAATTTCCCCGGCCGGAACATCATAGGGGAACAGCATTTCCACGCCTTTGAAACCGGCAGCCGCGGCCTGCTCAAAGCGATCGAGAAACTCAAACTCGTTAAACATCATTGTAATGTTTGCGGCAAATCGCAGCATCGGAATTGACCTCCCCAAGTTCGCCATCCTAAACTTCGAACCCAGACTTCGAGCTAAAACCGGAGTTCAGAGATGAACGATGTTCAATTTGGCGTTGCGTAAATTATCGACACCTAAATATATCGAGACATTGGATTGTACGCTATCCATAAGATCAACGACCGGTACAGGACGTTTTTCAGCAAATCAAATTGCAAATCAAAAATTTGCAGCCTGGTTACGGGATTGCTGTTCGTTCTGATTGCGGTTGACGGCGGCATGGCCACGGGTACCGGGACTTCCGTTCCGCGCACCTGGGAACAAGGGGAGATGTTTCCCGGTGGCCAGGCGACCTCGAAAAACACGACCTGGAACCGGAATTCCTTCTCTCATCAATCGGGCAATCTCGGTTTCGACGGCGAACTCAACTTCAAACTGGGGAATGCCATATTCCGAAAGCTATGGGTATCTTCCCCGGCATCGACCAAGAGTTCCGACGGGCTGGGGCCACTGTTCAATGCCCGCTCCTGTCAGCGCTGCCACCTGAAAGACGGCCGCGGCCACCCGCCCGGTGGCAACTGGCCCGACGACAATGCGATTTCGATGCTGTTGCGCCTGTCGGTTCCGCCGCAAACAGAAGCCCAGAGGCAGCGCCTTGTTTCCGGCCGCGCCCTGACAATCAATGATCCCACTTATGGCGGCCAGTTGCAGGATCTCGCCGTTCAGGGACATGATTTTGAAGGCAGGATCCATATTTCATACACCGAAACGACCGTGACATTGCAGGGCGGTGAAAGAGTGCGGTTGCGCCGACCGCAGTACAGGATTGTGGACCCGGGCTATGGACCGCTGCATGCGGACACGATGATTTCGCCGCGCATTGCCCCGCAGATGATCGGGTTGGGACTGCTGGAGGCCATACCGGAAGCTGACATCCGCGCAAATGAAGACCCGGACGACCGCAACGGAGACGGAATTTCCGGACGCGCCAATCAGGGCTGGTCGATTGCGGAGAACAGGCCCAAACTCGGAAGGTTCGGGCACAAGGCCGGCATGCCGACCCTGCACCAGCAGGCGGCCAGCGCCTTTGCCGGGGACATCGGTCTTTCGACAAAACTTCTTCCCGGACCTTCCGGCGATTGTACGGACCGTCAGATACTCTGTCTGAACGCGCCCAACGGTAATGCAGTCAAAGGACCGCCGGTGGAAGTGTCCGAAAAACTGATGGGTTTCGTTACGTTCTATACCCAGAACCTGGCGGTTCCCCGTCGTCGCGTGCAAGACCGGGATCTCATTCTCAAGGGCAAGGCGTTGTTCCACGATATCGGCTGTCAGAGTTGCCACAGGCCGAAATTCAAAACCGGGGACCTCGCTGACAATCCGCATCTCGCCAACCAGACAATCTGGCCCTATACGGATTTGCTGCTGCACGACATGGGAGAAGGGCTGGCGGATCACAGGCCCGAAGGACGGGCCAACGGACGGGAATGGCGCACAGCACCCCTCTGGGGTATTGGACTGACACCCAAAGTCAGTGGCCACAGTTTCTACCTGCATGATGGCCGCGCCCGCAGTCTGATGGAAGCGATTCTCTGGCATGGGGGTGAGGCCGAGGCGGCTCGCAATAAATTCACCGACCTGCCAAAGTCCGAACGATATGCGTTAATTGCTTTTGTGGAGTCTCTCTGATGCGCAGTCGATACCAGGTCAGACCGGGGCCTGCCAGATTTTTTCGGGATATCCGGGAACCGTTGTTCGCAAAGCTCATCGGTGTATTGCTGATGGTGGCCCTCGTTTCTTATACGGCCGGGGGAACCGCACTCGGCGCCGAACAAAAATACGACCACGACAAGATCGCCCGTCAAACCCTGAACGATCACATTGTGCCGGGTTATCGCGCCCTTGAAACCGGGCTGACAAGATATGAACAAATCCTGAGACAGGTTTGCGCAAGTCCGAATGCTTCGGGACTTCAGAAAATCTATCAGGACTATAAAACCGTGGTTACAGACTGGGGGCGCATTCAGCACATCCGGTTTGGTCCGGTTGTCGAAAAAAACCGGCTGGAAAAATTTGTTTTCTGGCCCGATACCAAAGGTCTTGGCCGACGCCAGGTGAACCGGCTTATTCGAAGGAAAAGCCCGTCGGGGCTCGATCCGGATACCCTGGGCACAAAGAGCGTCGCGGTTCAGGGATTGTCAGCTCTGGAAGTTGTGTTACATACCGCCGAAGGCCAACCCGCATTGACACTCGATAAATCGACCGGGGAAAAATTCAACCGCTTTCGCTGCCAATATGCCCGGGCCATCGTGCAGAATTTGATCCGCATCACCCGGTCGATCCTGACGGGCTGGTCGGGGGATGGAAGATTCTCGTCCCTATGGTTCAATCCCGGGCCTGAAAATCCGCTCTACCTGACACGGCAGGAAGTGACGAAAGAGATCGCCCAGTCCTATTTCGACGCGCTGGAGCAGATTCGCACCCACAAAATCGCTGCCCCCATGGGTTTGCGTCCCAACCAGAGGAGAGCAACCCGCCCGCCCTTTGAACGCAGTCAGCTATCCGCATCCTACATCTCCGCAAATCTTTCCGGCGTCGTCGATCTCGTGCGCAAGTCCGGGGTTCTTGACGAGCTTGACGAGGACGCTCTGCTCACCTTTCAGCAGATCCTGTCCGAACTTGAATTCTCCATGACCATTCTGAACCGGATCGCCCGGGGTGAGCCGGGCAAATTTACGGATCCCGGAATCAGGCGCCAGCTTATGCCCATTGGTTCGCCCCTCAGAATTGCCCGGGACACAGGCGGACTTCTACTGCTTGGGGAAACGGGATTTGCAACACGGTTCAATGATTCCGATGGCAACTGACCGCCGAACCTTTGTCTGCGGACTGACCACGACAAGTCTCGGATTGCTGTGGCCAGGCTCGCGACGAGGCTCCGTGACGCGTGCGGATGACAAGGAGGAGACCACTTATCTCATCGGCGCGGTGCAACGGGCACCCGGCCACTATGCGGCCGCCATCCTGGAGCCGGGCAAGGACCGGCTTCAATTTCTGCCGCTCCCGGGACGCGGTCATGACACGGCGATCAGGCCACGGACGGGGGAGTGCATCATGTTCGCCCGCCGGCCCGGCAATTTTGCCCTGATATTCGATCCCCGGAACCGACGCCAACCGCAACTCATCACGTCGCGGTCGGACCGGCATTTCTACGGCCATGGCTGCTATGACCCGAAGGGTAAACTTCTGTACACGACGGAAAATAATATCGCCGACGGTACGGGCCGAATTGTCGTCCGCGACGCCACGGAGGGTTATCAATGGATCGGTGAATTTCCGGCGTTTGGAACGGGGCCCCACGATATGGCGCTGTTACCGGACGGGAAGACACTGGTGATCGCCATGGGCGGCATCGAGACCCACCCGGATTTTCCAGACAAGCCCCTCAATCTCCCTGAAATGCGGCCATCCCTGACTTATGTGGACATGGAAACCGGCGACCTTTTGGAACAGGTCTCCCTCGGTTCGGACCTTCACACACTCTCCATTCGGCACCTGGATGTGGGGACTGACGGAACGGTGGTGTTCGGCTGCCAGCACTATGGGTCCCGGCTCGCAATGCCACCCCTCGTGGGCTTTCACAAACTCGGCGGCAAGGCGCAAATGGTGTCCGTACCAGAAAAGTTGAACCGGTCCATGCGTAACTATGTGGGATCCGTTTCCCTGGACCGGGCCGGGGACCGGGCGGCGGTGACCTCGCCCCGCGGTGGCGTGGCGCTCTATTTCGATGTCGCCAGCCGCAGACTGATCGGAAACAGACGCCTGAAACAGGTGAGCGGTGTTGCAAAAACCCGGGATCCGCACGCGTTCGCCCACTCGACCACGGGCGGTGACTTGAACTGGATTACACCGGGACGACCCGAAGGATCAAAACGGCGACAGCCCGAAAGATCAAAACGGCGTTTCGAGAACGTAATGTGGGATAACCATCTGTCGGCGCTGATCGACGACGACAAGGCATGACCCCTTCCGGGAACGAACACGGAGGTCAATGACCCGAGATTGATTCCGGTGGAATTCCGTGGTTCAGGATTTTGATAATTGACCGAAACGGCTGGACTGTCCCCGGACTTCCGGGAAGAAGGACTGCCGCTGATTGCGCGTTCCCAATATAAAACCGGCAACCAGAGCCATCATCAAAACAACGGTAACAACCGCAAATAATGAAATCATCATAACGCATACCCCGCACATAAATTTGAGAGATCCAAAGACCCTACGCGACCCCTATTTTTATAGTGTAAGTGGGAAAAATTGCGCTGTCACAGGGGGTGTGGATAAATTGTGCGTTTCTTATTCAGAAGTTTGAATATGACCAGTTCGGAATGGAAAAAAGCCCTGATATTTCCGTAGGTGCAACCAAATTCCCACAGTCAAGAAAGCTTATTTCCGAACGGGCACTAATTGGTCTGGTTGCAGCCCTGATTTTCAATTCCCGTATCAAGGCGGGTGCGGCACAGGAGCGCTTTCTTTATATCCGCGAGATCGTAAAACGCATTTTTCAGGTTCGCACCGGTCAGGTCCGCTTTCTCGAAGTTGGCCCCGGTCAGCCGCGCCGACCGCAATTTGGCTTTTTGCAGGTTGGCATTCATCAGATTGGCGCCGCGCATATCCGAGTCCCGGAGATTAGCGCTGGTCAGGACAGACTTTTCCAGCTCCGTCCGCAGGAGCGTGGCGCCCTGCAAATTCGACCGGGTCAAATCCACTTCGGTGAAAAAGGCCTCCGTTAAATTGGCGCGAGACAGGTTGACGCCGACAAATCTGGCGCCGGTTGCCTCAACCTCGGAGAGATTGACCCGGGTCATGTCCGCCTCTGAGAGGTCGGTTCCCGTGAGATCCGCTTCGGACAGGTTGGCGGCCTTGAGATTGGCCCCCTTGAGATCGGCTCCGGCAAGATCGGCGCCGCGCAAATCACACCCCTCACACACATTCAATCGCAGAAGCCGCTTCAGATGGCTCTCATTGAAGGCCGCTGCTGGCGCGTGAAAAAGTAAAACAAGGCCAAATCCGACTAGAATAGCTCGCATTAAACCTTCCTTCTGTTATCCGGTCAGGGGGTTTCCCAAATCTCAACGGCATGTCTCGTCGCGACCCATGCGCCAGACAATTCTATATCGTTTTTCGAAGATTTGCATCATAATGATCCGAGAACAATCGGTAATGACCGAGATTTGATCGCCTTCAGGGAGATCAGCGGAAAATTCGGGCAAACGGAACGCCATCATGAAAATTGCGATCTTCGGGGCCGGGGCGATCGGAAGCTATATTGCAGGAAAACTCCGCCTTGTCGGCGCCGAAATCACCGTATTTGCACGCGGGGAACATGGCCGGGCAATGGCCGCAAAGGGACTGACCCTGGCGGATCATACGGGAACCTATGAGGTCGATGTGACGGTTGCCAGTTCGGCGGCGGATATCGGCGCGGTCGATGCGGTGCTGGTGACGACGAAAAACCATCATCACAAGGATATCGCGCAACATGTTTTGCCGGTGCTGGACGATGATACGCCGGTGGTCTTCGCCGTCAACGGACTGCCCTGGTGGTACGGGGCGGGACTGGATTTGCCCGGTATCTCCGGCGACCGAGATCCGGCCCGGGCGATCCTGGATCCCGATAAGGTGCTGACCGAGGGAATTGGTGCCGCACGAACCGTCGGATGCGTGGTGTACTCGTCCAATACCATTGAGAAACCGGGCTTTGTGCGCAATGGCATGGAGGTGAACCGGTATTATCTCTCGGCCCTTGAAGCGGCCATGGAAGCGCGGATCACCCCCCTGAAGGCCCTGTTTGCGGAGGCCGGTATCCTCGGCGATGAACCGGGCGGAGATGACGTTTCCATCCGGCAGCGGATCTGGAAGAAGCTGGTTTACTCCATGAGCCTGGCACCGGTCGCGACCCTGACCGAACTCACCAACGGGCAATTGCGCGACAATGAAGCGCTCATGAACCTGATGAGACAAGTCGGGCACGAGGGGGCGGCCGTCGCCGCCGCGCACGGATTTGATGTTACCCCGGACCTGAAACTGCCGGGTGGCGGTCGCATCGCCAATCATCGCCAGTCCATGCTGCAGGACGCCCTGCTGGGGCGGCGGATCGAATTTGAACCCATGGTCTCCCTGCCGCTTCTCTACGGGCGGGCGGCGGGCCTCTCCTGCCCGATGCTTGAAACAATTGCTGTGCTGCTGCAGGCACGGTTTCCGAAACATGATCTGGTGCTGACGGATCCTTTTGCCGATACCTGAAATGCAATAATTCCCGATCGGCCCGAACCACCGTCGCGGTAACCTGTTGGTGACACTGATTTTGCCCTCGGACACCGGTTTTGCTATGAAGGATGACATGATGCAATCCGGAGCCCGGTATGACTGACATTGCCACCCGCGTCTACAACCACATGTGGAAGATCGATCCCATTGTGCGATCCGTGATCGACACGGATTTTTACAAACTGCTGATGGCTCAGAGTATTCTGCATCACCACCCCAAGACCCAGGCGACATTCAGCCTGATCAACCGGACGACGTCGGTGCCTCTCGGCAGGATTATCGACGAAGGCGCGCTCAGGGAACAGCTCGACCATATCCGGACCCTGTCGCTGACCCGCGGCGAGAAGACCTGGCTTCGCGGCAACACGTTTTACGGCAAGCTGCGCATGTTCACGCCGGAATTTATCGACTGGCTGTCGGACTTTCGTTTTCCGCCCTATCAGCTGGAGCGGCGCGGCGACCAGTATGAACTGACCTTCGAAGGGTCGTGGATCGAGACCAGCATGTGGGAGATCCCGGCCCTGGCGGTGCTCATGGAACTGCGCTCGCGGGCGGTGCTCAAGAATATGGGCAAGTTCGAGCTGCAGGTTCTCTATGCCCAGGGCATGACCCGGGTGTGGGAAAAGATCCAGCGCCTGAAGCAGCTCGACAATCTGCGTATCGCCGATTTCGGAACCCGCCGCCGCCACGGCTTCCTGTGGCAGGACTGGTGTGTACAGGCGATGATGGAAGGGCTTGGTGAAAATTTTCTCGGCACCTCGAACTGCCTGATCGCACTGCGCCAGGAGGTGGAGGCGATCGGCACCAACGCCCACGAACTGCCGATGGTTTATGCCGCCCTCGCCAAATCCGATGAAGAGCTGTTCAATGCCCCATACAATGTGCTGGCGGACTGGCAGCAGGATTATGCGGGCAATCTGCTGATTATCCTGCCGGATACTTATGGCTCGGAAAGTTTTCTCGACCATGCGCCGGACTGGCTCGACCACTGGACGGGGATGCGGATCGATTCCGGCGATCCCTTCGAAGGCGGGGAACGGGCCATCCGATGGTGGCAGCAGCGCGGCCAGAACCCGGAAGAAAAACTGCTGATTTTTTCAGACGGTCTCGATGTGGGCCTGATCGAAGATCTGCACAAGGCCTTCCTCGGGCGGGTCTCCCTGGGCTTCGGCTGGGGAACGCTGCTCACCAATGATTTCCGCGGTATTATCCAGGGGCAGGGCCTCGACCCCCTGTCACTCGTGTGCAAGGTGGTCAGTGCCAACGGCGAGCCGGCGGTCAAATTATCGGATAATCCGTTAAAGGCGGTAGGCCCGAAACAACAGATCGAGCGCTACCGCCAGGTTTTCGGCGTCAAGGAACAAAGCCCTCAGCCTGTTGTTGTGTAAACCGACAACAACTTCCCTTCCCTTATATCCTGCTATTTACCTTTTCCGGGTTCCGGAATTATTCTCACCGGTTTTACATATACGGGATGATATAGCTGTAAAACGCGATAAATCCGATCAGGAAGACAAACACGAAAACCGTGAGTTCTTTCAAGAGAGCCTCACGGCGTTTTTTCCGTTTGTTCAGGAACCGCCGCGTCAGACTGAAAGCATACAGGTCTTCGGTAGTCAGTTCATAAGCGGATTCTTCCGGCAAATCGGTTCGGTGGTAAAGATTGATAGACATTTATACTTCTCCCCAGAGCAATATAATGAACAAATAATAGCTGGAGCTTAGAACAATTGAATTCCGTATTTCAGGAACAATCGCAATAAGGGTTAATTTGCGCGTGTTCGATGAAATATTCTCAAAAGATCATTGAGCGATCGCACAGGCTCTGTTCCAGGGCTCGAATTCATCACCTAATTCCCGAGCCCGATGGGGTGCGGTGCGGTTAAGGTTACGGGCTGTAAGCAATACGGGCTGTAAGCAAAATGTCGAAAAACCAGCCAATTCCGCGAGTTCACACCCCCCATTCGTGCATAGCTGATCTGCGCTTCCGGGCCTAGCTAAAAGCCCGGGGAATCATCACATTAAGTCCAAGTTCAGCGCACTGACGCGCCACACATCATGAACCGTCAAGGAGGATTATCATGAGTTTAAATACCGCTCATCATCACGAACCGTCATTTCGGCATCACAGAAAATCCCCGCTGGAATCCGCCTCGGATTTCTTTGCAGGTATCGGCGACTTTTTCAGCCGGATCACCAATGCGGTTCAGTGTTCAAACGAAGTGTCCTACCTGATGTCTCTTTCCGACAACCAGCTTGCCCGACGCGATCTGAAACGGGAAGACATTGTGGACCACGTTTTCAAGAAATATATGCAGAACCAAATCTGACGATTACACCCGGCGGCAAGGTGTACCCCCCGGGGTACGCAACGCCGCCGGTAATCGGCGAATTCAATTCGCTAAATCTTTCTCTCCAGAGATTTTCCGAGCAGAGTTTCAAGGCCGCCTGTTATCCGGCCCTCTCATCCCTATCTCTCGCATTCCTATCGCTCTCATTCCGGCGCTTTTCATCCCGCCCTCTCTCGTCACGGTAGTGATACCAGTGATAGAGGAAGCGCTGGCCAACGCGCCGAAACGGCGTGAGAACGCCGTGGTGGGGCAGTGCGGAGGCGAAGATCGGCAGTTCCGGTTTCACGGACCGTCCGGCAACAAGCTGAGCCATGCGCCGCCCGGCCTGGGCTGAATACATCACACCGTTACCGCCATATCCCATGGCGTAGAACACCTCTTCCCGGCGATCCGGCTGATAGATGCGGGGCATCATATCATGGCTCACATCCACCCAGCCCCACCAGGAATAGTCGAGATCAATGCCTTCCAGGACGGGAAATTTACGATACAGCCCCTGCAGAAGCATGCTCAAATGCTTCGGATTTTCCGCATCGCGACCGGTTATGGCACTGCGGCTGCCGATCTGGACCCGGTTATCGGGAAGAAAGCGGTAATAGTGACGCAACGTCCTTGTGTCGGTGAGCGGCGAGCCGGTCTTGAAACCACAAGCGGATATTTCATCGCCCGTCAGGGGACGGGTCACGACGGAATTGGACAGGATCGGCATCAGGCGATTGCGCGTCTTGTCGCTCAGGCCCGGTGGCGTGTATCCGGCTGTGGCAAGGGCAACGGCCCGGGCGCGCACGGTGCCGCCGGGGGTGATGAGGTGATAGACGCCATTGACACGCTTGCGCCCGAGGACCGGACTGCCGGGATGCACTTTTGCGCCGAGCTTGCGCGCCAGATTTAAATATCCAAAAGCGAGCTTGGCCGCATGAATGGAAATGCCGTCGGGCTCATGCAGGGCGCCGGCCGCCTCCTGATCGCGAACAGCACGCTCGTGCAGCTCGTCGCGCGAAATAACCCGGGAGGGATAGCTGAAAACCCGGTTCATCAGTTCGGACTCGGATTTGAGGCCGGGCAGCACCGCGGCTTTATGGGCGATGAGATAGTGACCGCCTTCCTGGGGATCGCAGTCAATTTCCTCGGAGGCCACGAGATCGCGGAAAAGCTCGAACGCTTCACAAATTTCCCGATGCATGCCGCGGGCGGTTTCCATGCCCCAGCGCTTGATCCATTCGGAACGCTTCAGACGACCGGAAGACAGTTGCGCCTGACCGCCATTACGGGTTGAGCAGCCCCAGGCAACCGTGTTGGCTTCGAGGACCGTCGCCTTGATGCCGTGCTCCCGGGCCAGATGTATGGCGCAGGAAAGCCCGGTGTAGCCGGAACCGACAATGGCCACATCCACATCCATATCCCCGGAAACCGGGCCATCATCCTGCGGCAGGGGACCGGCGGTATCGATCCAGTAGGTCGGGGCATAGTCGCGGTTATGACCGGGACCGGCGGCGACCAGGGGATCGTAATGGGGATCATAGCTGGCCCGTGGCCAGTGTTTTGGGCGAAATTGATCGGTCATCGGCTTATTCCCGGATGAGTTCTCTCCCGGATCAGGGTTTGGTGGCCCCGGTCCTGTGGGTGAGGTCTGGTGAATGAGGTCTGTCTGTCTGGCTCCGTAGCATTTCCCTTTCGTTTCTTCTATGGTAAAGTTTCAAAGCTTTGTTTGATAAAAATGAAACATACGAATGCTCCGGAAATTTCAGAAAACCAGACTGACGAGTTTAAGCGATGTGGATTTGCGGCTGCTGCAGGTTTTCCGGACCATCGTCACCTGCGGCGGACTGTCGGCGGCGGAACTCGTGCTCAATATCGGCCGCTCGACCATCAGCAAGCACCTGACGGATCTGGAGATCCGCCTGGGAATGAAACTCTGCCACCGGGGACCGGCGGGATTTGCCCTGACGACGGAGGGAGAGCAGGTATTCGAAGCCTCAGCTCACCTGCAGGCAGCGGTGGACCAGTTCCGCTTCGAAGTCAACGACATCCACCAGCAACTCGTGGGCACCCTTACGGTCGGCCTGTTTGACAAGACGGTTACCAATGACGACGCTTTTATTGCCCGGACTTTCCAGGCCTTTGACGAACTGGCTCCGCGGGTGAGCCTGCGCATTCTGGTGCAGGATATCAGTGAAATGGAGCGCCAGATCCTCGGCGGACAGGTGCAGGTCGGCATTTATCCGGTTCACCGGAAATCCACCAGCCTCACCTATGCCCCGCTTTATTCGGAGAAAATGTATCTCTACTGCAGCGCCGGACATGCCCTGTTCGGCGAAAAGGAGCGCGCCGTCAAGGTCGCGGACATCCGGGCCTGCAAATATGCCGGTCTTGGCTACCAGTCACCGAACATGATTGCCTCCAACAAGCTGAGTCTCAAACGGGTTGCGGAATCCAATTCCCAGGAAGCCCTGGCGCTGCTCATTCTGTCGGACAGGTATGTGGGCTTTCTGCCCGACCATTTCGCCCGTCCCTATGTGCGCGAAGGGCGGATGCGGGCGCTCAGGCCGGACCAGTTCAACTATGAGACGGAATTTGCCGCGGTGACGCGCAAGAGCCCGAAACCGACACGGCTGGCGGCAGCGTTTCTCGCCTGTCTCGAAGACTGTCACGGGACCTGATGCGTCCTGGCAAAACCTGTCGTCAAAATAAAATTGCGCGGTTCCCGGGGATTTTTTGTATTTTTTGCGTCCTTCCGGTCTCTGGTGCGTCGATAAGGGCATAAAGCAACTTGTGAGTCCGGCCGGAGCCGGACAAGGAGAAAAATCATGCGCGTTCAACTCGCCCTCAATGTGCCGGATATCGAAGCCGCCAAGACGTACTATTCCAAACTCTTTAATACGGAGCCACACAAGATCCGCGACGGCTACGCCAACTTTGCCGTCAACGATCCGCCCCTGAAGCTGGTTCTGTTTGAAAATCCCAAATCTGAGGCCCATCTCCACCATATCGGCGTCGAAGTCCTCGAAGAGGCGGGTGTCGAAACGGCGCAAAACCGGCTGGAAGAGGCGGGACTTGTCGACGACGTCCTCCACGATACCCAGTGCTGCCATGCGAAACAGAAAAAGATCTGGTCCAAGGCCCATAACGGTTTGCGGTGGGAATGGTACTGGGTCGAGGACGAGAACACGACACCGCAGGAGGATGCCCTGTACAAGACCTGTTGTGTGGAAGACCGCGACTGATTACATTCATACAGACAGGGATTAATGCGATGACAACACCCCCGACGGTTATATCGACGAAAACGGCAACAACAGCGTCGACAATCGACAAAGTCGACTGGCCAGGCCTCGTCAAACAGGTGCGCCTGATTGTGAGCCGGCGCGTGGATGCGGCCTGGGTCGACGATGTGACCGGCGGGGTTCTCCTGCGACTTGTGGAAAATACTCATGCCCTGGGGACCGCCGACAATCCGGCGGCCTATGTGCAGAAGTTGACCCGGAATGCGATAGCGGATTTTTATCGCCGAGCAGATGTGGAGAACCGGGCCCTGGCGGCAACCGCCGAAGAGGCGAAACTGAGGGACCCGGGCGCCGTGCCCGGAGAAACGGAGCTGGACCGTTCCTCGGAAGAGGCCATATCCAGATGCCTGCATCCGTTTATCGAAGAACTGCCGGCAACCTATCGCGACGCCCTGACACTGACGGAAATCGACCGGCTGAGCCCGAAACAGGCGGCGGGAAAACTGGGCCTCTCCTATTCCGGAATGAAATCACGGCTGCAAAGGGGGCGGACGCTGCTGAAGAGCGCCGTGATCCGCTGCTGTCGGATTGAAACGGACCCGAGGGGCGGCATTATCGATCACCAGCCGCGCAAGACATCCAACGAAAGCAAGTGCTGAGATCACAAATCGCCTGCACCGCCGAAACCGCCGGACCGACGCTCAGGTGCCGTCCCCCGGCTAGAGCTGGCGGGCGGCCTGGACGGACGTTACGGCAATCATCTGGTAAACATCTTCTTCGCTGCATCCGCGCGAAAGATCGTTGGCCGGTTTGTTCAATCCCTGGATAACCGGACCAATGGCGGCGGCACCGCCGATCCTCTGGGCAATCTTGTAGCCGATATTCCCCGCGCTCAGACTGGGGAACACGAACACGTTCGCTTCACCGGCAACGGCGGAATTCGGTGCCTTGGACTGTCCGATCGCCGGAACAAAGGCGGCATCAAACTGCAACTCGCCGTCGATTTGCAGGCCGGGTTCCTGTTTCGTTGCAATTTCCACAGCCGCCTGAACACGATCGACGGATTCATGCTCGGCGCTCCCCAGAGTCGAAAAAGAAAGAAGCGCAACCCGCGGCTCATCCTCGACAAAATCCCTGTAGGAACGGGCGGAAGAGAGCGCAATGGAGGCCAGCTGCTCGTGGTCCGGTTCTATCACCAGGGCACAATCGGCGAAGACAACCAGGCGATTGTGGGGTTCCCCGAGGGCCATGAGGAAAAAACTGGAAACGATGGCCGTGTCCGGTGCCTTGCCAATGATCTGCAGGGCCGCGCGCAAGGTGTCCGCTGTTGTGGCGACAGCACCGCCTATGGTGCCGCCGGCATGCCCCTCGTGCACCATGAGGGCGGCATAGGTCAGATTGTCGGTAACCCGCTCTTCGGCCTCTTCCAGGGACATGCCCCGGTGTTTGCGGCGCTCGAACAGCGCCCGAGCATAGGATAGGCGATTCGGCGAGGCGGCGGGCTGATGGATCTCGACTTTGCGGGAACCGGCAAGGTCTCCGGCATGGGAAGCGAAAGTTTCCGCGTCGGCAACGACGGAAACATGGGCGATGCCGTCGGCCGCAGCCCGGGCAGCGGCGCGGGACACCCGGGGGTCATTGCCTTCCGGGAGGACAATATGCCCGGGATCCGATCGGGCCAGGCTGACCAGTTTTTCCAGAACGTCCATGGTTCCAAAAGTTCCAGTGTTTCAACAAATCCATGGCTGCAACAGCGGCCAATACAGGCCGGGCGATGAACGAGGCCGGTTATCCGGCCTCATTCCGTGCGATCCGGACAGGTCAGACCGCCCGTAACCGGCTACCCGTTTCCAGTCCCCGGCTATTGCGGACGCATATCGCCCGCGTCCACGCCGGCCACCTCCACAGGGGCTTTCATGGCGTCGCGGCGGAACGGTTCGCCGAGTTCCTGGTTGAGGATCACCTCAATGAACGTGGTCTGCTTGTTCTTCATCTGCGCCTCGACAGCACTTTCCAGGGCTGCAGTGAGTTCCTCCATGGTCGTGACCGTCACGCCCTTCAGACCGCAGGCGTCGGCGATCTTCGCGTAGGAGACGTTCAAATTAAGTTCGGTGCCGACAAAATTGTCGTCGTACCACAGAGTCGTGTTGCGCTTCTCCGCCCCCCACTGGTAGTTGCGGAAAATAATCATGGTGATCGCCGGCCAGTCTTCGCGGCCGCAGGAGGTCATCTCGTTCATGGAAATGCCGAAGGCGCCGTCACCGGCAAAGCCGACCACCGGCACGTCGGGGCAGCCGATCTTGGCGCCGACGATGGCCGGGAAACCGTAGCCACAGGGACCGAACCGGCCCGGGGCCAGATATTTGCGTCCCTCGTCAAATGAGGGATAGGCGTTGCCGATGGCGCAGTTATTGCCGATATCCGATGAAATGATGGCATCCCGGGGCAGGGCCGACTGAATGGCGCGCCATGCCTTGCGCGGGCTCATATGCCCGGGCTCGCGTTTTCGGGCGCGCTCGTTCCACGTGGTGCCGGGGTCATCGTCCTCGTGATCGAGGGATGTGAGTTCCTGGGCCCAGGCGGATTTGGTCTGGGCGATAAGGTCACGTCGCTGCTGGCGGCCATCATCGCCGGCGCTTGACGACAGGGTGGCCAGGATCTGCTCGG
>CAJHZG010000261.1_pt1 | contig 15752 bp, 10 predicted proteins | sample 9198901 | NCBI WGS metagenome assembly CAJHZG01 (sample SAMEA7708382, study PRJEB35096) | sediment metagenome | biome: marine neritic benthic zone biome [ENVO:01000025]; feature: sediment [ENVO:00002007]; material: shallow marine sediment [ENVO:03000034] sea grass bed [ENVO_01000059] ... | reverse complement strand
TTCAGGGTCTCGTATTAGAAATCCGAAATGATTCCGTCTTTTTCCCAATCGCCGTAGCGTACAGGATCCAATCCGCCACGACCGCCGATTTCCTTGGATTTGGGGATGTCGGAATTCGCTTTCTGATTCCGCCGATCTTCTGCTTCGGCAAGAGCGCGTTTGGCGGCTGGAGAAAGATTTCGTGGAGCTTGCCGCTTTTCTTCGGGATTCGTACTGTCACTCATGAAAAAACCTTCCCCAGTCAAGTGTACAATTCGGACATGATCAACATTATATACTCATATGCAAAAGGTTGAAGATTCTGGCGAAAATGACCATTTTTGCTTAAAATTCAATCCATATCAGAGGTTTACATAATTTAATCAGTGGGTGAATTCAAATGAATTACATGCGCACAGCTATACTTCTAGCCGTCCTGACCGCCCTTTTCATGGGTGTTGGATTTGTTATTGGCGGCCAGGCGGGAATGATCATCGCATTCATCGTCGCCCTGGCAATGAACGTGTTCAGCTATTGGAATTCGGACAAAATGGTCCTGCGTATGCATAACGCACAGCTTGTGGATAGAAATTCGGCGCCGGAATATGTGGATATGGTCAGCCAGCTTTGCGAAAATGCAAATTTGCCGATGCCGGCCTGCTATATCATGCATTCGGACCAGCCAAATGCTTTTGCAACCGGTCGGGATCCGGAAAATGCGGCAGTATGCGCAACAACGGGACTGCTGGATATCCTGTCCAAGGAAGAAGTGGCAGGTGTCATGGCCCATGAACTGGCCCATATACAGAATCGCGACACCCTGATCATGACCATTACGGCAACCATTGCCGGTGCCATTTCCATGCTTGCCAATTTCGGCCTGTTCTTTGGTGGCAATCGCAACAACTCCATGGGTTGGATAGGCACCCTGGCGATGGTATTCCTGGCTCCAATGGCGGCAGGTATCGTCCAGATGGCCATTAGCCGAACGCGTGAATATCAGGCGGACAAGCTTGGAGCCGAGATTTGCAACCGCCCTCTCTGGCTTGCCTCTGCCCTGAAAAAAATTGCTGGCGCGACGGTTCAGATTCCAAACATGTCAGCGGAGCATAACCCGGCATCAGCGCATATGTTCATAATGAATCCGCTATCGGGCGAACGCATGGACAACTTGTTTTCCACACATCCAAATCCTGACAATCGCATTCAACGTCTCATTGACTTGGCCGGAGAATGGGGCCAAGTTGAAGGAGAATATAGCAAACCTCTTCACGAAGGACCGTGGAATTTTGAGGATTCTGAACGAGGTCCCTGGGGTTAAAAATAACAAGTATAGAACCAGCCCACGACCCGGAGGCACAATTTGAGCGAAGTTGAACAGGCCAAAAATCTTCGGGGTCCTAAAAAAGAAAGTTTCGTCGGTCTGCCTGTGCGCCAGGCCGCCGTAAATTTATTACAAAAGATTCTGGTTGAAAGAAAACCGCTGGACCAGCTTATCGGCCGATTTGGGTCCGGCAGCGCCTTGAGCGGACTTACCCACCGAGACCGGGCTTTTGCTCACGCAATTGTCGCTACTTCCCTGCGGCGCCTCGGTCAGATCGACCATGTCGTAACAAATTTTCTCGATAAGCCTCTTCCCAAGAAATGCGGAAAGCTGCGCGAAATCCTGATCGCCGCAACGGCACAGATATTGTTCCTTGGCTCGGCACCTCATGCGCCAATTAATTTGGCGGTTCGTCAGTGCCAACTGGATCGCAAAACACGCAGATTCGACAAGCTCGCGAATGCCATTCTGAGGCGCATTGATCGGGAAGGAAGGAAGCTTGTCGACTCGGAGAATTCCTACCTTCTCAACACTCCCGGATGGTTGTTCGAGAGGTGGGAAGAAACATATGGGCCGGAAGCGGCCCGCTACATTGCCGATGCAAATCTTTCCGAAGCCGTTTTGGACTTAACCGTTAAATCCGATACCCAAGGCTGGGCGAACCGGTTGAATGGCGTTGTGCTGCCCACGGGCACTATTCGGCTTGAGGCTAAAGGGCGCATTGAAAACCTTGCAGGCTATGACGAAGGAGCGTGGTGGGTCCAGGATGCAGCCGCTGCCTTACCGGCTCGGCTACTTGGTGAAATCAAAGGCCGCAGAGTTGCGGATATCTGTGCAGCCCCTGGCGGTAAAACCGCACAACTATGTATGTTGGGTGCAGAAGTTACAGCGGTTGACAGTTCGGCGGCACGTCTCGACCGACTGAAATCCAATCTCGATCGCCTCAGTCTGAATGCCGAGATTGTCGAAGCCGACGCGACGGAATGGGCACCCAGAAACAAGTTCGATGCCATTTTGCTGGACAGTCCATGCTCAGCAACCGGGACAATACGCCGTCACCCGGATATTATGTATTTAAAGACCCGCAATGATATCGAAGAATTGTCGGAACTGCAGTTCCGGCTTCTGGACAACAGTCTGAACAACCTAACCGCCGGTGGCTTTCTCGTTTACTGCACATGTTCCCTGGAACCGGAAGAAGGATCCGGGCTCGTGTCGAGAATGCTCGATGCCCGTGACGATATTCAACTGGTTCCTTTCGACAGGAACGACAAACTCGTAAACCCCGATTGGATCGTCGATGGATGCGTACGGACTTTGCCATACTACATGCCCATGGGAACACCTGAATTGTCGGGAATGGATGGTTTTTTTATCGCGCGATTAACTAAGCACGAGTGATACCGACAGATGCCTGCTAACGATATCAGCCGAACTTCCAATCTTACAGTTTACGCTCTTGGGGAAATTCAACGTGCCGCGCTAGGAAGTGTCCTGAAATCACCCATGAACAGGTGGAGATATGGCGGCCCTCCGGTGCAGGGTCTGCTTCTGATACCCCAGGACTTGCGAACCTGTGATCCGAGTTTTGCAGTAGAAATCGAAAATGGATATTTTGGATTGGCGGGCATTGCCATGCGGACGCAGGGGGCCTCGCCCTTCGCTCTGGCAACCCCGAACACGGCCTGGACGAGAGAACTTCATGGGTTTTCATGGCTTCGACACTTAAAAGCGGCCGAAGATGAAGTTTCCCAATCCTACGCCCTGAATCTGTTCCAGGACTGGGTCTCCCATTACAAATTTTGCAGAGGCATCGCCTGGCAGCCGGAAGTTGTTGCCCGGCGTATCATATCCTGGCTCAGCCATTCCAACCTGCTGCTTGATGATACGGGTCCGGATCAACATGCGATGTACATGCAGAGCCTGACAAAAAATATCCGTGTTCTCTCAGGTTTGCTCGCACAGGCCCATGATGGCTATCCGCGTATTGTGTCCCTACTGGCGCTGGTACTTGCAGGTTTATGCATCGATCAGCAGGACAAGCTGATCGATGACAATCTAAAACGTCTGTGTTTTGAACTGGATCGCCAGATTGATGAGCAAGGCGCACATATTTCCCGTAACCCGGATGTATGCTGCAGTTTGCTTCTGGATCTCCTGCCGATGAAACAGTGTTTTTCACCAAGGCATCAGGAACCCCCGGAATCAATACTGAAAACGATTGACCGTATGCTTTCATTTTTGAAATTCGTCAGACTCGGAGACGGCGCACTGGCGCATTTTAATGGTGTCTCCTTCACAAAGCCTGACGTTCTTGGCACGGTCATGTCTTACGATGAAAGCGTTCCATTGAATGATGGAGCAATGTCAGCATCGGGTTATATCCGAATGCAGAGCCATTCCTCGATCCTATTGATGGATGCCGGAGAATTACCCAGCCTCGCCTATAGTGACAGCGCCGGCGCCGGAAGCCTGGCATTTGAACTTAGTCGCGGAATTTGGCCAGTATTTGTGAATTGCGGCGCGCCAAATGCCACGAACACCAATTGGCGGCTGCAATCCCGCATGACTTCAAATCACAACACTTTGACCATAGAAGACTCTTCTTCATCCCAACTCGTGAAGACGCCGAGCCTGGCCCAAACTTCGGATCGCTGGTTGTTGCGTGGACCCGCTGAAATTGAAGTCAAGCCAATGTCCAACACGTCCGAGCTGCAGGTCAAAGCCAGCCATGACGGCTACAGGAATAAATACGGCATCGTATTCGAACGCTTTCTTAGCCTGGGAGAATCGGGAACCGTCCTGAAGGGCGAAGAATTCTTGCGTTCTGTGGATCAGAAAAAAACCAGCGAGATAACATCGAAATGGCCATTCAAGTGGCATTTTCATATCCATCCTGATGTCCGGGTCATGCGTAATGAAAATCCACATCAAGTTATTCTAGAACTCAAAAACGGAGAACGCTGGCTTTTTGAATCAGAACTCGCCGCTGATTTGGAAGAATCCCTGCATTTGGCAACGATTCGCGAACCGAGAAAATCTATTCGTATTGTATTGCGCATGGCCAACCAAAAGAATACGAAAATGAACTGGATTTTGAGACTTGTGGCTTCTGGTCAACAGGTTGAGGAATCCCCGCCACCTAAAGCAGATTAAGTTTGAAACACTTAATCCACAGCTGCTAAATCAAAATTTGCAACTCTGGTTTCGTTTGATATGTCACTATACAAACGCTCCATCCTTTTTTGGTTCGTCGCGGAAATCCGGGATTTTTAAATAGAGAGCCATGAATTGGTACAATCCATCAAAAGACAAAGCCTGTTATTATGAACAAATCACCTATCAAACGCGCGCTCATTTCAGTTTCAGACAAAGCCGGTATTGTTGAACTTGGCGAGCAACTGACAGAGCAGGGCATCGAGATCATTTCGACGGGGGGGACGGCACGCCTTCTGAGGGAAAACAAACTCGATGTCGCCGATGTTTCCGACATCACGCAGTTTCCTGAATTGATGGATGGAAGATTGAAAACTCTTCACCCGGTTGTTCATGGCGGACTGCTGGCGATCCGTTCGAACGAACAGCATGTTGCGGCACAAAAAGAACACGCTATCGGAAATATCGATCTGCTGATTGTGAACCTCTATCCGTTCGAGGAAACCGTATTGTCGGGTGCCGACTATGCGAACTGCATTGAGAATATCGATATTGGCGGACCGGCCATGATCAGGGCCGCCGCAAAAAATCATGAATCAGTTTCAGTGATCGTTGATCCGGAAGACTACGGAACTCTAGTCGAGGAAATCAAAAGTAATAGTGGTGCAACCAGCCTTGCCTTCCGGCAGAAACTCGCCGCGAAAGCTTATGCGCTGACTGCCGCTTACGACGCCAACATCTCGAGATGGTTCGGTCGTGAATTGGAAATTGAAAATCCACGACACATGAGCGTATCCGGAAAACTGAAACAACAACTGCGTTACGGCGAGAACCCCCACCAGACAGCATTGGTTTACAAGACGGCAGAGCAGCGTCCCGGGGTGGTCACTGCCAAACAAGTTCAGGGGAAAGAACTCAGTTTCAACAATCTCAATGATACGGATGCGGCATTTGAACTTGTCGCCGAATTTGACCCTGGAGTTAAATCCGCGGTCGCCATCATTAAGCACGCCAATCCCTGTGGCGTAGCCGTCGCAGACACGAGCAGGGAAGCCTACATCAAAGCGCTTAGGTGCGACTCAGTGAGCGCATTTGGTGGAATAATCGCGCTCAATCGCCAACTGGATAAAGAAACGGCCGAAGAAATTGTAAAAATCTTCACCGAAGTCGTTATCGCACCTTCCGCTGATGCCCAAGCATTGGAAATTCTTTCCGGCAAAAAGAATGTCAGAATCCTGCTTACAGATGACTTGCCGGACCCGGGTGAGCCGGGAATTAATGCGCGAACAATTGCCGGTGGAATTCTGGTTCAATCCAGAGATAACGGTCAGATTGATCCCAGGGAATTGAAATTTGTGACGGCAAGAAAGCCTACCGATCAAGAACTGTCGGATCTTCTGTTCGCCTTCAAAGTGTGCAAGCACGTAAAGTCCAATGCCATCGTCTATGCTAGGGATGGCGCAACCGTTGGTATAGGCGCTGGTCAGATGAGCCGCGTCGATTCTGCCCGTATTGCCAGTTGGAAGTCACAGGAAGCAGCAAAGATAGAGAATTCTGAAGTGTCTCTGACAGAAGGCTCTGTGGTGGCTTCTGACGCATTTTTTCCCTTCGCTGACGGTCTTCTCGCCGCTTCCGACGCCGGCGCAACCGCGGTTATTCAGCCCGGAGGATCGATGCGGGATGATGAAGTAATCGCAGCTGCAAATGAAAAGGGACTGGCCATGGTGTTTACCGGAATGCGCCATTTCCGACACTGATGGACCGGCAGATTTGTGCTAATTGAAGTGCGCGGTAAAAAGTTCTGATATTATTCGCTCGTGCTTCGAACCCACAACATCATGATAAATCCGACAATCAGGAAAATCAGAACTGTCGCGATTCCCAGTCTCTGATCACCATAATAGCTTGTGACGCTTGCGACGACGAATGGCGCCATAAAAGCCGTGACTTTTCCCGAGAAAGCATAAAGGCCAAAGAATTCCGACAATTTGTCAGGGGGCGCCAATCTCGCCAAAAGCGTTCGACTTGAAGCCTGTAACGGCCCTCCGACCAATCCGACAATACAGGCAAAGGCAAGATAAACCAGCTCACCTGTCGAGCTGAGAGGAATAGCTCCCTCGCTTCTTGGGGAAACTTCAAGCACGAATAAAATTCTGTTCTGATCGACGGACAAAATTCCGATCGAAGCCAAGAGTAGCAGGACGAGACAACTCATTATCAATTTCCTGGAACCCAGCCTGTCATCAAGTTTGCCTCCCAAATAAGCCCCGATGGCACCGACAACAATCAAGATTATTCCGAACAATCCGAGCTCAATCAGCGACCATTGGAATATGGCCGTCGCATAGATTCCACCGAACGTAAAAATGGCTGTCAATCCGTCATTGTAAATCATTCGGGCAATCAGGAAGATGACAATATTGACATACTTGCCAAGTTCCCTGAACGTCTGCTTCAACTGCTCGAGACCATCCTTCAAAGCCGACGTCGAAGGAGAAGATGAAGCACCAAGGTCCGGTGTAAAAATAAAGAACGGCATCGAAAAAACGATGAGCCAAAGGGCTGAAAATGGCCCCACAAATCTATCATGCTGATGTTCTGCGGCATCGAACGGCAAAACCGGATCGATCCCTAGAACCGTTTTACCGCTGTTGGGGTCAACTATGATAAATCCCAGCATGAACAGGAGGGAAATCAGGCCTCCCACGAAACCGATGGCCCAGCCCGTACCGCTTAACTGACCCAGCTTTTCCGGCGTGGTTAGTGTCGGCATCATGGAATTGATAAAAACGAGGGTCACTTCGCCGGCAATCATAGCGATGATTACGAATCCCATCACAACATAAATTCGATCCGGCATACCGGGCGCAGCCAGCCAGAGGCCCGTCATCGCCGCGGCCATGATAACTGTTCCCCAACCAATCCATGGCTTGCGCTTACCGGAAGCGTCAGAGATCGCGCCAAACAACGGACTCAATATGGCAATTCCGATACCGGCGATGGCAGCGGAATAACCCCAAAGAGTCTGTCCGAGCACGGCGTCCTGGACGAAATAGTTGGCGAAATAGGGGGCGAACAGAAATGTGACAATCAAGGTATAAAAAGGTTGCGACGCCCAGTCAAACATGATCCAGCCGAACCGCGCTGACGGCCCGGGGACAGTCTCAGGATCTGTGCTAGAAATATTTAATCTCCCCTGGCGATTTGCATGCCGGCCCCAGTTAGTTCACCCGTGTTCAACGGTCCAGGTTTAGCGACTACTTAGTTCACTGATCTGCGCGACGGCAACAGTTAATTTAGAGAGCGAAAGCCTGCCGCCATCCAGAATGTCGTCTATACTTCTGCGTGTACGCCGTAGATTTTCAGTGTTTTGTTCAATCCAGATTTTCTCATGCTCCCCTGGCTGATTGCTGGCTTCCAACGCCTGCCGAACAATCTGTCGATGCGCATTGTCGAGACTGGATAAGGCGCTATTGATGGCGATGCTGTCAAAATGGTCACCACGTATCAAACCACCTGCTTTCTCTCGGATCTCATCGAGGCGAAGCAGGGTACTGATATCTCTGAACATCGATGCCACTTCAACAACAGATTTTGACGCCAATTGGGCTTCCATTGTCACCTGCAGCCCGTTTACCAGATATTCCAGACTGGAGAGTTTTTCGCCAAATTCTTCAGACACACCACCGCTCACAAAGTGTTGGAATATCTGGTCTGATTTTTGTTTTTGAAAATCGGTCAGGATGTCCGGGAGTTTCTCGGTATAGGTAGAAATTCCCGATTGGTAGAAGGCGATGTTTTCACTCATTCCTGTGCTGGTATCGGCATATTTCAAGAACCAGATGATGGCCCGCCGCAAGAGCTGCTGAACTGCCAAATAGAGATCCAACTGCAAATCTCCAGGGATCTGATTGTCGAGTGAATCGATCTGTCGATAAATCTGATCGAGTGAGAAAATGGCCATGACCGAAGTAAAAGCTTTGGCAATGTCCGATACATCCCGTCCTGTCTCGTCCTTGAGCCGAACAACGATGGTTGACCCACCCCTGTTTATGATCGCATTTGCGACTCGCGTGGCGATAATCTCTCTTCTCAGGCGGTGACTCTCGATAAATTCCCCATACCGGTTTTGCAGGGTTTCAGGGAAATAAGCCATCAGTTCCTTGGACAGAAACGGATCGTCCGGAACGGTGCTGGCAATGAGCTGATCATATAAATCGATTTTTGCATAGGCCAGCAGGACTGCGAGTTCCGGCCGTGACAGGAATTGCCCGCCCTGCATCTTCTCGGCAATTTCAGAATCGTTCGGGAGATATTCGATTTCGCGATCGAGCAAAGAAATACTTTCGAGTTCCCTGATCAATCTCTGTTGATAACCGAGTTCGCTGTTTCCCCGCTTTTCTCCAAGGGAAATCGCCAAAGTCTGCAGATAGTTGTTTCTCAGACATTTTTCCGCAACTTCATCGGTCATCTCTACAAGTAATTCATTTCTTTGAGGAATGTCGAGTTTGCCTGCTGAGACGATGGATCCGGCGGCAATCTTGATATTGACTTCGAGATCTGACGAGTTCACACCAGCGGAATTGTCGACGGCATCGGAGTTTACCCGGCCACCATTGCGGGCAAATTCGATCCGAGCGAGCTGAGTCATGCCCAGATTGGCACCTTCGCCAATGACCGAAAGGTTAAGCTCGTGTGCCTCAATGCGGATCGCATCATTGGCACGATCACCCGCATCGTCATTTGTTTCACTTGATGCCCGAATATAAGTGCCGATACCACCGAACCAGAGCAGATCAGCTTCCGCCTTCAGTAGTGCGCGGATAAGCTCATTAGGCGTTACGGCATCCTCTGTGAGCTTTGTCAGCTCTTTCATCTGCGCAGACAGAGGAACTGATTTCAGTTGACGGCTAAACACACCGCCACCGTCGCTGATCAGAGTTGTATCGTAATCTTTCCAGCTCGAACGCGACATCTGAAACAGGCGTTGACGCTCATTCCAGCTGGATTCGGGATCAGGGTCAGGGTCGATGAAAATATCTCGGTGATCAAAGGCCGCGACAATCTTCAGGCACTTCGACAGCAACATACCGTTACCGAATACATCCCCGGACATATCGCCAATACCGATCACCTTAACCGGCTGGTTCTGAATGTCGATGTTCATTTCCCTGAAGTGTCGCTTTACCGCTTCCCATGCACCGCGGGCCGTGATGGCCATTTTCTTGTGGTCATAACCGGCCGAACCGCCGGAAGCGAAAGCATCCCCAAGCCAGAAATTATGGGATTCCGAAATTTCGTTGGCATAGTCCGAAAATGTTGCCGTACCTTTATCTGCCGCCACCACGAGATAAGAATCATCTCCATCATGACTGATTGTTTTGGCCGGCGGTATTATCTCCTGACCCGACAAATTATCCGTAACGGAGAGCAAGCTCGAAATAAATATCCGATAACAGGCAACGCCTTCCGCCAGAGTTTCTTCACGTTTGGCGTTACGCGGCATAAGTTTGGGAACAAAGCCGCCTTTCGAGCCGGTCGGTACGATCACTGTATTTTTGACCTGCTGGGCTTTGGCGAGACCAAGAATCTCGGTTCTGAAGTCCTGTGCCCGATCTGACCACCTGAGCCCACCACGGGCGATACGACCGCCGCGCAGGTGGATCCCCTCGACCCTTGGCGAATATACGAATATCTCTGCAAAGGGTCGCGGTTCCGGAAGCTCGTCCACATACGAGCTGTCAATTTTGAAGGCCAAAGCCGGAAGAGTCTGACCACTCTCGTCGGTTTGATAAAAGTTGGTCCGCCAGGTCGACAATATGAGGTTCAGGTAGTGTCTGATAATGCGATCTTCATCAAGGCTGGGAATTGTCGCAAGGGTCTCCTCAATTTCGGCGATCAGCTGCTGCTGTTTAGGCTCACGAGCCGCTGCCGACAAGGGAAGGTTCGGATCCGACCTGAGACGGTACAGCTCAATCAGTTTCCCCGTCGTTTCGCTGTGAGCCAGAAGCGTTGAGCTTAGATAGTTTTGGCCGAAAGGTGAGCGAATTTGCCTGAGATAGGCGCCATAAGCCCGCAGAACGGAAGCTTCCCGCCAATCGATACCGGCCTGCAAAACCAGCCGGTTAAAACTGTCATCCGTCGCATCGCCCCGCCAAACTGCTCCGAATGTTTCTGCGAGACGGGTACCGTGCTCGTCGAAATCGATATCGTCGCCGTCGAGCAGGTTTAGAGCCATGTCGTGGAAATAGACATTCGTCTGTCTATCAGACTCCTGCAATTCAATGACAAAGGATCGCTCAATGACGACTTCAAACCCCAAATCCTCGATAATGGGAACACGTTTACTCAAGGGGATAGGACCGTCCATATTGTAAATAGCAATATGAGGGCGCTGATTGTCGTCATGTCCGTCTTTGTAGAAATTCACGGCGAATGGATTAGAGGATGAAAGTTGCTCGATAGTGGCAATATCCTCCACGGCACGCTGCGTGGAAAATTCATCCTGATATCCCGGGGAAAAAGCCCCGAGATATTTTGAACGAATACCCAGCATCTGTTCGCCCGGGAAAGCAACAGAAATCGCATCTTCCAGGTCATCGTTCCAGGTCAGGGAAAGACGGGAAATATCCGCTTCTATCTGCTCCTGGCCGGGACGCGGTGTTTCACCGCCATAGCGCCCGATTATATAATGAATTCGGACCAGATTGCCTTCGGGAAAGTATGGGTAATAAGCTGAAAGCCGTCCGTCATAAGTCGTGGCTAGATAGTCTCCGATAGCCGCTCGGACATCGGTCCTGTAGCGATCCCTGGGAACATACACCAGAACCGATACAAAACGATCGAATTCATCGAATCGAATGAATGCCTTGACTTCAGGTTTCAGTTCCAGGGCCAGAATACCGAGAACCGTCTGGTAAAGTTCATTCACATCGATCTGGAACAACTCATCACGAGGGAAGGTTTCCAGAATATTCATCAGTGCCTTACCCCCATGGCTGTTGGCGGGTTGGCCATGTCGTTTCAGGACAAGATCCACTTTGTGTCTGAGAAGAGGAATTCTTTGTGCCGATTTTGTGTAGGCTCCGGATGTAAACAATCCGACAATTCTGAATTCGCCGGTGAGCTTGCCCTCCGGGCTGTAGGTCTTGATGCCGATATAATCCATGTGGACGCGGCGATGAATTAGCGACTTGACATTGGCCTTTGTGACAATGAGAGGCGCCGGAGCAAAGAAAAACTTTCGAATTTCCGGAGTGAAGTCCACCAGTTCTGATCCGCGTCGCAGTACTTGAACACCGGGATCACTCAGAATACCGAGTCCGGATCCCTCGATCTGTCTGAGATCAGCGGCATCCTGGTCACCGGTTAGTTCGTACTCACGCACCCCGAGAAATGTGAAATTGTCATCCTTGATCCACTCCAGAAACTGGATCGCTTCTGCAATCTCACTGACCGACACGGGCGGTGGCGAATCCGTATAGGCGTCCATCACTTTCCGGACACGGGCGATCATTTTTTTCCAGTCGCGGACCGCCAAAGCGACCTGTTCCATGACCTTAACAAGTCCAACCTGCAAAGAAGCCCTCTGCTCATCGCTGAGAGGATCGAGATGGATCTGGACAAAGCTTTCAACGTGTCCTGGCTGTTCGGCAAACTCGACGTTTGATTTCTTCTCAAAAAGTTTAGTGAGCTGGCCGCGATCATCCCGCTCCACGAAAAATAATGGGTGCAGAGCAAGCTTTATGCTGTAGCCCCATTCCTGGATCTCCCCGAGAACGGAATCGACAATGAAAGGCATATCGTTGTTCAGGATATGTACGATTGTGCAGGGTTCGCCAGAAGCGGTTGCGTTTGAAACCTGAATCTTTGGAGCGGTCGATTCTTTCGTTCTGAAAAACTGCTGGGCACTCACAATCATGTCGGCGAGTTCCGCGATCGGATATTCGTCAAAGTCACGCTTGTGCCGGTTGGCTAGGAACTTGCGTGTAAATGACGCGATATAAGGGGAGTTGTGCCCCTTTCCTGCGAGTTCTTCTAATATTTCTTCAACAAAATTTTCACCGTCCGTCGTAGCGACCAGAGCCATTTGTAATTACCCCTCCCTTGCAAGCTGAATGTGCAGCTCGCGATCAGATATCCATTTGAAAATACTGCCGATTGTCGGACTCATTAGCAAGCAACAATGAAACTTCGGCAACAAATATTTCTCAACAATTCATCGCTGTCGTGATTTGAAAAATGCAGCGTTTCAATAAGCTCATACAGACAAAATTCAATTCACGTCATTCTGAAGGCATGTCGTGGCCAATGAAACTCATTGTGTATGTTATTTTGGGAAGGTCAAAATGCCTTGAGATACTCGTTCAGTATTCCAGCGTAAATTTTTGAAATATAGATAAATAAAAATTTGGGAGTTATGGATTTCATCCATAACTCCGCAGAAATTCTAGCGTTTTTTCCTGGCACAGGGCACGGCATCGACCTCACATTGCCATGCGCGCTTGCGAAGTTTTTTGCAACTATATTTGACTTTGACGGCCCGGCGAATATTGGACCATGATTTCCCATACTCCCATTCCGTAAAACCTGCCCAGTCTGCAGCGGCGCTTCGCTTGGCTCTTGCCTTTGTTTTCATAACTTTGCCATTCCCATGATGGAAATGATATTTGCCGCCCAAGAGCCCCGGTTTACAAACTTTGACGGTTCTTGCGTTCGCATCTGGTGCAGTCACGACCGGTAAGACGATGCCAGCCAGCGACACCACAAGCAATGTCGCAAAGATTTGTTTGAATTCCATGATTGTTCCCCAATTCCCATAGAAAAATGCCCACTTGCATTTTTCATAAATTATGAGATTCAGGTAATTTATCGCAAGCAAGTCTGATTGAAGATTTCAAAAAACCGACTTATTTGGTCTATTTTTGTGAGAACTGGAGCTTAATTGCCGCACTTCGCGTCACAAATTGCGACAGTTTGACAATTGCCGTGTTTCAACGGCATTCCAGAAATCCCAAGCAGGTGGGGAAGGCTAGACGAATAAAATGTAGCCAACAATCAGAACAACAATCGCTGCGATCACCCACAACAGGGTCTGATTGCCACCGGATTTCTCAATCTCCGAGCTCGTTTCAGACTGAACGACTGCAGGCTCTCCGCCCTCGACAAGCTCTCCGAATTTGGTGAAGAACTGCTGAGCGAGGCGTTTGGCAGTAGAGTCGATAAGTCGGGCTCCCAATTGGGCCAGTTTGCCGCCAACAGCTGCATTGACATCGTAGTCAAGAAGGGTTCCGTCGCCATCTTCCGTCAGCTTGACCTGCGCAGATCCTTTGGCGTGCCCAGCACTGCCGCCTTTGCCTTCGCCGCTGATAGTATAGCTTTCCGGAGGATTGAGATCAGATAAAGTAACCTGCCCGTCAAAATTTGCTTTGACCGGACCAATCTTCAACCCAACTTTCGCTTCGAGTTCGGTATCGGAAACCTTATTCAGGCTCTGGCACCCTGGAATCGATTGTTGCAAAATTTCCGGATCATTTAGTGCTTCAAACACTTTCTCTCTGGAAGCTGCAATTCTTTGCTGGCCTTTGAGTTCCATCTGAATTTCTCAGTAGTTTTTACAATTGGCTATAAGACCTTTAAACAGGACTCCTATGAAAACATCAAGAGGCTTCCCAGTGAGAAAGGCCTACTGCCTTGCTTCCAGTTTTCGCTGCAATTCATTCATCTGCTCGCGCATCAACCGGATTTCCTCCAGCATCAAGCTTTCTCGATCCGGTCCTGCGTCATCATTTTTGGCTTCATTTTCCATTGCGGAAATAATAATTGCGACAAACAAATTCAACATCGTCAGAGTTGCCACGAGAATGTAGACGACAAAGAACAGCCACGCCCAGGGGATTTCCTTGACTACAGTGTTTGCCAGATCCGGCCAGCCTTCGAGCGTCATGACCTGAAACAGGGTGAACATTGAAATAAACAGATCGCCGAACTGATCGGGGAATTGCGGACCGAAGAGCTGAGTGGCAACAACTGCTGACACGAACAAAATGACCAGCAGCAAGAGTCCGACCCAGCCAACACCGGGAAGTGCTGCCAACAGGGCGTTGACAACAAATCGCAGGCGCGGCACTGCCGACAGAACGCGCAGTACTCGGAAAACCCGAAAGGCCCGTAAAGCTGACAAACCGGCGGTTGACAGGAATGAAATTGCAACGATCGCAAAATCAAAGATATTCCAGGGATCGCGAAAAAACCTTGGTCCCAGCGCAACAATCCTTACCACCAGTTCCACGACAAATATCCAAAGGATAAATTTATCAACTTCCAGAAGCAGATCACCAAGATAAGCTCTGGCATCAGGAATGGATTCCAGAGCTAAAACAATGGCATTGATCAGGATTAGAATTAGAATGGCGTTTTGAAACTTGTTCGATTCAATAAATCGTACCAATCCATTTGATTCTTTCATAAAATTATCCCCAATCTTCATTGTCATGCTGTGATTTGGAAAATTACATAGCATCCGAATCAAGAAAAAGCCTACTCAGAAGTGAGAGATGCCCGATATTGTCTTGAGGAAATGTGCCTAAATCGCATCGATTGATCCGTATTGGCGTGACTGTCGCGCCAAACTCGGACTAACTTTCCTGGGCAAGAAGCGAAGCATTGCCACCCGCCGCAGTTGTATCTTCACTAATGACACGTTCGCTGGCAAATAATTGCGGTGAATCAGATTTGGTCAGGAAAATGATTCTCGGCCCGTCGAAGGCCGACGTTGTGATACGGAATTTGCGGACAGCACTGGTTTCGCCATCAAACACGATGACATCGGGTTTGAGCCGGGAAATCAGAATTTCCGAAGATTCCGGAGCAAGAATCAGAGTGTCCGCAGGCATGTCTCGTTCCTCCAATGCCGCTTTCAGAGATAAGATACTCCGATAATTTTCCGCATCGGATACAACGACTTTGTTGCCTGCGGCAATGGCTTTGAGAACTTGAGCGGCAACAACTGCCTCGGATTTTTCACTGCACCCAGCGCACAATACAGTCCCACGCGGGTGATAGTTCAATTCATTGGATTCCCCTGTCGGTCCTCTGAAAACAATGGTCTCAAAGGTTTTCTCATCGAATTGATCCAACGTTCTTTTCAGGACATTGTGAAGGTCATCAGTTTGGAATTCGGGAACAACTGAATGCAAAATTTCGAAGCGGCTGTCCCAATCAAACCAGTCCACTGTATTATCCGCATCACCACGATTGGAGGCAATGCTGGCACCTTGATCCCGGCGATCTG
>CAJHZG010000425.1_pt1 | contig 15844 bp, 12 predicted proteins | sample 9198901 | NCBI WGS metagenome assembly CAJHZG01 (sample SAMEA7708382, study PRJEB35096) | sediment metagenome | biome: marine neritic benthic zone biome [ENVO:01000025]; feature: sediment [ENVO:00002007]; material: shallow marine sediment [ENVO:03000034] sea grass bed [ENVO_01000059] ... | reverse complement strand
GGAGCCTGTCAGCACAACCGCAACGTTTTGCGAATCGGATATTGTGAGCGGTGGGTTCAAAAATTACACATTGAGTTTGGATTATTTCTGACTGTTTCGATAAGTTCTTTTATACAGATCAAATAATTCTTCGAATAAAATTGTGGTGATTGCCGTTTTAATTTCTGATCTACTATGTGCATATTAGATAAAATGCATAAATTCAGTGCAAATTAGCATTTGCTGACACAGCGATCAACGAGCCAATGGAACTGAGGTGAAAAATGTCGCGAAAGCAGATCAAATTAAACGATAAATATGATCTGTCTCAAACGCGTGTTTATATGAGCGGAACCCATGCCGTCATTCGACTGGCGCTTATGCAGCATGAACGGGACCGCCAGCAAGGCCTGAACACGGCAGGGTACATCACCGGTTATCGCGGATCCCCCATCGGCACGCTGGATCTGCACCTCTCCCGTCTCGGCGACATTCTGAAAACCAGAAATATTACTTTCACGCCAGGGCTGAACGAAGACCTTGCGGTCACGGCGCTCTGGGGCGCACAGCAGGCTGAACTGCGGGGCGAAGGCCTTTATGACGGGGTCTTCGGTCTCTGGTACGGCAAAGGGCCGGGTGTTGATCGGTCCGGCGATGCTTTTCGCCATGCTAATCATGCGGGTACGGCAAAACTTGGAGGCGTTCTTGCCCTGATGGGGGACGACCATACCTGCGAGAGCTCGACATCAGCGCACCAGTCGGAATTTGCGTTTGTCGATGCCATGATTCCCGTTCTCAATCCGGCCGGGGTGCAGGAAATTCTCGATTACGGGCTTTATGGCTGGGCGCTCTCCCGATTTGCGGGCGTGTGGGTCGGATTAAAATGTGTAAAGGACAATATTGAACAAACGGCCTCGGTGGATGCTCGACTTGATCGGGTCGATATTCAGATTCCGGATGATTTTGAAATGCCGGAAGGCGGATTGAATATACGCCTAGGTGATACGCCGCTTGCCAAGGAAGCCCGGCTTCATGACTATAAGAGATATGCCATACTGGCATTTGCCCGGGCCAACAGGCTGGACAGGCTGGTATACCGGGGTGGACCCGCTCCAAAGATCGGGATCGTAACCTGCGGTAAAAGTTATCTTGATGTCCTGGAAGCTCTCGACATCCTCGGAATTGACGAAGTCCGGGCCGCGGATATCGGTCTTCGGTTGTACAAAGTTGCTCTGACGTGGCCTCTGGAACCCGAAGGCATAAATGAGTTTGCCAAAGGGCTGGACAAAATAATCGTCGTCGAGGAAAAACGATCTCTTATCGAAACCCAGATCAGGGAACAGCTTTACGGAACGGCGAATGCACCGCAAATTCTAGGCAAGCGCGATGGGCATGATAACGTCCTGTTCCCGGCAAAAGGAGCGCTGGATCCGGTGATGGTTGCGCGCGCCCTTGCCAGGCAAATCCAGGCCTATGGCCATCACGAGTTTCTGAGCCTCAATGTGCAGGATCTTGAGGAAGCCGTTGGTCAAATCCGCAATGCTGAAAGTTCGGTTGCGCGTATTCCCTATTTTTGCTCCGGTTGTCCGCACAATTCATCGACCGTCGTACCGGAAGGTTCCCGGGCCTATGCGGGAATCGGCTGCCATTACATGGTGCAGTGGATGGACCGGTCGACTGAAGGTTTCACGCAAATGGGCGGCGAGGGAGCCAACTGGATTGGCGAAGCTCCGTTTTCAAAACGCGACCATGTCTTTCAGAATCTCGGTGACGGCACCTACATGCATTCCGGCAGTCTGGCTATTAGGGCCGCGATTGTCGCCGGGACCAATATCACTTTCAAATTGCTTTACAACGATGCCGTGGCCATGACCGGCGGCCAGGCCATTGATGGTGGTGTTGGCGTACTTCAAATGGCTAATCAAATTGCCGCTGAGGGGGTGGAACGGATTGCCATTGTTTCCGATGAGCCGGAAAAATACTCCCTGGCCGGGGGATTGCCTTCTGGAACAAGTATCGACCACAGGGATGATATCCAGCACGTTCAAGACCATTTAAAGTCGGTGCCGGGTGTCTCTGTTCTGATTTATGATCAGACCTGCGCGGCGGAAAAGCGCCGCCGCCGGAAACGAGGGCTTTATCCCGACCCGCCCAAGCGAGTGTTCATCAACGAACGCGTCTGTGAAGGCTGTGGCGATTGCGGAGTTCAATCCAATTGTGTGTCCATTGTTCCGGTGGAGACAGAGTTCGGCCGGAAGAGAGCCATCGATCAGTCATCCTGCAATAAGGATTATTCATGCCTTAAGGGGTTCTGTCCGAGTTTTGTCACTGTCCATGGCGGTGAGATCAACAAAAGCTCCGTCACCAGTGAGTCATCCGGGCATAAAGAGTTTCAACTGCCCGACCTTCCGGAACCCAAAATCCCGGATCTGACTTCCGGTTCCTATGCCGTGGTTGTCACCGGTGTTGGCGGTACCGGTATCGTCACCGTTGGACAGATCGTCGGTATGGCCGCGCACATCGAAAACAAGGGTGTCGGGGTCATCGATATGTCAGGTTTGGCGCAAAAAGGCGGCCCCGTGGCGGTTCATGTCCGTGTTGCCCGGTCACCGGAAGAAATCAAAGCTATTCGCGCCTCCTTGGCCGGTGCCGATTGTATTGTCGGCGGTGATCTTGTTGTCACGGCCTCGACGCAGATTTTGTCGACGGTGCAAAAGGGGCGGACAGCCATTGTCGCCAATTCCCACGAAACAATGACTGCTGATTTTACGAAAAATCCGGACTTCCAGTTGCCGACCGAGGACATGTGTTTGTCCCTGCAATCGCGCGCCGGTGCGGACCGAACCCATTTTATTGATGCTCAGGACTATGCCCTGATGCTCTTCCAGGATTCGATCCTCAGCAATATGTTTCTGCTCGGACATGCCAGTCAACTCGGTTACTTGCCGGTAAAACCGCAAGCGATTGTCGAAGCAATCGAGTTGAACGGGGTCGCGGTCGAGAAAAATACGGAAGCTTTTGAATGGGGGCGGTTCGCCGCATTTGACTTCGATTCATTCAAAAATGTCATTCCGAAGAAAACAGAGATTGCATCCGTCCCCGCCGGCGCGCGAAGCTTTGACGACAAGGTCGCCCTGCGCGTTGAGGAACTAACCAAATTTCAGGATGCGGCTTATGCCCGGCGATTTTCCGAGGCTGTGAATGAAATTGGCCGGATTGAGGAACGTGTGGCTCCGGGGCAAAGCAAGCTAAGAGAGGCCGTACTGGTCAGCTATCACAAGCTGCTGGCTTACAAGGACGAGTATGAAGTGGCCAGACTGTACACCGACGGCACCTTCAAAAAGCAACTCGAGCAACAGTTTGAGGGTGACTTCAGGATACAGTTTCATCTGGCACCGCCGGTCCTGGCAACAAAAGATCCAAACACGGGTCTGCCCCGGAAACGCGCTTTCGGCGGATGGATGCTGCATTTGCTAAGAATTATCGCGGCTTTCAAATTTCTACGGGGAACGCGATTGGATCCATTTGGATATTCAAGGGAAAGGCGGATGGAGCGTCAACTGATCGAGGAATTCGAGCAGCAATTGCAGGTGATTGGCAACCGTCTCGATACATCCAACTATGCAATTGCCGTCGAGCTGGCCGAATTACCCCAGTCCATTCGCGGCTATGGACATGTCAAGGAAATTGCCATTGAGCAATTCAGGGAGAAAGCTGAAAATCTCCTTGCGACCCTGCGCACCGGCGAGAGGCAACAGGCCATAGCCGCCGAGTAAATCGGTGCCGCTGGAATATAATAATATCAAATGGATTGTAATTCGCCTCTGCAGTCACTAACTTGTGACGTTGTGCGATTAGCGCTCTACTTGCATTAGTGATAGGCAAGCCGCGTGAAAGTTGGAACTGAAAGCCTGCCGGTCGACACGATAACCCAGAGCTGTTTTGTTTCGCAGACGCATCGAATATCGAAACAATCAATGAGCCGCGAGATGGACCGTGCAGGACACTGTACAAAGGGAACGAACTTTAACTTATTTGGAGGAAGAACATGGTATTACAAATTGGTGATGTGGCCCCGGATTTCGAAGCGGAAACAACTCAGGGCGAAATCAAATTCTACGACTGGCTGGGTGATTCTTGGTGCATTCTCTTTTCCCACCCCAAGGATTTCACACCGGTTTGCACGACAGAGCTCGGCTACATGGCAAAGCTCAAACCTGAATTCGATCGCCGGAATTGCAAGATTCTCGGGCTTAGTATTGATCCCGTCGACAACCACGCGGAATGGGCTAAAGACATTGAGAGTTCTCAAGGATATGCACCCAACTATCCCATGGTCGGTGACAAGGATCTCGCCGTTGCCAAGGCTTATGGCATGATTCATCCGAATGCTAAGGATTCGTCCGAAGGCCGGACCGCGATGGACAATGCGACAGTCAGAAATGTATTTATTATCGGGCCTGACAAAAAGATCCGGCTGATCATCGCCTATCCGATGAGCACCGGTCGGAACTTCGACGAAGTACTGCGGGTTCTTGATTCCGTTCAGCTTACGGCTTCACACAAGGTTGCGACGCCTGTGAACTGGAAAGATGGCGAGGATGTCATTATCCTGCCGGCGGTTTCCGACGACGAAGCCAAGGAAACCTACCCGGACGGCTGGAAGTCTCCGGTGCCTTATATTCGAATTGTGCCGCAACCCGGAAAATAACAGAATTCCATAGTTTTTTTGGCTGGAGCGGGATGATGTCCCGCTCCTTTTTTATTTGATCATATCCGTAAGGCTGGATTTGAATTTTTTCGTCTCTAAGAACAATCCGATTATTGATAATCGTTTCGCCTATATGAGGTGAATAAGAAAATATTTGTCGCAAATAGCGGATATTTATAGAATTTAAAACCAAATTATTTCCCATACATTGCAATTAACAGAAAATAATTCTAAATTCACTCCAGATGCTCAATGCTCCCCTGGATTGAGCTGCGTAATTTCTGTCGTTGGCATTTGATCCATAAAACGCGAGAGCCACCGGGTTTGAAAATGAAATATTTTCCTGTCTATTTAGATCTCGAAAACCAGCCCGTCCTCATGGTTGGCGATAGCGAATCCGCCCTGCAGAAAATTCGCCTGCTGATCAAAACCACGGCCAGAATTTTTCTCATCGGTGAGACTGTTCATCCCGAGATCAAGTCACTGATGTCCCGCTCTCGAGTCACCTGGCTGCGCCGGGACTTCCGCGAGGATGATGTTCTCGGTAAAGCGCTGGTCTACGCAGCGACGGATGATCAGGTCTTGAATCAGAAAGTCGCCGCGGCGGCAAGGAAACACGGGGTTCCCGTCAATGTTGTGGATGTCCCGGAACTCTGCAGCTTTATCACACCGGCGATTGTCGATCGAAGTCCGGTCATCATTGCCATCGGCACCGAGGGTGCCGCCCCCATTCTGGCACGAGAAATCAAGGCGAAGCTCGAAGCCCTGCTGCCGAAGAATTACGGCACCCTGGCGAGGTATGCTCAATCCCTTCGCGATCGAATTGCCGCGGAAGTTCAGGACGGTTCTTTTCGCCGAAAAATCTGGGAGAAATTTCTTGCGGGCCGTTTTCGGCGCCAAGTTCTTGCCGACGATTTGATTGGGGCTGAACATAGTTTCGAGACCGCGCTTCGCGCCTATGAACCCGGACGCGCGGAAATCGGTTCCGTGGCTCTTGTGGGATGTGGTCCCGGTGATCCGGATTTATTGACCCTCAAGGCTCAGCAATTGCTGCAGTCGGCGGATGTGCTCGTATTCGATCGGCTGGTTAATCCGGAAATTCTCGAATATGCCCGCCGAGATGCTCGGCGTATCCACGTTGGCAAAACACCGGGTCAGATTTCGACCTCCCAGGATGATATCAATCAGATTTTAATCGACGAGGCGCTTGCGGGTCATGACGTCGTGCGGCTCAAGGGCGGCGATCCATTTATTTTCGGTCGCGCTGTCGAAGAGCTTGAAGCCCTCCACAATGAAGATATCCCAGTCACCGTCGTACCCGGCATTTCCGCAGCGCAGGCGAGTGCCGCATCCATAGGCCTGCCTTTGACGATGCGGGCGCGGCATCGAAAATTTTCCGTGATTACCGGTGCCACGGTCGAAGGGCTGGCAGATCATGACTGGAACAGCCTGGCGCGAGAAGGCCAGGCATTCGCCATTTATATGGGTGTCACAATGTCGTCGGCTATCCAAGAAAAACTGCTGCACGCCGGAAGTCATCCCGATACTCCTGTGGTCATTGTTGAAAAGGCTACCCTTCCGGAACAAAGATCGGTTGTGACCCGTTTGGAGCACCTGGTGCAATGTATTGAAGGAACTGGTTTACACGGCCCGGTCATCATTTTTGTCGGCCTGAGCTGGGCCCAGGCCGGGCTGGATATCCCGGGCGATGTTGAAATTTTTGAAGACGGCGAAACCCTGGCAATTCCCGCGGCGGATAGTGCGGTGGCCAGGAAACAATCCGAAGAAACCGTGGAATGGAACTATGGCTAAATCAAAAAATATTCTGCAACTGGTAACTGCCAATCGTCTGAATGACGGTCTCGTTGTGTTTCTCAATGACGATGGACGCTGGACCGAAGCCATCAGCCAGGCCAGGCTTGTGAATTCCAGGGAAGATGCCGCGTCACTATTGAGTGAAGGATCGCTTGCCGGATCCGATGACATTGTCGAACCCTATCTGATCGATGTTGAAATCGTAGATGGATCTGTTGCACCGGTGCGCTATCGCGAAAAACTTCGCGGTCAAGGGCCTTCTGTCCGCGCGGACCTGGGACCGCAGTCGCGAGTCCCGCATTTCAGAGCTGAATTCACCCATGTATAGATATGATGAATTCGATGCCGCCTTCGTTCGCAGTCGCGTCGATCAGTTTCGCGATCAGGTCGAGCGGCGGGTCAACGGTGAATTAACAGAGGAGAAGTTCCGTCCTTTGCGGCTGATGAACGGCCTTTATTTGCAGTTGCATGCTTATATGCTGCGTGTCGCGGTTCCCTATGGAACCATGAACTCGAGGCAGTTGCGGCAACTGGCGTTTATCGCTGATAAATATGACAAGGGCTACGGACATTTTACCACACGACAGAACATTCAGTTCAACTGGCCGAAATTGAGCGATGTCCTGGATATTCTTGACGATCTCGCCGATGTTGAAATGCATGCGATCCAGACCAGCGGCAATTGCATTCGCAATGTCACGGCTGATCACTGGGCCGGCGTCATCGACGGGGAAGTGGAAGACCCACGACCTGTCTCCGAGCTGTTGCGACAGTGGTCAAGTGCCCATCCAGAATTCACATTCCTGCCGCGTAAGTTCAAAATTGCGGTGACCGGTTGCGAAAATGATCGGGCCGCCGTGGCCTTTCATGATATTGGAATCAAAATTCGACAGAACGAAAATGGCGACGTCGGATACGAAATCCTTGTCGGCGGCGGTATGGGTCGGACACCCATAGTCGGTGTCACGGTTCGGGAATGGCTGCCGAAAGCTGAATTGCTGGGTTACATCGAAGCGATAATGCGGGTTTACAATCTGCACGGGCGACGCGACAACAAATACAAAGCGCGAATCAAAATTCTTGTTCTGGAACTCGGCAAGCAGGAGTTTACACGCCAGGTCGAGGACGAATATGCGCGCATGCGGGAGACCAGCGTTCAGCTTGATCCGGTCGAGCTGGAACGCATCGAGAGCTATTTCCTTCCACCTGACTATGATCAACTGAATGATGACGACCCAACCCTGGCGGCTGCCGAAAAAGACAATGCTGAAGTTGCAATCTGGGTAGCACAAAATGTCGCGAAACACCGCATGCCCGGATACGGCATTGTCAACATTTCCCTGAAACCCACCGGCGGAATTCCCGGTGATGCGAGTTCGGATCAAATGCGGGTGGTTGCAGATCTTGCCGAAAAATTCAGCTTTGACGATTTGCGCGTGACCCATGAGCAGAACCTGGTTTTGCCGAATGTAAGAAAATCAGATCTGTTCGAAGTCTGGAAGAGTCTCGTCGATGCAGGACTGGCGACGGCGAACCTGGGTCTGGTGTCTGATATTATCTGTTGCCCCGGGCTCGATTATTGTTCTCTGGCGACCGCGAGATCCATACCTGTGGCCCAGGATATATCCACTCATTTCGCCGAACTGGAAAGACAACACGAAATTGGCGAACTGAAAATAAAGATATCCGGCTGCATCAATGCCTGCGGCCACCACCACGCCGGACATATCGGAATTCTCGGCCTCGAAAAGCGTGGCGAAGAGTTCTACCAGGTGACCCTCGGCGGCAGTGGCGATGAAAACGCCATGGTCGGTGAGATTATTGGTCCCGGTTTTTCCAGAACCGAAGTTATCGGCGCTGTGGATTCAATTGTCGATACCTATGTGTCGCTCAGAAACGAAAATGAAACATTCCTAGAGGCTTACCGTCGGGTCGGGCCGAAACCGTTTAAGGAGGCTGTTTATGCAACTCATTAAGAATCAGGAAATCATTAAAAACGGCTGGGTACTCATTGCCGATAATGTGCCGATTCCAGATCAGGGCAGGATCATCGTTACGCTGCAGCGTTTCAAAAGCCTGATGGCAACGGATTTGTCTCCCATCGTGCATTTGGGTGTGAGCGTAACAAATACCGATGATATTTCTTTTCTCCAGAATGAGTTCCACCGAATTGACCTCATTCGCCTGAATTTCCCTGCCTTTACCGACGGTCGAGCGTTTTCCCAGGCAAGAATATTGCGACATCAGCTGAAATTCGAGGGAGACATCCGGATTTCCGGAGAATTTATCCTTGATCAGGTACACTTCCTAGAAAAGTGCGGCGCGACAAGTTTTGAAGTCGCCGATGATGTTGGTTTGGAAAACTGGATACGGGTGACCAGGTCACTGAACTATTCCTATCAGCCCGGTTATTCTTTGGCGGATACGCGCATGCGCGGTTCGAAACCGACGATCACGGCTGATAATGAAGATCATGAGCGTGCCACCGAACTCAGCGCGGCCTGAATCCGAGAGGCCGGTTTCCCGAGTTTGGTGCCGGATTTGTGCGGCAACGGTGAATTTGCCACATGGCTCCCCAATTCAGGGAGCCATTTTTTATAGTTCTTTCTGTTAATGACACTTAATTTAATTTGTTCAAGGTGGCGTCCCGGTAAAATTTGATCTAAATCTGGTTGAGAAACGTTATTAAATATATCCGTTCTCTTTGCTGTCTGGAGCTCAATGAGCAATGCTCACATCGCCCGATTCTGAAAAAGCGCACACCGATCCTGGCCCGGATCATCCCAAGATATCGGTGGGGCGCATTGGTGTACTTTTGATAAATCTTGGTACGCCCGATGGGACGGATTATTGGTCCATGCGCCGCTATTTGAAAGAATTTCTGTCGGATTCGCGCGTGATTGAGTGGCCGAAGATTTATTGGTGGCCAATTCTCAATGGCATCGTGTTGTCGCGCCGACCGCAAAAAAGTGGCGAGGCCTATGAGTCCATCTGGAATAAAGAACTGGACGAATCTCCCCTGCGCACCATTACCCGTTCCCAATCTGAAAAATTGTCCGAACAATTGTCGGGACAAGGCAAAGATCTGATCATTGACTGGGCGATGCGTTATGGCAATCCTTCGATTGACTCGATTGTTAGAAGACTGCAGGAACAAGGGTGTGACCGTATACTCGCCGTCCCCCTCTATCCTCAATACAGTGCGACGACGACAGCAACCGTGAACGACAAACTGTTCTCAAGTCTGCAACAGATGCGTTGGCAACCCACAATCAGAATTGCCCCCCCTTATTTTGATGAGCCGTTCTATATCCGGGCACTCGCAGATTCGATCCGCACACATCTCGCAACCCTGGACTGGGAACCCGAAATTGTTCTGACCTCATATCATGGAATTCCGCAATCCTATTTCAAGAAGGGGGATCCCTATCACTGCCATTGCCTGAAGACCACGCGTTTGTTGCGGGAGGAACTCGGCTGGGATGAAAATCGCCTGCGCGTCACGTTTCAATCCCGCTTTGGTCCTGAAGAATGGTTGCAGCCCTATACCGATAAAACTGTGGAAGGGCTGGCTCAGAGCGGGGTCAAGAATATCGCCATCCTCAATCCCGGATTTGTCAGCGATTGTCTTGAGACCCTTGAAGAGATAGCGGAAGAGGTGGGGTCGATTTTTCTGGAAGCCGGCGGCCAGCACTTCTCCCATATTCCCTGTCTCAACGACTCGGACGCTGGTATAGATGTTTTTGCCAACCTGGTCCGGCGGGAGTTGAAAGGGTGGATCGAGCTCTGATTATCAATTCCGAGAAGTTCGGCAAACCAGGCTCAGAATTCCAAAACCATATCGCGAATTGAAAATGATTTGTCCGACCCAACGCGGCTCGGGCCGCGGGAATGTTAATTAATTGATTACACTTTTCAACACTAACTTGTTGTATTTTAATACATATTTAACGTCTTCTTTACCTTCTGGTTGCAAATGCACCTTAAAATCCTCGTGATTCATACTTACATCTTGGGCAGCTAAACAGAAGATTGGTAGAAAAATGCTTGGATTTGATATTTCCGTATTTCTGTTGGTACTACTGGTTGCGTTCTTTATTTATTCCTCCGTAAAGGTTGTCAGTCAGGGCTACAATTACACAATTGAACGATTTGGTCGTTACACGCGCACTCTGGAACCGGGTCTCGGAATCATCGTTCCGTTCATCGATCGTGTCGGATCGAAAATGAACATGATGGAACAGGTACTGGATGTTCCCAGCCAGGAGGTCATCACCAAGGACAATGCTATGGTCCAGGTTGATGGCGTCGTTTTCTTTCAGATCCTGGATGCGGCAAAGGCCACTTATGAAGTTAATCAATTGGAGAGGGCGACGCTCAATCTTACCATGACCAACATTCGAACGGTTATGGGGTCGATGGACCTTGATGAACTGCTCTCCCAGCGGGATGAGATCAATGCGCGCCTGTTAACCGTGGTTGATGAAGCTACGGAAAGCTGGGGTGTCAAAGTGACACGAATTGAAATCAAAGACATCAATCCTCCCCGGGATCTCGTTGATGCCATGGCCCGTCAGATGAAGGCCGAACGGGATAAGCGTGCGTCGATTCTTGAAGCCGAGGGGGAGAGACAGTCGGAAATTCTCAAAGCAGAAGGTGAGAAGCGATCCCAGGTTCTGGCAGCCGAAGGGCGCAAAGAAGCAGCATTTCTGGATTCGGAAGCCCGGGAACGTGAGGCCGAAGCCGAGGCCAAGGCAACGTCAATGGTTAGTGAAGCCATCGCTTCCGGGAGCATTCAGGCCGTGAACTACTTCGTGGCAAACAATTATGTCGATGCTCTGAAAAGCCTTGCATCTGCCGACAATCAGAAAGTTCTGATGCTGCCTCTCGAAGCCACTTCAGTGATTGGATCGATTGCAGGTCTTACCGAAATAACAAAAGAGGCATTTGGAAATAGTGGCAATTCTCCCCGATCACGACCCAATGGGGGCGGACAGCCATCTCAGAATAGCTCGGTTCCAAAGATCTAGCCTTCAATGAGCTGAATCAAGGGTCCGGGCCGTCAATCCCGGACTCGTTTGCCATTCAGGACCGAAATTCTGAAATTTGGAGAGGTCAGTTATGGATTTATTGTCGTTGTTAAGCTCGTTGGGAGACTGGAACTGGGTCATTGCCGCCATTCTATTGTTCAGTCTTGAGCTTCTTGTCCCGGGTTTTTATCTCATGTTTTTTGCTCTGGCCGCACTCATTGTCGCGTTTCTTGCATTCACATTCGATATTAGCTGGCAGATTCAGTTCATCCTGGCGGGAGTGATTTCACTCATGCTCGTAGGCGCGGCGCGGTTCATGGGATTTGGACAGGACATCGAGTCCGACAAGCCGCTTCTGAACCTGCGCACCCAGCAATATATCGGCAAATCCTATGTTCTCGTGGAGCCGATCAAACAAGGTACGGGAAAGATCAAGGTCGGTGACAGCGTTTGGCTGGTCAATGGTCCGGACCTGCCAAAAGGCCAGACCGTCAAAGTGACAGATGCCAAGGGTACCAAGCTAATTGTCGAGCCTGTTACGGGCTGATTGTGGATAGTTATCTGTCTTGACCGAGATTATTGCTCAACCGGGATTATTGCTCAACCGGGATTATTGACGGATTGGCAATGCGTGTTGCAAAGACTGCAGGCGCACCTGGTCAGAGACTTGTTTCGAGATTGAGGCGAGTCAAACTGCTTCTCGCAAACTTCTGAAATTCTATGGCCTGTGTTCGACGGGATAAGGCGGCGCTTCGGATTTCAGGAGTATGGAAATGCGCCGGTTGGCAGCCAGGAACGGATCATCCGGAAACAGGGGTTCTGCATCGGCTTTCCCGGTAATCGAGAAAAATCGATCATGGGGAACACCGTTCTCGGCTAAAATCGTCCGCGCCGCTTTTGCCCGGTCCGCTGCCAGGTCCCACAGGGTATAGCCGGGTTTCTCGAACAGACGGGAAGCATCGGTATGACCCGAGATTTCAATTCGATTTGGCAGACGGCGGAGAATGGGCGCCATCTTGACGAGAATTTTGCGTGTTCGCTCGTAAGGTGTTTTTGATCCCTCTGGGAACATGGAACGACCTTCCTGGTCAACGAGCTGAATATGCAACCCTTCAGGTGTTTCGTCTAACAGAATATTACTGGACTGTTCAGCGATTTCTGGAAGTTCTTTCCACGCCTGACGCAGAGACGCTGCCGCGAGTGCAAACTGACGCGGCCGCTCGATATCCGTTCTCTCGATATCATGGGTGTTCGCCTCAGGCCCCTGTTTGGAGCGCTGATCGTGGCGCAGATCGGAATAGTCGGTATCGTTTTCCCGAGGAAGTACGGCGACATTCTTGACATAGTCGCGCACAGGCGCGCCTTCGATTTCAAGCATGCCTGCTTTACGGCTCTCAAATTTGATCCCGAAAGCTTCACGCATGGATCCGGCGACGACCTGCAGCTTTTCCTTGTCCTGGATGGAGAAAGAGATGAGCAGGACGAAGAAGCAAACCAGGATGGACATCAGGTCAGCAAACGTGACAAGCCATTCGGGTATATCGCTTCCACCGCCTTTATCTTTTTTTGCCATTTAACCCGTTCCCGACTTTCTTGCGCGATCGTTTTCTTTAATTAAGCTGTGCCCTCAGCAAGAACTGAAGCTCGCTGTTTTTCCGGCAGGTACGCGATGAGCGATTCCTGAATGAGCTGTGGACTTTTGTTCTCGCGAAGCTGGACAATGCCATCGAGAGCAAGTGTCTGGTTCAGTTCTTCCAGGCTCATCTTGTTGTTGAGTTTGTCTGCAATCGGCAGAGCCACAAGGTTGGCGAGTACGGCACCATAGAGTGTTGTAAGCAGCGCAACCGCCATGGACGGACCGATTGTTGACGGGTCGTCCATTGTGGACAGCATTTGAACAAGACCGACCAGGGTTCCGATCATTCCGAATGCGGGCGCTGCATCCCCCAGTGACTTATAAATTCTCGCACCTTCATCAAGCCGTTCGATATAGAGGTCACGTTCGCGTTCCAGGTTGGCCCGGATGACTTCCAGATCATACCCATCGGCAACCATTTGCGAACCTTTTTGAAGCAGCACTTCTTTGATCTCGGCATTCTCGAGGCCAAGTGGTCCTTCCTTGCGAATGATCTCGGCCAATATGGTGATCTCGTCGATCATTTCCTTGGGGCTGGTTTTCTTATGTGTAAAGGCAACCTTGGCCCCGAGGATCAATGCGGAGAAAACATTGGCAAGGGGAAATCGAATGACGGTCGCAGCAAAGCCGCCGCCGATAACGATCAATATGGAAGGTACGTTGATAAAGGTACCAGGATCTCCACCCATCAAAATCGCAATACCGACAATTACGGCACCCGCGACAATCCCGGCAATTGTTGCAATATCCATTTTCCACCGACCCCAATTCGCTTATTCAAACGCATTTTGACTTCTTTGATTGGGATGCAGTCTACGCAAAACCTCCAAATATTCGCTGAACTGGAAGCGTCAGAATTGACTAAAATTGTAGGATTCGGATTAAGCCCTTGTTAAGGGGTCGGGTCTGTGGTGCTCAGGCAATACCGGCGCGCAACAGATCGTGTATATGAACGATCCCTATAGGCGTTGTTCCCTCAACCACGAAAAGTGCAGTAATATCAGAGGAATGGAGACGTTCCATAGCCGCGCTCGCTAGCATATCCGGTGCAATGGTTTTTGGATCCCGGGTCATGATATCCTCTATGTGGCGGTTTAACAGATTGTTATCCATGTTTCTCCGAAGGTCGCCATCTGTGAATATCCCAATGAGGTGGCCCTGGTCATCGGTAACGCCGATACAGCCAAAACTTTTTTCCGTCATCGCAACAAGGGCTTCGCTCATCACCGTATTTCTATGGGCAAGGGGCAGGTTATCCTTGCCGTGCATGATATCCCGGACAAATTGCAGATTTGCCCCGAGCTGTCCGCCGGGGTGAAATATCTTAAAATCTTCTGAAGAAAAACCCCGGCTCTCAAGCAGGGCAATAGCCAGTGCATCTCCAAGTGCCAGTTGCATCGTCGTTGAAGTTGTCGGAGCCAATCCGTGGGGACAGGCTTCTTTGGCGCGTGGCAAGACGAGGGCGACCTCGGATGCCTGGGCCAGGGTGCTTTCGGTGCGTGAAGTAACCGAGATAAGAGGGACAGCAAATCTCTTGGCGTAGTCGAGCAGATTCGACAGTTCCACGGTTTCTCCCGACCATGAAAAAGCAAGGACGATATCCTTGTCTGTGATCATACCGAGATCGCCATGGCTGGCTTCCGAAGGGTGAACGAAATATGAAGGGGTTCCCGTGGAGGCGAATGTCGCAGCTGTTTTCTGTCCCACATGGCCACTTTTTCCCATGCCCGTAACAATGACGCGGCCTTCTGCCTGGCGCATAATATCCACCGCACGGTTAAAAGGACTGCTCAAATCTGACTTCAAAGCCGTGATCAGGGCCAGAAGTCCCGCTGATTCCAGCTCAAGTGTTCTATATCCGGAGGTCACCCATGACGTCTGCGGGCTTTCAGTTTGAGAGGCTGTTGCGTTCTTATTCGTCATTTCTTTTCCTAAATTTCTCTTTATTCAAATAGAAAAATAGTATTGGACATCCTGATTCTGATTTGTACGCTCAACAAACAATATTTCTTCAATATAAATAGAATTTTACTCTGTATTAAGGGCGGTTAGGTTAAGTTCGACTCTTATATTTACTCGATATTTTATATCTGGTCGAAAAAATATTTTCTGCAGATAGTCGGTGCTTTCAAGATAATCCAAACGATTTTGACGACCCAATAACCAATGTATACATTCAGAGCACATCGAATATACAGTGATTCCTGTCTGACCACACCCTCAAAGCCTGGCTTTTCGATGCAATTCCATGACGAATTGACCCGGCAATTTATACCCGCGAAAGGGCTACATTCTCAACAACCTCCATCTTCTCTGAAGATGACTATACTTACATGTCTCGTCATATTCTCCACAATTCTATCTATCGAAGCCAGGGCTGAACAGGCACGGATTTGTTCTGATAGGCAAATGTTCGCCGACCAGAAGAAATCCGTTAACAATTTGGATGGTGAGGAACCTACTTATATTTCCAGATATGCGATGAACGGTGGTCAACAGGGTTCGGGAGAAGCCCGCGTCCACACAATTTTTCCTGGTATCCGTCGAACAATCGATCCCGGCCGCCAAGAAGCTCTTGATCAACGAGTTCAGGCGGATGACCGGGGAAGCGACGAGGGGCAAGACAATTCACTAATTCCGTTATCGTCCGCAATTGATCAGCAAGGTCAATTG
>CAJHZG010000241.1_pt1 | contig 16016 bp, 13 predicted proteins | sample 9198901 | NCBI WGS metagenome assembly CAJHZG01 (sample SAMEA7708382, study PRJEB35096) | sediment metagenome | biome: marine neritic benthic zone biome [ENVO:01000025]; feature: sediment [ENVO:00002007]; material: shallow marine sediment [ENVO:03000034] sea grass bed [ENVO_01000059] ... | reverse complement strand
TTGATCACCAACTAAATAATATCTGGCACGGGCCAGGTTTCCCCAATTTGGAACGCCACTGAAGTGATCCGCGAGCCTGCAGGAGATCGCAAGATTCCGGCGACGTTTGCTGTTGCAACCATAGGCGCGAGCCGTTGCAACCATTGGCGCGCAATTAATTAATTTACATTCTCAATTAAATACTGTATTTATTTGTTTTAAATCATAAATATTAACTATACGAGAAGTGTAAAATCGTCCACTGACCGTTTCATCCGTTTCATCCGTTTCATCACGGTCCTCCGGCACGAACATCGATCTGAGAAATTCTCCCTCTCCTTTTCTCCCTCCCTTTGAGCCCTGACCCTCCCATGAATGAATGCGTAAAAGTTGCAGACCCCGGCCACCAACGGCGTATCCGTTCTGCTGTTGCTCCCCGGGAACCGCATAGGGACGGGCGGGCTCCGTCCCTGATGCGGCGAAACATCGCCGGCCTGAGCCGGACCATGGTATTCGCGACGGCCTTGGCCGCTGCCGGATTAAATCTTCATTGGGAGAGCGAGGCCCGGGCAAAGATCCGGGATCCGGTTCCAGTGGCGGGAAAAGAACCGGTGTCGGGGATGGCGGTGCGCATTCCCCTAGCCTGGCTGGATATCGAAAAGAATTATTATAAGACCGCGAACATCGGCATCACAGGAGTTGAAGCGGAAGTCCGGGATGCGGCCCACCGCATGGCCGCGGCCGGTGAAGCCGCTGACAGGCAGGCACTGGAACGGGAAGCCGCGAATCGTAAAGCCGTGAACCCGGCGACCAGAATCCGCACGACATCCGCGAGCAAATCCCTCAAACGCATTAAGCCCGCGGTCCTGAAACTACTTGTCCAGGTGCAGGCGCATTTCAACAAACCCCTGCATATCGTGTCCGGTTGCCGCAGCAAAAGTCATAACAGGCGCGTGGGCGGTGCGGGACGCTCGCAACATCTGCATTGCAATGCGGTTGATTTTCAGATCCCGGGGGTGTCGAAAGGAAAACTTTCGATCTTCCTCAAGCGGATGAGGGCGCGCGGCGGTGTCGGGACCTATTGCCGGTCGAGCTATGTTCACCTGGACGCCGGTCCCCGGCGCGTCTGGCACTGGCCCTGCCGCAAACGGAAAAAAACACGCGATGTCGTGTCCAAGAAGTCCAAACCAACGCCTAAGAAGTCTGTTTCTCAAAACCCGACTTCCAAAAAATCAGCTTCCAACAAGTCCGCTTCCAGCAAACCGGTGGCGCCGCCACGGCTGAAGATCGAAGACCTGATCAACTAAGGGGCGAACACGGAGGTTCGGGAAGTTGCAAGGTTCCGGATTACTGACTTGCGTTACATTCCTGAGTTACCGGTTCTCGCGTAGAAAAGCCGAGCATTTGTTTTCATGGGAATAGCCTCAGGGGTTTCAGTATTGTTACCCCAACCTTAATATTTTCAAATAGCGCACATTTTCGGTGAATTGAAACTGCCTATTTCAGGCCGCGATGGGCGTGTAATCTCCGCAAATATCGCGAGCTTTTAATGTTTTGTTCGCCTCTCAGACATAGGATGGCGGATAAATTCAAACTTGTTTTGCCGGACAAATTTTTATGAGCTTCCTGCTTGCCATTTTCGGAATTGTGCTGATTTTCGGCCCGCTGATTCTGTCGATCACCTCGTTTGTCCGCACATCGGGCCTGCGTGAGGAGATGAACCGGGTTCGCGAACAGAACGAGCGACTCGACGCCGAACTCGTACGCATCCGGCGCGTTATCGAAGGCCGGGAAGCCGAACGCGGAACGTCCGGCACGGAAGACGCGGCGGATGAAACCCGGGATGTCGGGGTCGCGGACGATGGGGTCTTGGACGAGGGGCTTGGGGAGGACGGCAGTTTCGAAGGTGGGCGTGCTGAAGGCGACGGTACAGAAGACGAAAGTTCAAACGATGAAAGTTCAGACGATGAAAGTGTCGGAGACGGCGCGGAAGATCCGGAAGCGGGCGGAGACGACAGGCCGGAATATGAGGGCATTCGCACGGTTCCCGACTATGCCGTTCTCGGTGCTCAATCGGACGTGCGGCAGTCGCCGAGCCTGAGCGAGCGGGGCGAGCGTTTCGAACAGGCGCTGACATCGCAGTGGATGGTCTGGCTCGGGGGTATTGCGCTGGCCATTGCCGGACTGCTGTTTGCCGCCTATTCCATCGAACAGGGGTGGATCGGACCACGGAAACGAATCATTCTCGGCTTCCTGTTCGGGCTCGGCCTGACCGCCGGGGGCGAATGGGTGCGCCGGCGACCCTTCCAGAAAGCCATCGCATCGATTCGCACGGACTATGTGCCGCCGGCCCTGAGCGCGGCGGGGCTGTCGATCATGTTCACCAGCGTCTATGCGGGTCATGCGCTTTACGGACTTTATCCAACTCTCCTGGCTTTCATTGTCCTGGCGATCATTTCCCTCGGCGCCATTGCCTATTCCCTGCTTCAGGGCTGGTTTATCGCGCTCCTGGGTATCGTCGGCAGTTTCGTGACGCCGGCGCTGATGCCCTCGGACGCGCCGTCGGCCTGGACGCTGTTTCCCTATCTTATGGTCGTGCTGGGGGCGGGGCTTGCCGTCGTCTACACCATGTCCTGGTGGTGGGTCGGTTTCGCCAGCCTGGCGTTAGGCTTCCTGTGGTGCCTCTACTGGCTGCAGAACGCCTATACGGTCTTCGATGCGCTGATTGTGGGGGCGTACATACTGTTTTTTGCAACGGGATTCTATCTCCTGCACAACGACCGCGAATTCAAGGAATCCGCCGGCAGGGATTTGTTCGCGCAGATGAAAGACAATGCGACGCACCTGTTGAGCTGGGGCGGCATCGTCGCTGCTCTCATTCTGCTCGTCAGTTTCGTGCGCATCGATCAGTATCAAACGATGTCGCTGGCAACCCTCGGTGTCTTCGTGGCCGGATGCCTGTTGCTCGGTCATCGCGAACGGGTTGAAACCTATGATGGGACGGTTGCGCTGGCCGGTCTGGCGACGTTCCTGCTGTTTGCAAGCTGGCATATTGAGCGAATTGTCACCAGCGGACCGTTCATGACCCCGGACATTACGGCTTTCGGGGAACAGCGCGGTCCGCTGGTGCCGCCGGAGCTTGCCACCTTCTCAATCGCGACAGTGATTTTCGCCGGCCTGTTTGGCCTCGGCGGCTTCCTGCGCCTGTGGAGCGGCAACCGGGCGCTGATATCGTCGGCAACATCGGCATGCATGCCGGTGCTTCTACTCATCGTCGCCTATATACGCTTCCAGAATTTCGGCGAGGACTTTTACTGGGCGATGGTCGCCGTGATACTGGCAGCCTGTTATCTGGCGGGGGCGTCCATTGCCTACCGGTTCCAGGAAAGGGAACCGTTCACCTCGGCGGTGGGATTTTACGCTGCCTCGGTGTTTGCCTGTATTACGCTGGGGCTGACCATGACCCTGGAGCAGGCGTGGCTGACAGTGGCCATTGCCGTGCAGTTGCCGGCCCTGGCATGGATCAATGAGCGCGTGTCAAACAAGTATTTCCGTTATGTCGCCTGGACCCTGGCCCTGGCGGTCATTATCCGTCTAGTTTTCAACGTCAATATTCTTGAATACGGAAACCCGCCGGGAAGCGTGTTCACCTGGAACATGTATGCCTATGGCGTGCCGGCCCTGGCGTTCTACTGGGCGGCGCGGAAATTTACCGCCGAATTCGACGAGATGCTTATCGCCGTTCTCGAAGCGGCGGCCATGGTTTTCTTGGTCCTCCTGGTGTCTTTCGAAATCCGGTTGTTGATGACCGGGTCCCTTAGTGCACCCAGCTATTCACTGCTGGAACGGGGACTGCATATCATCGCCTGGCTGACCATGGCCTATGGAATGCTCAGACAGGCCCCGCAGTTCAGCATCAGCCCGTATCCGGTTTACAAATGGGGAGCTTATCTCCTTATCGGCCTGGCGGTGGTGCATCTGGCGGGACAAATGATCGAATGGCTCCTGATCCAGTCAGGGATAAGGATCGGCAGGCTGCCGATCATCAACGCGCTGCTTGCCGCCTACCTTGCGCCTGCGATCCTGTTTCTGGCCCTTCGCCGACCTCTGGCCGAACTCACAACCAAGCGCTTCGCCGGCGGGGCCGGGATCATGAGCCTGATTCTGACGCTGTTCTATGTGACCCTGGAAGTGAAGCACTGGTTTCAGGCCGGACCGGTGCTTGGCTATGACTTCCGGTCCAACGCCGAAAGCTACGCAGTGTCCGTTGCCTGGCTGGCTTATGCACTGTCACTGCTGGCCGCGGGTATCGTGCGGGTCAGCAAGACCCTGCGCTATGCCTCCCTCGCCATTCTGATGCTGGTTGTCCTCAAAGTCTTCCTTGTGGACCTGGCGCAGCTCGAAGGCCTGCTGCGGGTGGCTTCGTTCCTCGGCCTCGGGTTTTCGCTGATCGGGATCGGGTACATCTACCAGCGCTTCGTATTTGCCGATACGGCCGGTGCGACACCGGAACAGGACTGAAAACCCCATCGCGGCAGACGTCGCTCACACTGCTCTTGTGCTGCCAGTGAGCCTGTTTCCGCGTTTCCCTGTAGAATGTCTGACCTGTTCAGCCTGCGCATCGCCATGACGTTTTTGCCGGTCGAAAATGCCGTCCCGGGATGCCCGTCCCTGTTGCCGGTTTCCCCGTTCACGACTATGGTCACCCGATGGGACATGGGCCAGACGCATCAGCCGAGGAAGAAACGTTCGACATCGTTATTGTCGGCGCCGGTTCTGCCGGGTGCCTGCTCGCCAACCGCCTGAGCCGGGATGGAAAGCTGCGTATCCTGCTGCTGGAAGCCGGCGGTGAGGATCGCGATCCCTGGCTGCATATTCCCCTGGCCTGGGGAAAGATCCTGCAGGAGCGAAAACATGACTGGGGATATTTTACCGAGCCCGAACCCCATGCCAGTTCACGGAAGATCGAGTGCGCCCGCGCCAAAATCATCGGCGGCTGTTCCTCGACCAACGCCATGGCCTTTGTGCGCGGCCACCCCAATGATTTCAACCGATGGGCCGGCAACGGATTGAGTGATTGGTCCTGGGACCGGGTTCTCCCCTTTTTCAAAAGCTATGAGACCTGGCTGGGGGAGGCTTCCTCGGACAGGCGCGGCCGGGACGGCCCGATGTTCGTCACGTCGGGAAGTTATACGGATCCCCTGGCTCACGCTTATCTCGAGGCTGCGAAAGCGCTGGGCTATCCGTATATGGACGACTTTAACGCCGGTCCCATGGAAGGTTTCGGCAACACCCAGCACACCATCTACAAGGGCCGGAGATTTAGCGCGGCGCAAGCCTTCCTGAAACCGGCGCGGTCGCGCAAGAACCTGACGGTCCGGACCCGGGCCCGGGCCTCGAAGATCAACTTCGATGACCGCGCGGCAAAATCCGTGAGCTACACAATTGGCGACCGGCGATTTACCGCCCATGCCCGAAAGGAAATTCTCGCCGCCACCGGTGCCATCAACACACCGCAACTGCTGGTGCTGTCGGGAATCGGATCGGCCCGGAGCCTGCAGCAACTGGATATTCCGGTCGTCAGCGACCTCCCCGGGGTGGGACAGAACCTGCAGGATCACATTTCGGCGGGCGTGACCTGCAGCCGCAAAACGGCGAGCCCTTTTATGGCGCAAATGCGGGCGGACCGGCTGCTGGGCGATCTCGTCAAATGTTATTTCTTCGGCCGCGGGCCGGCGACCACCTTCCCCACGGCCTATATGGGATTTACCAAGCTGAAACCGCAAAACGAGGTGCCGGATATCCAGTTCCTGTTCGCGGCCGGAACCATGGCCGCCCATCCCTGGTTTCCCGGAATTCGCAAACCGTTCGCGAACAGCTTTGGCTGCCGGGCGGTATTGCTGCATCCGAAAAGCCGCGGGCACGTAACCGTCCAATCTCCCGATCCCGACATGGCGCCGCGCATCCGGCAGAATTTTTTTGCCGAACCGGATGACATGGACAGCCTGCGTGCCGGGTTGAAAAGAGTGCGCCAGATTTTCAACCAGCCACATCTCGGGGATATCAAGGGCAAAGAGATTGCCCCCGGGGCGGATGTCGACGGGGATGGGGATCTGGACGCCTATATCAGGGATACCTGCATTACCGTGCATCACCCCTGTGGAACCTGCCGCATGGGCAATGACGGGGATGCGGTCGTGGGCCCGGATCTGAAAGTCCGGGGAGTGACGGGCTTGCGGGTGGTCGATGCGTCGGTCATGCCAGACCTGGTTAGCGGCAATATCAACGCGACGGTGTACATGATCGCCGAAAAAGCCTCGGAACTCATCAGGCGCGACTGGAACCAGGTATGATTCGTGGAAGGACGGAATCCCGGCTGCCGTCCCGGGCTTGCTCGATTTCCCCAACATCGAATTCCCGATCTGGCAAAAAAAACAGGTGGCCGGGGGACCACCTGTGCGACCGGCCGGCAATTTGGGTGTGCGGGGGATGCCGGTCTCTGGAGTTTATGAGTCTTCCGTCTATGAGTCTTCCGTATAGGAGGTAAAAGAGTAGAGAGTAAAACCTTTCAAATGGATGCCGTTCCAGGCGTTCAACTTAACATTCGTAGGGACACAGAGCACATTTGCGCCAGTCATCAGGGACTGTGATGGGGCAACCGCCGCCATATCCGGCTTGTGCGGCCCGCGGAAAGGCATAACTTGTGATTGTTGTCATGGCGCCCATTCCAAACATGAGCAGTGACGTGTAAACGACGAATTTTTTCATGATACTTCCCTCAATTTCCTGTTCCTGAGTTCTTCTCAGATGAGTTAGCGTGTCCGATAATTTGGATATAAGGCACGCCGGAACAGGAGAGTGTGATGCAGATCACATTTTTTAAGCTTTTTGGATTGTTCGGCAGAAAAATGCGGGTTCGGGAATTGAAACAGAAGGCGGCGGGTTGAAATCCGGCACGGAAAAAAAAGAGGCGCGTACAAATCCGGGTCCCTACAACCCAAAAAAGTACGCGCCAGGGGGGTGGTGGCAGGAAGTATTGGTGTTAATTCAACTCCTTCAGTCTATGTCATTCTCGGCATATCGGGCTCAGCAGTCAGGGCTCGATAAATCGGGTTCAATGCATCTGGCGCATCGGATCAGGCCTCGGGATCGAGGCTCGGCCCCGACCAGCCCGGTTTCAAATCGTCCCGGCTCAGCGTGTTCCCCGGAGACGTGCGGCGATAATTCGCCGGCTGTCCAAGGGGCCTGTTAAGAGGCTGATCCAGCGTTGGATTAGGTTCTCTTAAGTTCGGCCTGTAGCCTGCGGGTTCCGGCGGCAAATTGCCTGTTCGCGACCGCACGAGGTCCATGACCATGCGGGCGGCGAAGGCCGCTTTCTCCTTAAAGACGACAAACGCTTCCTGGCCCTGATGGCATGTACCGGGATTGCGGTCGCAGAAACTGCTGATATCCCCGACAGTGGCCTTCGCCAGGCTGTAAGCCTTTTTCTGGTCATCATGATTTGTCGGTAGCAACAAGATGATGACGACCACCCAAAATGCGGTGCGTAGTAAACCCATTCCAATATGCTCGTTTACTCGTTTCTTCTTTTTTCAGTGAGGTGAATCTAGCACGGGAGTAATAACAAAATAGTAAATTTCATCTATTGATTTGATTTATATTGTTGAATATTTTAATTATACTTATAATAAAATTTGATTTAATTTAATATAAATTTTTAATACTTCAAATGAGACTCTTATTTTCATCAATTTTGAGACAAATATACCTAAAATTTTACCTAACCCGCGAGGGACCTCCCAAGTACCTGAAAAATGGGAGAAAAACTTTGGGGAAACGGGCCGGGCCCGTATCGCTCAGGAGCGGATCGGGCCAGATCGGGGCAGGCCGGACCCGCGAAGGCGCGATTTTCGGCCTGCAGGAAGGGCCAGGGCCGACGGGCCCGTGGTATGAATTCCGGCAATCAGGCCCTCAAATGGCTCAGACTTTGTTAACCCTAAAAACAGATTAGGGTTAAAAAATCCGGGTTTCAGGTAAAATTCGCCGGTGTCGCCGAAGCGGGTTCAGATTTCATTAAACGGCGATTGCCATAGTAGGCAGACCGGGTAGAGGCCAAAAATTATCCAAATCAGGGGAATTGTTGCCCCGGCACCCATCCGGAAATGTGTGGTGAGTAAAGAGTATTGCGTTATGAAGCCTTATGCGATCAGGCTTTGGTTCTGGGTGTTTACCGGTCTTACCGCCGGTACGGTCCTGAATGCGCTTTATCTGCAGCCACCGGGACAGCGTATCGCCAGTCACATTGAAACCGGATTCCACACTTCTGCCGTTAAAAAAGCAAGCGTTCGGCCCCGGCGCACGATTCCGGCACCGCAGCCGAAGCCGAAGGAAAGCCGCAACCTGCCGTCGCAGAAAACCGTGCAGGCGATCCAGAAAAATCTGAGCCGCCTCGGCTATCAGCCGGGACCGGTGGACGGGACACCGGGAATTCTGACCCGGGCGTCGATCATGGCATTTGAATATGACAACCGACTGTCGGTGACCGGTATGCCCCGGGAAACCGTTCTGAAACGGATCCTGGCAGCCAAGCCCATCAAGCAGCCGCGAAAAAACCTGAAACTCGCTTACGAAACCAATGCCCGCGAGGTTGTACTGTGGGTGCAGCAGCGGCTGGCGGAATGGGGCTACTCACCGGGCGAACTTGACGGCCTCATGGGAGAGGCGACATACACGGCGATCCGCCGGTTTGAAAAAGATCGCTTCCTGCAGCCCACGGGGCGTATTTCCGGCCGCCTGGTGCAGGAAATCCGCCGCCTGTCCGGCAAGACGGCGGGACTTTAAGAATATCCTCCCTGAAAGAATAGTCCTCCCCGACCGCCTGTATTATCCTGCGCCAATTGAACTCTCCGCCGATCAAGGTCATTGTCAATTAAACGCCGGGCCAATTATGGAGTCGCGTGGGCGACGGCTCTCCTTTAATCTGGCGTCCGACTGAAAAGGTCAGGTTGGGTTATATATGTCGCCGGGAGGCGGCGGTGACGGTTCGAACGGAAGCGGCATGACGCGGATCAAATCGGAAATCTGGGTGAAGGGCTATGTCCGGCGCTGTTACGGGGAAAACTGCCCGGCAGTGATTGTCCGTCGCGGTGACGGCGATGCCGGTGCCATCTTCATCAAGGTCAGCCGCCTGGACGGCCATGTCTGGCTCTATGGTCCGGCACCAGCCGGATTTACCGAAGTGGCGGAGGAGCGCCAGTGGATCGCGCTTTTCGATGCAGAACCGGTGCCGGAAGAAAAAGCGGACACCTACCTGGCGCGTCAGTTCGATTTCGATCCCGATATCTGGCTGATCGAACTTGAAAGCCCGGAGGGTGTGCATTTTCTCGATGACTGGCTGAAGCCTTCCGAGTCATCTCCAGGGCCATTGTCGGATCCATCTTCAGATCCGGTGGATCCATTCAGGTAAGTGCGACGAGAAATGCTGCCCACCGGATAGCGGCGATCGGGCGGGGGCGAATTCTGGCGGGCGGGGGCGAATTCTGGCGGGGCGCGCGAATTCTGGTTCATAAATGCACCGTTGCAACACCGTTCACCACAGGAAGCCGCGTCCGGTCCCGGGAAACTCAACATATTAAGAGTTTGTTAAGTGTTGGCGTGTCCAACTGGTGGCAGGTTTACCGAACACATCTTAAGGCAACCGGCCCCGAATTTTGTTCGGCGTATACCTCCAGGCGGTGGGGGCCAGGGGGAATTTATGGCAACGATTATTGAACTTCGTGATCATGCGCAAACGCGTGCAGAGCGGCAATCCCTGTTCGTGGAAGTGGATCGATCCAGAAGCGCGGAAATTATCATCTTTCCGGGCATCCGCATCGATCACTATGACGACCTTGACGACGGGGGCAATGACAGGATCGGACGATCCGGCTCACGCTCCCGCGCCAAAGGAAAATCCTAGTCCCTTAGCTGTGGGGCCAGGAATGAGGCCAGCAATGAGCTTAGGGAACCGCAGGCAAACAACGGGCGCATCGGCCCGCCGGCGGACATGTGTCCAGGGCGGCGCGTCGCCTGTCACCGCATTTGGCCACGTCTTATTTCGCCGGGCCTGGCTGGTCGCCGGACTTCTCATTCTGCCTGCCTGTTCCGGCGATGGAAATTACTATTACAAGGGCGACTTCGGACGACCGGTCAAATCCGAGCTGGTGGAAAAAACGCGGACCCAGATCGGCAACGGCAAGCGCTATGTCGATCGCCATGTGAACCGGCTGATCGATAGTGATCGCGAACATTATCCCAAGGTTTCAAAATACGCGTTGACGAACGAGGAACTGGCGTTGCGGGAAGAAGCCGTTCATTTCAAGGTGCCGACACCGGAGCTCGCCTTTCAGGATCGCATGAAGTCCTTGCAGCCGGTCAAAGACGGCGTAAGGCGCATCAAGAAAAGGCTGGATATCAACCGTGAGGAACGGCCCCTGAGCCGACCTTACCGACCGGCGCGGCTCACCGACATTGACAAATCCCTGCACACGGACATGGGCGCGCTGAAACGCTTTGGCCAGGCGGCGGTGACCGTCATTGATATGGATTTTGCCCGCGAGGCGACGCTGACGGATCATGGCCCGGACTTTTCCGATTACGACCGGCGCATGACGGTTTCGCGCATCCGCGATAATCGCCGAATCATCGCCGATGCCTTTGTCGCTCTCATGGAGCGCGTCGCGGATTATGATTACGGGCTCGACCGCATTCGCCTGGATAATCCCGGGGAGAACACGAGGCAGGTGGAAGCCCGGCTCGACCGTTTCAAGGACCGGATCACGACCCTGCATATCACCCTGCGCCGGCAGGCGGCCAGCCGCGATGCCTTCATGGCGGAAGGCGGTGAGCCGGAAGGAAGCAATTCGGGCCAGGAGAGCCGGGGGAACGGCCGGACCTTCAAACCGGCTTTCGAGGCCAAATCGGCGGACCCGATGCGCAATGCGGAAAACCGGGCAAACGCCAAGCCGGCGAACAAGGCGGCCGGACCACTGGTGCTCAAGCCCTGAATTCGATCGTGGTTGAAATCATCCGAAACAGATTATGTGATCATTGGCCGTCATGCCTTACCGATTAAGCGCGGCGGGTTGGCAGCGTGCGGTTTGCAGGAGACGGTCGGTGCTGTCACGATAGGCGAGGCTGGTCAGGGGCGCCCGAACCAGGACGACCCCCTGCCGCGTCGGCGCCTTGACAACGACGATTTCCTCGGAGCTTTCGGCGGCGGCCTTTTCGGCCTCGGTGAACTGGGCGCTGGTAGCGATAAGCAGCTGGATCGTCTGGCGTCGCAGCTCGGCACCGGTCACGGTGTAGAAATTATCCGCATGGGGTGTCGAAATGGCGATGGACCACGGCGCTTCGGGAAGCGGCGCGCGCACCAGAAGCGGTCCGTCGTTCAGATTGTAACGACAGAAGGCGTAGCGGATATCGGGCGCAAGAAAGGGTATGATCGGATCCTGGAGCGTGCTCGTCGGCCGGATAATGTACAGCGTGTTGACCGAGGTGACCCGCGACATCTTGGAGAGCACCGGGTCCGGGGCCAGCATCGGCAGGCTCAGGGCCGCGATAATATGAATGATGCCGGCAACCATAAGCGCACCGAGAAACCATACCCAGTTGCCGCTGAGCATCCAACGGACGGCACGGGAGCGCTGCATCTGCTTGACCCGGTCAGCCTGCAGCTTGGCCTGCCGGCGCAACCGCTGGACAGCGTCTTCGCTGAGGAGGTTCTGCATACTCATCAGCAGGTCACCTGGTTAATGGTCGGAAGCAGCTGGGCGGCGGCTTCCTCGCTGGCAAATTCATTGGGAAAACGCGGGCGATAAATGCGCAACATCAGGACTAGCGGCCGGTCGCCGGAAATGGGCAGCCAGTTTTCCGGCCGCGCGCGCTGGGCAATGCGGACACTGTAAGTGCCGTCGTCGCGGAAAAACATGTTGGCGCTGTTGAACGCATAGCGCTCCGCCGAGTTGGGAATAATCTGTCCCTCTTCGTCGTAAAGCGCGATGCTCCACCACAATGCATCGATGGAACGCCCCCTCAGTTCATACTCGCAGCTCGCAAACAGGGGATCGTTGCCGGAATCCGTTCGCGCCATAAAGTAGCGGGCGCCGGTGGAGGTGATCGGCAGGCGACCGGAGCGCATGATATGGGCGCGGGTATAAGGATCCGTATCCGGGTGGCCCTGGGTGGTCCAGCTCTGCCAGGGGCCGACGGTCAGCACCGAGAGGCCGGTGCCGGTTGTGATCATGGACCACATGGAGCCGAGCCCCAGGAAAACCGCGAACAGGGCAAACAGGATTATTTTAGTCAGCTGCTGCATGGGCCCACATTCCGAAAAACTGCCAGCGATTCTTCCAATGGTTCATCACTTGCCCTGATTCAACGCCACCGTCAATTGCGGTTCGTGCTCGTCGAACGCGTCCGGGTCTGAAAACTGCCGATGCCGGCCCGATCGTCGTTCTTGTCGCCGGCCGAGGCCTGGGATTCCTTTTTTGCCGCTTTCATCTGCCGGGAAATATCGGCCAGAGCCTTGATCGTTTTTTTCGACATGGAGCGGCGTGAACGGGCCACCGTTCCGAGGGTTGGATCCTTGCGCTTGAGGTCCACAACCCGGTTCAATTCCGCAACCTGGTTGGGGTGCAGTTCCAGTCCGGGGATGCGCGGAATATTGGCGCTGGTATGAGCGAAGGTCATGAACTGTTTCCAGGCCATGGCCGGTATGGAGCCGCCGGTGGCGCGGTTCATGGGGCGGTAATTGTCATTGCCGAACCAGACACCGGTGACGAACTGGCCCGTATAGCCCATGAACCAGGCATCGCGATAGGACGAGCTGGTTCCGGTTTTCCCCGCGGCGGCGGTAAACTCAAGCTGCGCCCGCCGTCCGGTACCTTCGGTCACGACCCGCTCCAGCATCTGGTTGACATTTTCCACATGCGCCCGGTCGAAAATCTGTACCGGTTTTGGCTCGTCGCGGAGTCGGTCATAGATAACTTCGTCCCGTGAATTCTTGATCTCAAGAATCGCGTAGGGCCGGACCTGCTTGCCGCCATTGGCGAACACAGCATAGGCGCCGGTATGCTGAAGCGGTGTGATGCCCGTATCTCCGAGCGCCATGGAGCAGCTGGGGCGGACGTTCAGCCCCATCTTCTTGACGTTCTCCACAACCGTCTTGCGACCGACCCGCAGGGAAAGTTTCACGGCGATGGTATTCACCGAGCGCTTCAGGGCATCGGACAGGGTCATGCGACCGCGGAAGCCGCCGGAATAGTTTTTCGGGGACCAGCGGCCGCAGGATACGAAGCCGTCGGACATGACGCTCGTGGGACGGAACCCGAGCTGCATGGCGGTCAGATAAACATAGGGCTTGAATGAGGACCCCGGCTGCCGCAGGGCTTTTGTCGCACGGTTGAACTGGCTGTCGCCGTAATCCTTGCCCCCGTACATGGCGCGAACGGCGCCATTGGGTTCCATGGCGACCAGGGCCCCCTGACGGGCACGATAGGAACGGGCGTGGGTCCGGATCACATTGTTCATCGAGGCTTCTGCGGCTTTTTGCAGGTTAATGTCGATGGTCGTGCGCGCGGTGACGACAAAGTCACCCTTGCCGCGGGCAATGCGCTGCACTTCCTCAAAGGCCCAGTCGAGATAGTAGTTGGGTACGTAAAAATTCGGAGCCTCGACAACCTGGGCCGGATTGAGCCGGGCGCCGTGGACCTGGCCTTCGGTCATGAAACCGGCTTCGACCATGTTTGAAAGGACCTCATTGGCCCGCGCCCGCGAAGCCGGGAGATCCAGGTGCGGCGCGAATTTTGTCGGCGCCTTGAACAGGCCGGCGAGCATGGCCGCCTCCGACAGGGAGATTTCGCGGACAGTCTTGTCGAAATAGAACTGCGATGCAGCCTCGACACCGAAGGTGCCGCCACCCATGTAAGCGCGGTCCAGATAGAGCTTCAGGATCTCTTTCTTGGTCAGCCGTGACTCGAGCCACATGGCCAGGAACGCCTCCTTGATTTTCCGCTCCAAGGTACGCTCCGAAGTCAGAAAGACATTCTTCGCCAACTGCTGGGTCAGGGAACTGCCGCCCTGAACCACATCGTTGGCGCGCACATTTTCGACCATGGCGCGGAACGTGCCGACAATGTCGATGCCGAAATGATCAAAGAAGCGGCGGTCTTCCGTCGCCAGCACCGCCTTGATCATGATGCTCGGTATTTCATCGAGGGGCACGGCGTCGTCATGGAGAATTCCGCGCTTGCCGATTTCGTTGCCGAAGCGGTCCTGGAAGGTGACGCTGAACTGACCGGTTTCGCGCCAGTCTTCCCGGGTCTCTTCGAACGCGGGCAAGGCCAGGGTGAGCAGCACCACAAAGCCGCCGGTGCCGAGGGTCAACCCTTCGGACAGGAATTCGACGATCACCGCCTTGAAGCCGACGGCGCGAAAGCGAGCGCAGAAATTGGAATAGGCGCGACCCGCATTCTTGACGCGTTCCCACACATTGTACAGACCGGAGTCGATCAACGAATCCAGTGCCAGCCAGTTGATGAGGCCGTGCTTTATGCTTTTTTTGGTAAACCAGTCCTGCAAGGTTCGTATACCGCTCTTTTAGCCCGTCCCGGGGAGGCCGGCGAACGGCACTCCTATTTCTACCCCAATTCCCCGGACCAAATTTCCAGGCCCTTTTTGCAGGCCCCGGTTTTCTGATCCCTATTCTCCTGGCATCCCCCAGAGAGACGTTGTAATAAAGCTTTTAGCGGTGAATTATAGCCGGTTTTTGGCAAGAATCACCGTCCATTCACAACAAATTTTCGTTTTGGCTAATGAGCGTGCCCGAGAAACCATTCTGGAAACAAAAACAACTGTCTGAAATGACAGGTGAAGAGTGGGAATCCCTATGCGACGGCTGTGGAAGATGCTGTCTGATCAAACTCGAGGACGATGAGACCGGTGAACGAGTCACAACCCGCATCGCCTGTCACATGCTGGATATCGGCCTCTGCCGCTGCCGGGACTATGAAAACCGCCACCAGCGTGTACCCGATTGTATCCCGTTCACACCGGAGCGACTCGGCGAGATCGACTGGATGCCGAGTAGCTGTGCCTACCGGCTGGTCAATGAAGGGCAGGATCTGAACTGGTGGCATCCCCTGATTTCCGGTGATCCGAACAGCGTACATGCGGCGGGCATCTCCATCAGGCGATGGGCGGTGAGCGAGCAAGATATCGAGGAAGAAGATTACTATGATTACGAAATAGATAATTTGTAAATATCGAATATAAATTTCACTATTAAATTATTTACTATATATTTATACAGTAAAGCTAAAATATATTTTACTTTTAACTTGACGACCGCACGGCCTTTCGTTACAAATACTGTATCACGACACAAGTGTAGGATATAACTTAAGCAAACCCTGACGGTGTCCCCAGCAGCAATAGGGTTTGCTTTTTTGTGGGTGAGGCGGCGGCTCGTGGTTTTTGCCGGAGAATTTCTGACTGGGTGATTTTGGTAGAGGATTTTCGGCTTGGTGTGTGCGGCTTGGTGTGTGTGCGGTTGGGTGTGCGCGGCTGAGAATGTTTGGCTGGGAGTATTCCAACGCAGTTCCGTATTGTGGCTTCTGCTCTTACTAATATGCGCGATGACCAACATCCGCGACTACCGACATCTGCGACTACTGACATTCGCGATTACTGACATTTGCGATTGCGGACATTCGCGACTACTGGCATCTGCGATTACTGACATTTGCGATTACCGACGTGCGCGATTACTGGCATTCGCGATTACCGACATTCGCGATTACTGACATGTGCAATTGCTGACATGCGCGATTGGTGGTTTTCGCGGATCAACTACGGATCAACCCTTGAAAGGTTTTGACCGTTCGCAAGACCAAGCAATACACAACCAAACAAAACACAACCAAGCAATAAAAGCAGCAAGCAATAAAAGCCTAATGTGGTCAGAGATAAGCTGAAGCTCGAACCGTTAGACTGGCCGG
>CAJHZG010000507.1_pt1 | contig 16195 bp, 15 predicted proteins | sample 9198901 | NCBI WGS metagenome assembly CAJHZG01 (sample SAMEA7708382, study PRJEB35096) | sediment metagenome | biome: marine neritic benthic zone biome [ENVO:01000025]; feature: sediment [ENVO:00002007]; material: shallow marine sediment [ENVO:03000034] sea grass bed [ENVO_01000059] ... | reverse complement strand
GGTGTTCTCCGCCAAGCTATGGCAACGGATCAGATGGAGCCCGCTGGCGTTTATTTCGGATCGAATACGGGCTGTCTCTACGGCAGTATCGACGAGGGTGCGGAGTGGCAGCAGCTGGCCGAACATCTGCCTCCCATACACTCGGTTGAAACGCTTTGCCTCAATGCCTGAAAACACCGCGACAAATAGTAAGCCATGAGTGACAGGGATCAAAAATCCGGAGATCACGAGATTTCCGTCTATCTCGCACCGGCGCTTGTGCAGCTCTTCCGGATGGAAAATGCCCGTTTGCGACTCGAGGCCCGGACGGTGGACGAAGCAATCCAGAAGCTGAACGAAAACTGGCCAGGTATCCGGGACCGGATTTGTGAAAAACCGGATCGCGTTCGCAAGCACATCAATGTTTTCGTCGACGGATACAAAGCGCAGCTCGATACACATGTTCCCCGCAACGGACAGCTGACCATCCTGACCGCCATTTCCGGCGGTTAGGGAACTGACCGGGTTCTGGGAATCGGCGGCCGACGATCGGTACCTGCGAGAGACCTGTGGGGGAGGAAAGTCGTTTCAGAGGTCGAGGCGTAGTTCCCCTTTCACCTTGTCTTCGTCAATTTCATATCCGATACCCGGATGTTCGGTAACAAGGGCATCCTGTCCGTCTTTCGGCAAGGGTTTGGCGAGATAGTCATCGACCAGATGCTGGGGTCCGTTGAGATCCGCCGGGAAATTGATACCGTAAGCGGCGAACAGTTGAACCGAGGCCTGGAAACCGATGGGGGCATCCATCAAGCCGCTGCCGATGACTTTGAAACCGGCATTTCTTGCGAGATCACACATCTGGCGGGCATAATAAATTCCAGCAACTTTGTTGAGCTTTATGGCGATCCCCTCAACGGCTTCCCGCCGAACCAGTTCGATCAGATAGGGGATACCGATAGCGGCTTCGTCAAGGCAGATATTCATCGTAGTCGCCGACAGCAGCTTTTTCAGGCCATAGACATTTGTCATCGCAATTGGTTGCTCAAAGACTTCAACTCCCATGGCTTCAAATTTTTTCGCCATGGTCAGCGCTGTCTCGAGACTGTATCCCTGATTGGCATCGGGCCAGACGACACAATCCGGCGCCGCAGACAGAACCGCCTGCATGTTCGCAATGTCCATGTCCGGATTATGGCCGACCTTGACCTTGAAACTCCGATACCCCTCCGACAGGCCCGTTTCGACAATTTTAGTGACCTCCTCCGGATTGCTTCCAGAGACAAGGTAGGAAATGGGAATACGATCCAGGAGTTTTGAACCGAGATAGCTCTGGAGATTGATCCCAAGATGTTTGCAGACGAGGTCATGAACCGCAAAATCGATACCCGCCTTTGCCACCGGTTGCCCGGGATCAAGCCCGGGGGCGAGTTCCTGATCCATGGCCCCGTGAATACCGGCGATATCCAAAGCATCTCGGCCCTCAAGGACCGGGATCAGATAATGTTCCAGGCTGGTGAAGACAGAATGGGTCGTTTCCGCCGCCCAGCGCCGGCTGGGTCCGCACTCCCCCCAACCGACAGTGCCATCCTCGCCGGTCATCTTGATTAGGATAATCTGTTTACCCTCATCCAGGGTCCGCGAAGCCCCCCGGGGCAGCGTCAGCACCGAACGAATGGGTAATCGGACGGGAAACAGTTCTATGCGTTCAATTTTCATTGACACTTACCTCCTTGTAACGCTGCCAGATTGTATGGGCCACGATAATAAAAGTGAGAATAATAAAGATCGCCGAAACCGGGCGCGTGAGAAAGATCATCCAGGAATTATCGGAAATAACCAGGGACTGACGCAGGGACACTTCCACCAGGGGACCGAGAATGAAGCCGATCAGCAGCGGGGCAATCTGGAAACCGAACTTGACCATAAAATATCCGAGGATGCCAAAAAACAGCATGACAAAGACATCAAACAGGCTGGATGTGGCAACCAAAGTCCCGGTGACACAAAAGACGACGACCAGGGGAAACAGAATTCCGTGGGGCACACGCACAGCCCGAATAAACAAGGGCAGGCCGATAATGGCGATTACGAAATGCAAGCATGAGACGATCAGCATACCGATAAAAAACGCGGTTATAAAGTCCCCTTGCTGCTGAAACAGGGTCGGTCCCGGGATGAGGCCATGAACCGTGAGAGCCCCGAGCATGATCGCGGTAATGACATCCCCCGGTATCCCAAGAGTCAGCAATGGTATGAGAGTGGAACCGGTAACCGCATTGTTTGCGCTCTCCGCAGCCGCGACACCCTCGATCGCACCTTCCCCGAATTTTTCCGGCTCTTTTGAGAACTTTTTTGCCAGACCATAACTTAAAAAGGCGGCAATGGAAGATCCGATACCGGGTATGGCACCGATGAATATTCCGAGAGGCGTTCCCCTCAATATGGAAGGAAACACTTTTTTCAGATCCGCCATGGTGACCTGATTGTCTTGCGGGCGGTCGGAAAACTCCAGCACGTTGACGATCAGGCGGTTACGGGCAATTTTCTCAACCTGCACAAGCGCCTCCGAAATGGCGAAGGCACCGATGATCAGGGCGATAAATTTCAATCCGCCTGTTAGTTCATAGATACCGAAAGCCAACCTCACTTCCCCTTCGATAGGATCGAGACCGACCGTCGACAAAAGAACACCAAGGGCACCGGCGATGGCCCCGCGGGTCAACCCCGAACCGGACACCAGGCCGATGATGGTAAGGGAGAACAGCGCCAGCGCAAAAAATTCAGTAGGGCCAAAGCTGAGGGCAATTCGTGCGATCTGGGCGGCAGCAAGAATAAGGACGATATCGCTGACCAGTTCGCCGAATATGGATGCGTAAATCGAGAGCTTCAGCGCTTTGCCCGCCTTACCCTGTCGCGCCATGGCATTGCCGTCGATAGCCGTGGCCGCCGCGGCCGGTGTTCCCGGCACATTGATGAGAATGGCCGAAATTGAACCGCCATAGGTACCGCCCTTGTAGATCCCCACCAGCATGGACAATCCGGCAAGTGGGCTGAGTTGAAAAGTAAAGGGCAGGGCAAGCGCTACTGCCAGGGGGACGTTGAGCCCAGGTATCGCACCGATAACAATTCCGACAATCAGGCCGATGATCATCATCGCGATGTTCTGCACCTGAAGGATGAGTTCAAGACCTGTGAGAATTTGATCCATGACGGTAATTCCCTTGCCGCACTAGATGGCGAACAATTTCAGCACAGGTTCCATCAGTGTTCCCCGGGGGAGCAGAACCAGCATGGTGTAGCGAAAGAACAGCAAAATAAAGGGGGGCGCGACCAAGCAAACGAGGATAATTTGCTTAAAGCTCCGATTTCCATATAGAAACATCAGTACGGCAAGTGCGAGAGCTGTCGACAGGACATAGCCGAGATAGGGGATCAAGGATACGTAGATGAACATGACCCCAATGGCCACAAATACGTAAATTGAAAAAAAAGAGGTTCCTTCGGAATCCCCATCTTCTCGCCGATGCCGAAAACCCTGGACGAACAGGCTTGCTGCAAGCAACAGGATAAAGGACGTCGCAATTGTCGGAAGAGAAGCCGGGGTCAGCGTATCGCCTTCGGTGGTCTCCACCTGCCCCGGAATCAGGACAAGCAGCAGACCCGCCAGGCAAAAGAGCGTCACACCGGCGACAAAGTCCAGTTTCGCTTGTGACATAAGCCGACTTCTCTTCTAAGCCTTATTTCTTCACAACGGCTTTAAACGTCGAGAATTCGCTATCCCACTGCTTTTCAAACTCCGGTCCGTCGATGTAGGACAGTGTTGTTTTTGACGCCTTTGCAAAGTTCTTGATGGACTTCGTTTCAACGGCTTTTTTCAAAGCATCGCGCAGAACCTGAATCCGATCTTCCGGCACACCTTTGGCCACGGCTATTCCCGTCCAAGGGCTAGCTGTCACGGCATAACCCAGTTCCGACGCCGTTGGCGTGTCCGGCAATTCCTTGATCCGCTGATCGGCAAAGACAATCAGAGGTCTGAGGGTTCCAGCGGTTACGTGACTGGCGATGGAATTCAGGCTTGAGGCCGAGACCATGTTGACATGTCCACCGAGGGCCATGGGAACAGCATCAGAGTCTCCCTTTGCCGGAACGTGCTTGAACTGAAGACCGGCTTTGCCTGCAAGCGCTTCCGCGGCCAGCCAGGGCAGCACATTTTTCACGCCTGAGTAGCTGACCTTGCCGGGATTTGATTTTGCAAAAGTAATCATCGACTTGGCGTCGGTGAACGGTTGCTTGGTGTTGCTGGCAAGGATCACAGATCCCACGGCAACACGACCAATGCCCCGGAAATCACTGGGAGCAAATCCCACATCCCGATGAACGGGACCGAGGATCTGATTACCCGGTGTGGTTACCAGAACCGTGTAACCGTCTTTTGGTGCATCAAGAACAAACTTGGTTCCAACGGCACCACGCCCGCCGGTGCGATTGACGACGGCGATTGGCTGATTGAGTATGGACCCCATTACGTTTGAGACCATTCGACCAACGATGTCGGTTCGCCCACCCGCACCCCAGGGAACCACAAAGGTTATAGGTTTGCTGGGATAGGATTGGGCAAATATATCGCCGGTCATCGCCAACATCGCGAGCACCAGGGATGATGCAAAAACTATTCCCCTGTTTATTCTATTGAGCATGATATTCTCCTTCTTGATTACTTCCAAAACTTGAAGACCGAATTGTCATCGGTACGATTTATTAGTTTGCTATCCACTCATTCTAATTGTAGTTCATGAAAACGGGACTGGTCCAAGCGAGATGACCGTTTTCCTGTTTCACACGCAGATATGCATAACTCCGTTCGGACCCGGGACTGATTGTTACCTTTCCGGACACAAGACTTTCATTTGGCAGGACAAGGCGGTGCCAATGAAAGCATTCTTTTGGAAAGGGCCCGGTAAATCCGGTTACCGAACCCTTCCGCAATTCATCCACCGTTACCGATGAATGTTCTTCCGTAGGTTTTTTGAAAGTCACATTGAGCCGGGTCGACGGCTCGCCGATCATTTTTACCACCAGGCTCTGGTTCGGATTCTGCCTGTAAGCGCCGCGTCTGGAGGAATAGGAGACAACCGAGACCTGCCGATCACTGCGCCGGTCAAATTTATGCCTGCGATTTTCATCAAACGGACCGGATTGCAGGCAGGGAAGTATGTCGAGAATTTTCCCGCCTTCTGCGGAGAGTTCGAATTCCCAATCGGCGATACGTTCCAGTGCCAGATCACCCCAGGGACCCCATCCCCACTCGAAGCGTACATGGAATTCCGTGTCCGGCTTTACGGAGCCGGTAACAGAAGGCGTGGGATAATCCCGGTGAACAATATCGCCATCCTGGATAATCTCAACGATTTCGATGGCATCAGGACATTGAACCCGATAAGCAATTTCTGCTGTCGCACCGGCTTTGATCGTACTGCCCATAAGCTGTCCATCGACGTCAAAATCGATAAGGCAACGGTCCCCGGTCAGGGCATAAGTGTGCCGGTCATTTATGGCCTGGATTATAGACTGGCGGTCGCGGCCACGGCTGTGCACGGCCATTAGCCCCTCGCCGTAGGCTCCGGGAAAACCGCTGTGACTGTCAGAGGAGGCGACAAAACCGAACTTCAATCCATTTTCCAGCGCCGCGCGCACCGTTTGGCTCGTCTCCCTCGGTCCCATGGAATGGTTGAAGTAGGTGAATGGCCCGCGGTCATGTTCGCTGTTGCCGTGTTCCGAGAACACTTCCACAACCGGCGTGCAACATTCATCGAACACAGACCAGTTGACGCCACGATGTCCCTGGGGATAGGCGATATGGTGGGGTATCATCAGGGCCTGCTTTTGAAGACAGAATTTCCTGAGATCATTTATATGGTCCGGATAAACGAGGGGTTGAAAGTCGTCAGGATAGACAACGCACTGGTCCCCAAACTGGCTTGAATGCCACTCGAAGCCGAGAAAGGCATTGAAGTCTTGCGCCCGGTTGGCGTCCGCGATGAGTTCCTGCACCTTGCTCCAGCCGGACTTCAGTTTCTCGAATCCTTTGAGCCAGTGGCTTTCCCGACCGCCTTCCATGGGTACCATGTCATGCCAGCTGGAATGACCGGTAAAGGCGAAGAAATCAAGATGGGTCTGGGCTATATCGATCGCCCTTTCGAGTGACCCGATCCCATATCCCAGGGCATTGTGGTTATGAATATCTCCAAAGAGGATTTCCGCGGACTGGGACATAAGGGGCAAACTATGTGTTGCGTAATTAACTAACTAGTTACATACTAAGAATGTTGCCTTTGGAGTCAATCTTTGTATTTGGAAAATATTAAATACCTCGTTGGCACACCGGTCTTCGTTCCTTGACCGATTTTTCGATGCAAATGAGAATTGATGCATGAAACTGACACTCTGCAATGAAGTTCTGGGAGACATGCCTTTCAGGGAACAGTTCGAATTCGCACATGCGCTCGGATATGAGGGGCTTGAAATTGCGCCGTATACATTAAATTCCAATCCCCTCGCCATAACACCCAGGGAAATCAGTGAGGTCAGTAAATTCAGCGACGCTGCAGGAGTGCCGGTTTCCGGGCTGCACTGGCTGCTGGTCCGCCCCGAAAACCTGTCCATCACGTCATCGGATGCGGATGTTCGCCAGCGCACCGTCGGATTTATGAAGCAGTTGATCGGTCTGTGTGCAGACCTTGGAGGCACCTATCTCGTTCACGGATCTCCCCAGCAACGACGGCTGCCTGAGAACGGTAATGATCAGGAAATCGGGGAAGCCAAAAAACGGGGGATTGAGAGCTGGGCGAGTATTGCCGAAGCAGCTGAGAATTCCGGTGTTACTTACTGTATCGAAGCGCTGGCACCACCCATGGCAAATTTCGTCAACACAGTGGCTGAAGCCGTCGAAATTCTGGAACGGATCAACTCGAAAGCCATCCTTACCATGATCGACTGCAGCGCCGCGCGCCAGCATGAGCGCCAAAGCGTAGCGGAACTCATTGCGGAATGGCATCCCCGGGGCGTTCTCGGCCATATCCACGTCAACGACAAAAACCGGCGCGGACCGGGTCAGGGAGACGACGAGTTCGACAGTGTCGTGAAAGCCCTGAAGGAGCACAATTACGACAGCTGGATCGGGGTCGAACCTTTTGACTATGTTCCTGATGGTCCCGCTGCGGCGGCTTATTGTGCCGGATTCATGCGATGTCTTCTGGACGATAAGATCTTATCGACCTAAAAATTCCAGACCTCGGATTTTCGTGCCCGGAATAGTTCAGACACGTGTCTCAAATCTCTCGATCACAACCTCAAGCACATCATCACCGGGCTTATTCCACCAGTTCTTGGCGGAAAATATTTCAACTTCAATCAAGCCGTCATATCCGGCTTTTTCGATCCAGCCGCTGAATGTTTTCAGGTCAATTACCCCGTCACCCATCATGCCCCGGTCCAGCAGCAGGTCCCGTGTGGGCACCAGCCAGTCACAGACATGGTAACCAAGAATGCGATTTCCCGCGCGCGCGATCTCCTTCTCCAGATTAGGCTCCCACCAGACATGATAGACATCGATGGCGACCCCCAGCCCTTCACCGAGTTCATCACAAAGGTCATTGGCCTGTTTCAAAGTGTTCACGCACGCCCGGTCAGCAGCATACATGGGATGAAGGGGTTCGAGGCCAAGGGGCATATTGCAGGATCGCGCATAGTCGAGGAGAGCACCGATACCATCCCGGACCTGCGAGCGTGCACCTTCTATATCTTTTGAATTCGCCGGCAACCCTCCGACCACAAGAACAAGACAGTCGGCGCCGATGGCGCAGGCCTCATCAACAGCTTTTTTATTGTCATCCAGGGCGAGTTGGCGTCTTGCCGCATCTTCGCCGGTGAACATCCCGCCCCGGCAGAGGCCCGAAACCCTGAGACCGTTTTCTGCAATGAGCTTGCCTGCGGCATCGGCTCCTACCTTCTGAACGATGTCGCGCCAGGGATCGAGAGCGGGTATGCCGTGACGGACACAGGCTTCGACACACTGTTCGAGGGTCCACGATTTTACGGTCGCCGTATTCAATGAGAGTCGGGACTTATCCGCCATTATTTCAATCCATTCCGAAAATTGTTCTAATGCACAACGCCATGAACGTTCATCACCAGTGACATGCGCCGGGCCGCTTCTTCCGGATCCCGCAATAGTCCGGCCCTGTCCGCCAGTCGGAACAACTCGGCCAGATGCAGAGTCGATCTCGTGCCCTCCTGACCACCGACCACCAGAAAATGATCCTGCATGCCATTCAGGTAGGCCAGGAACACGATGCCTGTTTTATAAAAACGCGTGGGCGCCTTGAAAATGTGTCGTGACAACGCCAGGGTCGGTTGCAGAATTTCGTGATATTCAGCCATATCCTGCCGCCCCATGGCCCCCAATGCCGCACTGGCTGCCGGAGCGATGGCATCAAATATACCAAGCAAGGCATCGGAATGTCCTTCCTCATCACCGGCAATGAGTTCGGGAAAATTAAAGTCATCACCGGTATACATGCGGACACCGCTGGCGAGCTGGCGGCGCATGATGATTTCCTTGTCCTTATCGAGAAGGGATACTTTGACCCCGTCTACTTTGTGCGTGTGAGCGTTGATTATTTCAAGACAGGTCTTCATGGCCTCGAGATGATCGTCATCGCCCCAGTAGCCCTGCAGTGCCGGATCAAACATCTCACCCAGCCAATGAATGATAACCGGTTCTTTGACCTGGCTCAGGATGCGTTCATAAACACGGGCATAGTCTTCAGGGCCTCGTGCTGCCTTTGTCAAGGCCCGACTGGCCATGAGCACGATGCGTCCACCGGCCTCTTCGACGGCGTCACATTGATACTCATAGGCTGCGATGACATCATCCAGTCCGACATCCGCCGAAGGTTCCAGATGATCGGTGCCGACGCCGCTGGCCAGAAGCGCCTGAACACCATTCTCGCGAGAATAGTCCTGGGACGCATCGATAGATCGTCGGATCAACTCGATGGAATTCTCCCAGTCCATGCCCATTCCGCGTTGTGCCGTGTCCATGGCTTCGGCAACACCCAGCCCCAGGGACCAGAGATATCGGCGATAGTTGAGGGTTGCATCCCAGTCAATGGCTGTATCGAGCCAGGGATCAACATCCTGGCTCGGATCTGCAACAATATGAGAGGCGGCATAGGCGATGCGAGGCATGGAGGCCAGGGGTGTCGGTTCAAACGCCCGCGGCTCACTCAGTTTGAACGCCTCGGTTTGCCCCTCCCGCGTCGGCAGAGTTACACTAACCATGGTTCTTAACCCTCCAGTTCGGGAATATCGATCCATCGACGCTCGGCCCAACTTTCCAGTCCGAGCTCCGCCAACTGTACACCCTTCGCACCTTCCTTAAGGGTATATTTCCAGGGTGCATCTTCAAACATATGGCGTATGAACATTTCCCATTGAATCTTGAAACCGTTATCAAAGGTGCCGTCGGCATCATACTCTTCCCAATCCTGGAAAAAATCATGGGTTCGGGGTTCATCAGGATTCCAGACCGGTTTCGGTGTATTTGCAAGAGACTGGCGAATACATTTGTGCAGACCGGCAACCGCCGACCCTTCCGTGCCATCAACCTGGAAGGTTACAAGATCCATACGATTGACCCGGGTGCACCAGGACGAGTTGATCTGTACGACAATGCCGCCATCGAGCTGGAACATGGCGTAGGCGGCATCATCTGCATCAGCTTCATAAACTTCATCATTTTCATCCCAGCGCTGCGGCAGATGATTTGCGCCAAGACAACAGACGGCCCGCACGGGACCAAAAATATTCTCCAGGACATATCGCCAGTGGCAAAGCATATCGAGAATGATACCGCCGCCATCTTTCTTGCGATAGTTCCAGCTCGGCCGCTGCGCGGGTTCACCATCACCGGCGAAAACCCAGTAACCAAACTCTCCCTTTACGGAAAGGATACGGCCGAAAAATCCAGACTCCACCAGACTTGTCAATTTGAGAAGACCCGGTAAAGAGAGTTTGTCATGGACCACGCCGTTCTTGATACCTGTCTTCTCGGCATGGCGGACGAGCGCCATGGCATCTTCAAATCTTTCTGCAATCGGCTTTTCGCAATAAATGTCCTTGCCTGCATCCATTGCCTTGATAAGAAGCTCTTTGCGCAGATTTGTCGATGCGGCATCAAAGAACAGCCGGTCTTCGGGATTGGCGATTGCTGAATCGAGATCGGTCGTCCAGCGCTCAATGCCGTGGGCGGAAGCAAGGCTCTCAACTTTCCCGGCGTTGCGCCCGACGAGAATAGGATCGGGCATGACCCGGTCGCCACTCGCCAGTTCGACGCCACCCTGATCGCGAATTGCCAGGATCGATCGAATGAGATGCTGGTTCGTTCCCATGCGTCCCGTAACCCCGTTCATAACCAGTCCCAGTCTGACTTCTGCCATTTTCAATTCCTTCTCGTCGCAACAAACCTCTTTATGGGAGACGCTTATTTGTAAAAACCGGAGTTAATAAGTAACTGTTCGGTGAATACAAATTCAAGCAAATTTTTTTCCTACGCCGGTCGCAGGTAACCAAGAATGACTTCAATGCAATGCTCCAGCCGCTGATCCAGTTCGGACTTGGAATTCAGTCTGCGGCCGAAAATCGTACTCAGTGTGAATATATTCGACAGATAGAAATAGGCCACCGAGGCAACTGTTATGTAGAACTGCACGGGATCTACATTTTTCCTGAAAACCCCTTCTTTTTCGCCGCGAATAAGTACGTCCTTCATCAGGTCTTCAAAAGGAGAATGCATCTTTCTGATTTTTTTTGACTTCTTGATATGCTCCGCCTTGTAGAGATTTTCATTGTTGAGCAGGCGCATGAACTCGGGATTTTTGAAATGGTACAGGAATGTAAATTTGACCAGCTCCCGGACCGCATCCTCAGGGCCCATCATTTTTAGGTCGAGCTTGGCTTCGTGTGAGCGAATTTTCTCATAGGCGCATTCGAGAACATAGAGAAACAGAGCGTCTTTACTGCCATAGTAGTGGTAGATCATTCGCTTGTTGACACCTGCCCGCTCAGCGATCATATCCACCCGTGCGCCACCATAACCGTTATCGGAGAACTCTGTGAGTGCCGCCTGATGAATCAACTCCTTGGTTCTTTGAGGATTGCGTTTTGAAACCTTATTCAGCACCCATATCTCCAATCAAACACCAAAATTCTTTTCTGCATGATAAGTTAACAGAATCAGCAACATATGATGAATTAAGTAACTAACTAGTTACTTATAACGATTTGGCTTCCAGTTGTAAAGGGGTTTAACTGCTCAACCATCTATCCAGATTATCCGCAATAAACTGATCGTCATTGAGGTTCGGATAGCTGCGATAAACCCGATCTATCTCCTCGGCTTGTCCCGGGCCAAGGGTCTCATCCGGATCCAGGCACCAAATGCCTTCAAAAATTCCTTGGCGACGTAATATTTCGTGAATGCCCGGAATGCAACCCTTGAAATTATTAGCAACATCAAAAAAGGCGGCATTGCAATCCGTGACCTGACCCGCAAGGACAAGCAGGTCTTCATCAAATTGCTGCAATTGACAGCGATTAAAGATTTCGACCGCCGATTTCGTCCACACCGACCAGTGCCCCAGGAGACCGCCGGCAATCCTTATTTCTACGCGCTCGTCGCCGCGGCAAAGCCGATAGGGCGAAATCAGATCAAGAACGATATTGTCATCGTTACCGGTATAAAGGGTAATCCGATCCTCCGCCCCGGCAAGCATGACGCCGCGTACAACGTCAAGGGTCTGGTAGCGATTAAACGGCGCGATTTTGATTGCCGCGACATTGTCGATTTGGGAAAATTTGTGCCAAAAAGAAACCGGAAGCGGTATTCCACCGACAGCGGGTTGGAGGTAAAAACCAATGACCGGAATTTCCTCGGCAATGGACCGGCAGTGTTCGATAATTTCATCCTCTCCGACACCCTGAAAGCCCGCCAGACTCAACAGCCCCGCATGATAGCCGAGTTCGCGTGCAATCCGGGCTTCGGCGCGCGCCTGATCTGTCTTGCCGACGATTCCGGCGATCCTTAGAAAAGGCGACTGCTGCCAGCGATCCAGTTCCTGGGCTACTAATTCTAGAACAGGTTGATAGAGGCCGACGTCCCGAATCTCAAACTGGGTCGTATGAACGCCGATGGCCAGTCCGCCGGCACCAGCATCGCAATAATAACGCACCAGGGCGCGCTGTCGTACGGTATCGAGTTCCCGATTTTGAGTGAGGGCCAGTGGCGAAGCCGGAATAACACAACCTGCTCTAAGCTTGTTCGCAATTTCTTCGGGCCAGTCTGCCCAATGCTTTGTCATGGTTAGAATTCAAGCCTTTTCAGTCTCTACCCCAATTCCGGTCCCGCCATAGCATAGAGGTGCTGCATTTTCCCAAACGGCTTTTTGCAGTTTTTAGCCATGCGCAGAAACGGACGTTGCTCCTGAAAGTTGTATTGCTGCAAGATCGAAATTAATGCGGATTGATGATCACCGGCATCAATAAACACCGGACCCGATATTTTTGCCAGAGCAGCATTGAACAAGGCGATGGCTGCTTCCGGAGTAGACGCGAACAGGGGACCGATCTGGGTAGCCAGGCGACCATCGCGGCCCAGCACAAAGCCTGTCCTGTCTTCTGTCATGAATGAAAATCCGCGGCATCGCTCACAGAGTTGGGCAATGATCGGCGACCGGTCGCCGCCGAAATGAGTGCGATCAAGTTCAATAACCTGCTCGATCCTACTGTTGTCGATTGCAACAGGCTCCTGCGTCCTGGCCGTCAGTTCGATGTCCCGGGCCTCGGCAATTTGCCAGCGGGTCAATGAAAAGTGAGGATTAAACCCCAGGGGCCGATAGACGCGTTCTCCGTCCGGGGTGGCATCCAGTACCGGCACCCGCCCGCCCTGTTCGAGTTTTTCGATGCACAAATTGAGGAGTTTAGTTGCCAATCCCTGCTTTCGACGGGATCGGGTAACGAGAACCATACTGATCCAGCCAAACGCCGCCCCATAGGGAAGTGTCAGGACGCTGGCAACCAGGCTAGTGTCGGAGCCCATCACACCGATGCCCTGCCCGGTTTCGAGCATCATGGTCCAATCCTCGACGGTCTGATTCCACCCCGCTTCTTTGGAGAGGGACAAGGCGCCTTCAAGATGCTGCGCACCCAACGAAACGACCTCCAACTCATCAATAGGCGCCATCCCGGACCTCAAAATTTGTTGGCTTATTGAGCGTCTCGCCGCCCTGGCGAATCCAGTCGGCGACCCAGTCAATCATTTGCGCAAGCGAAATGACGGGATTACCGAATAGTTCGACCGCTTTGTCCGTATTGATCAACCAGGCCGTCTCCGCTTCCTCTCCCACAAGCATCGGATCAACTGAGAACCGTTTGCCGAACTCTGCAGCCAGCCAGCGAATGGACGTTGTCTCCGGTCCGCTGACATTGAGGGGCCAGGCCGGGACCCGGCAGTGTTTCAGCGCCCGTAAAATCTGGGCATTGGCATCACCCTGCCAGATCACATTGACATGTCCCATACCCAAATCAACGGTTCGGCCTTCGAAAACCGCCCTGCCCACGTCGAACAAAACCCCGTAGCGTGTGTCGATTGCGTAACTCAGGCGGATAAGGCAGCCCGGCGTCCCCAAACGGTTTGAGAAATACTGAAACATGCGTTCACGGCCGACACAGGACTGGGCATATTCCCCCGGTGGATTGGGCGGCATATTTTCAACCGCTCCACCGCTGTCCACCGGAACGAACGGATATACACAGGCCGTGGACAGGCTGACAATTCGCTGTTCCGGAAATGCCTGGGCGACAAGGGCGGGACAATGGACATTCATCGCCCATGTCAGATCTTCGGCCCCGGACGATCCAAATTTTCGTCCGGCCATGAAGATGATGTTCTTAGCGCGGGGGAGTTTGCGAAGCTGCTGTTCATCGAGAAGATCCGCCTTGATTCCTGTGACACCCCATTTTTCGAGTTTTTCACGGAGCCCGGGTTCGGAAAATCGGGCGACACCGAAAACGTTCCTCTCGGGAACTGCGCGTTTTGCAAGACGGGCGAGTGTCGGTCCCATCTTTCCGCCAACGCCCAAAACCATGATATCGCCATCGATGCTCTCTAGATCTTTGATAAGATCCGAGCTGGGACAGGTCATGAAGTCTTCCAGTTCGCTTACCGACCTGAAAGAGTCGGGGATCGCGGAGGTATTCAGGACATCATCCATACGGGTAATTGCTGTAGTTTTGTGTGTAGCTAAATGTGCGCTTTTGAATTGTCATTCGTCTCAGGCACTCATGAAAGGCGGTTCAAAAACCGTCGGACACCTGGCTATGCCTATCATCTCTGACATCAGGCGGCATTCATCACCAACCCGGATTTTTCAAATCATAAAGCATAATCGAACCTCCCCGTATGTACGACCCGGATATGTCCGGGATACCACGGGAAGGTTAGCACTCTGATCACGGTTCTAGAGGCCAGACTTCGGCATCTTGATTGCCATATCCAGATACTGGTTTGTATAAGCGTTTTTGATTTCGAAGGCCTCGATATCACTAAACGAAGCTTTCACGCCTGCGTAGTCGTCATTCATACGACCATCGGCAAAATATCCCAATGCATTTTCGACGCTGGTTTTATGGGTCATCAGTTCGACCACAAGCTTCCAGTTCTCGGTGACATCCGCCACTTTCTGACTGCCGGCCTTCGCCAGAGTTTCTATGCAGGGTTTCGGGTTCTTAACGCAAGTCGCATAAGCCTGCTGGGTCACGGAAACGAATTTTTTCAATGTCTCTGCATTTGCTTTGGCCCATTTGCCATTGGCTATAATGGAGTTGCCATAGGGGTTGTATCCGAGATCCCGCAGAGCGACGAATCCCATATCATCCTTAAAAATGCGCTGATAGATATAGTGCACATTGTAAAAGTTTGTCGTCGCATCTATCGCGCCGGATTGCATGGAGGCCACCTTGGCATTCGGTTTTACATTCACGAATTTCACGGAACCCGGATCGATCTTGAGGACCTTGGCGATAGCCGGCCACATTTGCCGGGCCGCATCAAATGGCGGATTCCCGATTGTCCGTCCTTTGAGGTCTTCGAAGGATTTGATCCCGGATGATTTTTTCCAGTAAATCCCGTAAGGGGAATTCGCATAAATATTCATGACCGCGACAATGTCGGCACCTTTGCCAATAGCGCGCAAAGCGGTGGGCAGATCAGCAATCCCAACCTGGTTCCGGCCAATGCCAACTTTCTTGGCTGAAGCTCCGGACCCGGTTCCATTTTCAATTGTTAGATCTATCCCGGCCTTATCATAGTGCCCCTGAGCTTTCGCCCAGTAAACAGGTGAGTGATCACCTCCCGGCACCCAATTTAGAACAAAGTTTATCTTTTCAGCAGCCGAAGATTGACCCATTCCCAAAAAACACGCTAGCAACAAAGCCAGTGTAGAGGTAGAAATCTGTTTCAACGGTAACATTGTTCCTCCCGTTATAATTTTCTTGAACCAAACCTAAGTAACCATTCAGTGAATTATATAGACAAATTTTACAAAAGTAACTAAAAACTTCAATGGTCAATTTTCAGGGGATGTTGCATGCCTTCTGCCGCTACCTGGCGCAAAATCACGACAATAATCCTGGTGCATATCGCTTTCGTAGCGTTCTGGTGGGGAGCCGTCATTCTCGGTGAAATTCCTGCTTATATTCTGCCCACTCCCTGGCAGGCGCTTCAGACCTTGAGCGAGGAAAATTACAATTGGAGCACCCATTTTATTGCCACGTCCCAGGAAATTTTCGGAGGGTATATTCTTGCAGTCATTGTCGGTGTCGCCTTTGCGGTCATGTTCACCTGGTCGCGGCGTACTGATGAAACCATGATGCCCCTGCTGGTGACCTTGAACATGATTCCAAAGGTGGCGATGGCACCCCTGTTCATTGTCTGGCTGCGTTTCGGGATAACCACCAATATCGTCATCACCTTTACCATCTGCTTCTTCCCGATTCTGCTGAACACAGCCCGGGGGATGCGGGAGGTGGAGCCGGATTTGCTGGACCTGGTGCGATCCCTGAAAGGTTCGCAATGGCAAATTCTGACCAAGATTCAATT
>CAJHZG010000235.1_pt1 | contig 16554 bp, 25 predicted proteins | sample 9198901 | NCBI WGS metagenome assembly CAJHZG01 (sample SAMEA7708382, study PRJEB35096) | sediment metagenome | biome: marine neritic benthic zone biome [ENVO:01000025]; feature: sediment [ENVO:00002007]; material: shallow marine sediment [ENVO:03000034] sea grass bed [ENVO_01000059] ... | reverse complement strand
TTGTCCTACCTTCTCCTTCGCACCCATTCTCCACTGAGCTTGTCTAGTATTGTTCTCAAATGCTTAAGCTGTGCTTGAACCTCTAGGTCTAACTCACCTGATATAGGGTGACGTTTGTAACTCAGTCGCAATATGTCACACCCTACCAAGGTTATCAGTGTGCTGCACTCACGTTGTGTCAGCCTCACTAACTTGCCCCTCCTTGATGTACCATATCAGCTTTCCCCGTCGTACTTGGTACACGTTAGAGTACCGCCGTTTCAGGTACCGAAAAGTGACACCAAACCCGAATCGCTTTCCTTGCCTAAACCACACTAGCTGTGTGCCGCCGTACACACCAGCTTTTGTGATGTTCCATATCACCCGCAGTGGCGACTCGGGGTAGTCTTTGGGGACAAAGACTAGCATGGTTTGAATACCCTCACAGCTTGGTCCAGTGCGTAGTTACTTCGCATGCTACCGTTGACCAACGTTACGCTGGCTTTGGTTACACACCCTACCTGGAAGCGTTGTCCTGTCCGCCGATCTTCGACAGATTTTCCTTGCTTAAAATAGTTGCGCAAATCCCTTTGCTTTCGCTTCTCGAGCACTCGCCTTTGGTCCCCGAGTAGGGACAAGGCCGCGCGTCTTGCTAGTGTCATTTCCTTTAGCCCTTGAAGTATGGGTGGAGATTGTCAAAGTCGCCTTTAACGACCCTATGCGTGAGTTGCTCAAACCGCGCAGCGGACCAGTTCCTATCGTCGTCTGGGTAGTTGTGCTCATCCAGTGCCGCCGCGTCGTGAGCGCTTTGTAGCGCGTTCCAGAAAAAAGTATTAAGCCCGCTTACTTGGGGTTGTAGGCATTCGGGGTACTTGGACAACACTTCATCCGCTGGAGCAGAGTTCATCTCTGCCACTTGGTCCATGAAGCATGGCGCAACCCACCGTCCCACGGCACACTTTTTGCCGTCTGTAGTCCGATAGGCGCACACACCCTCGAACTCATCGAACGCGTAGTGTTCGGGGTGTCCAACGTACCACTCGATAGCCTCATCCACAACCGCCAGCATAATGGCACGGTTAATGTTTGGGGTTTGCTGCTCCACCTAGGTACTCCTTTGGTTGTTTACCACACTAGCCCAATGGCTAGCACCAAGCTTGCGGCTATGGTTATCCGGGCTAGTATGTACATATCTCTGCACCGGCCCATATCGCTCCGACATAGGCGATTGCCACAAGACCTATTGCCTGTAGCGCAAGGACTAGTGCGCCCGTTGCTACCGTTAGGCAAATGTATCTAGCTGTGTAGCGTCTTAGTCCCAAGTGAATACATCTCCGTTTGTCTTGGTTTCCACGCCGTTAGCAATACGCTCTAACGCAGTGGCGATACGCTCTAGTGCGTCAGCACTACGGCATAGCTCTGAGTAGGCGTTATCGCGCAAGTCTTCACGCAGGTAGTCTACAACACCCGCAAGCATTGAGTCTGAATTCATATCTCTACTTCCTTGACAGAGTATCTCTTTGAATCTTCCCACGTCCAGTTATCAAACCCAAAGAACTCACAATCTATGTGCACCCAATGGGTGTTAGCGCCTCTCAGACCTATCGCTGGCTCTACGTCACGATAGCTAAGCCTTTCAGCGAGTAGCCCAGCGCAGTATTCGTCGGAATCTCTGCGCCACTGGTCAAGCCTTAAACTGTGCATGAGTTGTCCTTAGTGCGTCTTGATGCCTAGTTGCTTGGCCGCCGACCGGAGAAGCATGACCCGGTAGTCACGCTCTTGGTCTGGCTTGGACTGCACCCTAGCGTGGAGTGTGTGCACGCTTGGGGTGCGTCTGGCGAGACGGTTCCAAATTGCTTTATCTGCTCTTGTCAGGTTCACAGTGTTACTCCCGCGCGACCCTTGTACGCGCCGTCTGTGATGTGGGCGAACTTTTGGTTGTTCGCTTTTCGCTCCTCGCGAATCCGTACGGCTTCCGGGTCGATGGCATTCTGACCCACGATAACTACCGTACTCGCGCCCTGAGCCTTTTTGCGCCGCTTACGTTTCGGACCCTTGGGCAGACCATCGGTTGCAACGTTCTTGCCCATTCCGACGCGTTTGGAGCGGCCTGTTAGCATACCCTGCGGGTTACGTTCCCAGTCGAACAAGCGAAGTCTAGTCGCTGCCCGCGCTGGCTTGAGTCGGTCAAGCATCCTATGAATCCGGTCTGCCTCTGCCCGCTGGCCACGTACTGGCAAGTGGCGGGTGACGTTGTTCACAAGTTCCTCAACTTTGTCATCGTTTCCGCAGAGGTACGCGTCGCGTAACCTTGCGTCAATGTTCATAGTCTTATTCCTACCATCCTCCTAAGATGTTTTGAACAACCTACACCCTAAGTCTAGTTGAAGCCTAGTGGCTGTCAAGGTGAATGTAGTCAGGTTGTTCCTTCTCCCTGGTGGTGAATGAAAATGTACAACGTATGTCAAGTATAGGGGACGGCAAGAGTATGTCAACATCCCGAAAATCCTAATAAAATCAAGGAGTTACGAGAATTGTGGGGTGTATAAATATACAGTGGTAGGCAGAAACTTGAATAAAATCAAAGGGTTATAGAACCTCAAAAAAAGTAAAAAAAGTGAAAAAAATTTTACCCTCGTAAGTTGTTGAAATCATTGAAGTTTTTAGACACAACTATATACGCGCGTACGCGCCTAAAGAAAACCCAGGAAAATCAAAGACTTACACTACAAGCGTAGGGTGAAATGAGCACACTGTATAAATGTACAGTAGAAAAGTGGGCCGTCCGAGGTATGTATATACGTACAGTACTGAGTATATTTTCACTGGTCATGTACACAGTACTGATTAAATAACCAGTGTATACGTATACAGTAGTGTATACATAACCAGTGTATATATGTACAGGTATGTAAATATAACCAGTGGATATCTATCCAGTACTGGATATTCACCTAGTGCATATTTGTACAGTACTGGATGTTTGTACACTGTGCAACTACTCAGTGGACATTTACACAGTACTGTAAATTCACCCAGTGGATGTTTACACAGCAGTGTAAATCCACCCAGTGTATGTTTATTCAGTACTGTATATTCGTACAGTGGTAGCCAATGCGGATGGAAATACAAATGATAACAATTCTCATTTAGGTTGCGATTTTGACCTAGTTTCGCCGAATGGGACTGAAAAGTGTTATAATATAACAAATACGACTGATTCTGATTCGTATTAAGAATCCTTTTTTCATTCAAATTCGGGGTCGACCCCAAACAAAGGCGGCACCCCGAGCGCGGGGGGACGCACTTTCTCGCCGCGTACGGCGAATAAAGAGGTTTCCCCCCATAATATATTTTAATACAGGAGTCAAGTTATTTATTTTGTTAAAATAATGAACTTTCTCGGATTTTTGAGGTCTAATACTGAGGAGAGTAAACTCTCCACGAGGGTTTACGCTCTCGTCCCGAGGCTCCCTTGGGGGTCGCGGGGCCGAGGGGACTTCCGAACAGGAAGGACTCCAGCAGAGTCCGAGACTCCGAAGTATTAGACACTAACCGGTGTATTATGTCTGATAAAAGATTTCTAGCTTTTCTGTACATTTTAGCTTTTGTTGCTGGAGCTACTATTTTGGGAGTAGCTTTTCTAGTTACAAGCTTTATGCTTAATTTTCAAATGTAAAACCCCAAGGAGAAAGGATACTCCAAGAACCTAGAGAAGGGCTGATTTTATGAGATTTTCAGATTGGGTATATTCCAGCGCTATAACTTTAGTTGTTATAGCAGCACTTGCTTTCAGTGGAACCGCCAAAGCGGGCCACAGCTGCCCTGTACCCCCCGATATTAGTAAATCTATAGTACGAATAGAGGCGACAGAGAAAAATAACCAGAAAGGAAGAGCCTCTGGAGTAGTAATTTCCAACGGGTGGGTAATTACGGCAGAGCACGTAACCAACGCTGCTACCAAGGTTGACATTATGAGCCCCGCCGATGGGGTTGTCCGGGACGCTAAGCCCGAGGTTACTGTGGTTAACGAGGTATCTTTTCTGCAAGTAGATACATCGGGGCTAGTTCCAGTGCGTATTCGCACCACCCCGCTCGAGCCGTGGGAGCACGTGTTAATTGTGGGATACCCGCTAGGGTTGCGGGAGACTTTTGTTACTGTAGGGACGTTTCAGAGCCGGGACTCCGAGCACTTGTTGACTACCGCCCCTACAACTCGTGGAAATTCCGGAGGAGCGGTCCTAGATTGCAGAGGAAACCTCATCGGTATTGTGCAATCAACGGCTTCTTTGGGGTCGAGGTTCGTAAGTACTGGAATTCCTCACATGTCGTGGAGTACAGAGATTGTAGGAGACGTAGCGGAGAGCGCATATGAGCGAGGTGCTAAGCCAGAAAGAGAAGCGAGAAACTCTCGACGCTCTAATGGAGGAGTTCGGGGAGAGCTTGGACGAGTACAGTCCGCTCCCAAAGAGACTAGCAGGCCCAACAGATGAAGAGGAGGAGTTAGCCGCCTCCCCCCACGGTATGCCCGTGCGGGATATGATGAGCAACAGGTCCAAATGGAATTGGACCGACATGGCTAAGGGGTGTATGGCGGTATGTGTTACCGGGTCATACACCAAAGCGGAGCGTTTAACCGGGGTTCCTAAAGCTACCTTGCGGTCTTGGAAGCTCAAAGCCTCGTGGTGGCCCGCTGCCGTAGACGCGGTACACAAAATACTCGAATCTAGGCTAGATTCTCAGCTGACGGGGTTAATGACCCAATTATTGAGCAATCTAACCCAAATTGTAACCACGGCAGAAGAAGAGTTTTTCGACCACAAGACTAAAAGTATACAAAGAAGACCCGTATCTGCCAGGGATACAGCCACAATTTTTGCAATTTTACACGATAAAAGGGCACTTATGCGAGGTAACGCCACAACTATATCGGGTTCCTCTACCGACACTCTGTTGAGTAAGGTAGAGAGGCGGATGGAAGCGTTTGCCAAGCAAATGAAAGACGAAAAAGTAGTATCTGAGCAGTAGCACGAACAGAGCCCGGAGAGAGTGGGAGAGGATGACGTGAAAGAGCTGTTTTTTGCCGTAGTTTTATTTTTTACCGCAGATGGAGAACCCTTTCACCAGGTCAGATTTTTTGAGCCTTTGACCCAAGCTCTGTGCCAACAAGAGGCAGAGCTTAATTTGAGGAGGTACGCTGACAGTCTTCTCTATCGTAGGCCGGGAGCGGCGTACGCTGTGGCGGGATGTTCCCCGATTAACGTGTCGCTCCCTTGCCGCGAGGAAGATTTATACGCCGTTTATTGGAAATCAGCCCCTAAACGCGGCAATTGGGGGCGTTCACCGAGGTCAACATCAGGTGCGCAACTACCGTAAAGAGTACGATAATTACCACTCGAAGCCCGAGCAAAAGAAGAAAAGAGCGGCAAGGAACGCCGCTCGGCGGGCTTTGATGAAAACTGGGGCAGTTCGTAAAGGAGACGGCAAGGACGTACACCACAGGGACGGTAACCCACACAACAAGAGCAAGTCTAACTTGTCTGTTACCTCCAAACGTGGGAACAGGTCGTACCCCAGGACTAAACAAGCGCGAAAACGATAAAACGTGAATAAGAAACTCCGTGGCGAAAACAAAGGGAAAAGCAACAAAGGAGCGCGCCCCAAAGAGGGGCGGCCCGACAGAAGTACCCGTAAACGTTGTAAATATCCTAGGTAAGCTCTACGCGATAGAGCAAAAAGTACCACAAGTCCACGAAGAGAAGTGGTTTGGGTTCGCAGATGAGACGGGGCAACGCATAGTCTACACTAGCGAACAAGGACCAGACCAGTGCCGAGACACTGTTTTGCACGAAATAGTGCACATACTCGAGCAACAGCTGGTTTGCGGGCTTAAAGAGAGAGAGGTGTCCGTTTTAGCTACGGGATTGTACCAGATTATGCGGGATAACCCGGAGTTGATGGAGTGGATACTTGAGCCCCTGTGAAGCACATAACAAGTGACATAGTATATGGGTTCAGTGCTGCGTACTTGGTATCCAGGTACGACAACCCTAAGCCTATACCTAGGGCTCACGAAGAATTTTGGGATTACGTTTGTGACCCACACCCTTGGGTAGCCATAGGAGCACCCCGAGGGCACGCTAAGACTACAGCCATAACTCTGGCGTACGCTCTAGCAAACATTTGTTTTCGGAAACGCAAGCACGTTCTGATTGTTTCAGACACCGAGGGCCAAGCCTCTCAGTTTTTGAACAACATCAGGACGGAGCTTACCGAGAACGAAGAGCTTATAGATACGTTCAAGATTAGGCGGCTCACAAGAGACAGCGCCACTGTCATTGTGGGAGAGTTTGAGGATGGCCAGCAGTTTAGAGTCTTCGTTAAAGGGGCGGAGCAAGCTATGCGCGGGTGCTTGTGGAGGCACACAAGACCCGACCTCATAATTTGTGACGACCTAGAAAACGATGAGATGGTCGAGAGTCAGGAGCGGCGCAAGAAGTTCCGGGGGTGGTTTTATAACGCTCTACTCCCGATCGGCTCCGACGATTGTATTGTTCGAGTCATTGGCACAGTTCTGCACTTTGACTCCTTGTTGGCTCGTATTCTTCCAATGGAAGAGGACGAGGGGGTTGAGACAGCCCCTCTCAAGATTACTTGGAAGCCAGCAGTCCAAGCGAAGAAGGCGTGGTACGGGGTAACTTTTCGTGCCCACCCATCGATAGATGATTTCTCATCGATTCTTTGGGAGGACAAGTTTCCGATAGAACGATTGTCTCGGATTCGTTTAGGGTATTTAGAGGCGGGCAACGCCGAGGGGTACTCCCAAGAGTACTTGAACAACCCGTTAGACTCCGAGCACTCGTACTTTCGGCCTGAGTGGATTAAAGGGTTTGATGCCGACGATAGGCACTTACCACGAATGGAGTATTACGCGGGCGTCGACATGGCTATTTCCAAAGAGGATTTAGCGGCGTACTCAGTAATAGCTGTTGTGGGGGTCGACCCATCAGGAATAATCCGTACCGCAGAAATAGTAAGATTCAGAGGAGACTCTATAGATATTGTAGAGGAGATGGCATCAGTACAGCGCTCCTACAATGTAGAGTTTTGGGTAGTTGAGGAAGAGAACATAGCTAAAGCCGTGGGTCCGTATCTGTATTTGCAGATGCAAAAAGGGGAAATCCCTTATATGAACATCCACACTATGTCTCCGAACAAAGACAAGCTACGTAGAGCAAGACCTCTACAAGCTCGAATGAGAGCCGGGTCTTGGTTGTTTGATAAAGAAGCCTCTTGGTTTCATACTTTACAACAGGAGTTATTGCAGTTCCCGAAGGGCAGGTACTCGGACCAAGTCGATGCGTTAGCGTGGATAGGCCAGATGCTGGACAGTATGTACGACGCGAAATCAGACGATGCGGTCGAAGAAGATGAGTACGAGCAAGAGTACGAAGAGACTCTCTTGTGGGAAGATAACACTCCTTATATAAATAGGTATACAGGATACTAATGGCACTTGATTTAGCACCAAACACCCTGAACACGGTTCTCGAGCAAGCGAACATTGCTACAGAGCTAGATGAGGATTTGCTGTCTACGATGGGAGCCAATCTTGTAGCCCTGATTGATGCAGACTTAGACTCTCGTAGTGAGTGGGAAGATTGTTACAAAGAGTGGATTAAGCTGGCATCTCAGATATTCGAGCCCAAGAACTACCCGTGGCCGAAAGCAGCTAATATTAAGTATCCGCTGGTCACTACAGCATCTCTGCAATTCCACGCTAGAGCACAAGCGGCGCTCATCGGTACTCCAGACTTGGTTAAAGCTAAGGTATTTGGAGCAGACGCTAACTCTGTTAAGGCCGAGAGAGCTGACAGAGTAAGCTCGTATATGTCATACCAGCTCACTAATAAGATGGGCACGTGGATGGACGATACTGACCGTCTTTTGCTCCTCTTGCCTATAGTGGGTGTTGCGTACAAAAAGATTTATTGGGATACCGAGCAAGATGCTCCGGTGTCCGAGCTGGTTCTGCCGATAGATTTGATTATCAACTACGGCGCACAAGACTTTAAGCAGTGCAGGAAGACCCACCGCATCCCCGTCTCCCAGAACACTATGGTAGGCCGGATGCGTACGGGGTTTTACCGGAACGTAGACTTGCCCCCGCCTGGTGTGGCTGAGTCGATGGGTGCGTACGACGACACCACGAAGACTACGAACACGGCGGAGATGGAAGACCAACCATATATTGTGTACGAGGTGCACGGTTGGTACGACATGGACGACGACGGGTACAAAGAGCCTTGGATTATCACTATAGAGAAAGACTCTAAGAAAGTTCTGAGGGTAACTCCGAGATTTGAGTACCAAGACGTAGTCTACAATGGGGAGGGGGAAGTAGCCAAGATTGAGCCCCAAGAGTACTTTACCCAGTACGGGTTTATTCCTAACCCCGAGTCCAGTGTGTACTGGCAAGGTCTGGGGGCTATCGTTGGCCCGTTGAACCACGGGGTCAACACGCTGATTAACCAGCTAATTGATGCTGGCACTTTGGCGGTCCTACCCTCCGGGTTCTTGGCACGGGGTATAAGACTACAGCGCGGCGGGAGAATGCGGTTTACTCCCGGCGAGTGGAAGATTTTGAACGTAAAGGCGTCCGACCTGAAAACAGGTGTTATGCCTTTGCCGGTTAAAGAGCCCAGCACTGTGTTGTTCTCTTTGCTGGGATTGTTGGTAGAGTCGGGGCAGCAAGTAGCCTCTATTGCGGATGTTATGACAGGGACGAACCCAGGCCAAAATCAGCCGTACTCTACCACAGTGGCGGTAATTGAGCAAGGACTGCAAATCTTTGTGTCTATTTATAGGCGCATATACAGGTCTTTGACCAGAGAGTATAAACTCTTGTATCGTGCTAACAGCATGTACTTGAGTAACGATGAGTACATAGATTTCCATGATGAGCCGCAGAGTATCAGTGCGGAAGATTTTGAGGGGCAATCCTTAGATATCGCCCCAACAGCAGACCCAGACATGGTGTCAGATGCCCAGAAAGCCTTGAAGGCAGAGGCCCTGGCTCCTATGATTCCAGCGGGGCTTGTAAACCCGAGGGCTGCTGTGCAGCGTATGCTCGAGGCTCAAAGGCAGCCTAGAGTTAAAGAGCTTATGGATGTTCCACCCCCGTCTCCCAACCTGGAGCAACAGCTGGAACAACAGAAGTTCCAAGAAGAGATGAAACTCAAGTGGGCTCAGTTACAGGTTACGGCTCAGGTCGAGAAGTACGCGCCAATGAAAGACATGGCTCAAGCTTTGGTTAATTTGGCTAAATCAGAGCACATCAAAGATGAGACAGCCAGGGCTGGGGTTCAACAGACTTTAGACGCACTAATTGCTGAGATGCAAATGGCAGACAAGCAGTTGGAGGGTGTACTAAAACTCGCAGGAGCGGAAGTGGATACAGCAGGGAAAGCCCTAGACATTATGAATAAGCAAAGAGAGATAGCTAATGGAGGAAATGGGGTTAGCGGACCAGGCGGAATCAACCCTCAGTAGATACGCCCAGATTTTAGACCGTAAGTTTGACTCTCTCATAGAAGGGATATCGCAAGGAGAAAGAGACGAGTGGTTAAACCATCCCTTGACAGAGTGTATCATTTTGCTGTGTCAAGCTGAAGAAGTAGCAATAGCGGAGGGGTGGGCTGCGGGGGATTACACATCTGAGGATGGTGGAGATACTCTGCAAATGAACTCAAGAGAGCTTGGAAGATGTCAAGCTCTTGGAATGGTTCAAGAGCACATACGCTCTTTGAGAACACCTAAGCAAGAGGAAGAAGATAGCGTCTTTCTTTTCGAGGGTATAGACGTATAACACAGAGGTGGTTAATGAGCATTACACCAATTGGATACCGAGTTTTAGTGCGGCCAGACGAGATTGAGACCAAAACAGAATCAGGTATCGTTCTCGCTCTTAATGAGAAGTTGGAAAAGTCCGCACAGATGGTAGGTACAGTTGTCTCTTACGGCGATATAGCGTGGAAAGCCACGGAAATAGGCGAAGACGGGCGGCAGTGCGGAGAGCCGTGGGTTCAGCCAGGTGACCGAGTTTTGTACGCCAAGTTTGGAGGCAAGCTTGTAATAGACCCAGAGTCTGGAGAGGAATTTGCTTTACTCCAGGATGTGGATATCTTGGCAAAGATTTAGGAGATAAGCAAATGCCAGAGATTTTTGAGTACGCAGACCAGGACGTGAAAGAGATTTTGAAGACTGGTGGTTCTGAGGAGAACTTAGACGTAAAGTCTCAGACTCAGGATGCCGACCCAACAGAGACCGCAGAGGCTGGGGATAACGATGGCGGTGAGCCCGCCGACGATATGACCCCAGCAGAGATGCGGGCACGCAAAGATGGGTGGGCTCCGAAAGACCAATGGAAGGGCGATGAGACATCTTGGGTAGATTATGCAGAGTTTAACCGACGCGGGGAGCTTATGCGTCGTATCTCTAAACAATCTCAAGAGATTCAAGACTTAAAAAAGGAACAACAGCGCGTGTTGGCTACAGTGTCAAAGCTAAGCGAGCACAACGCAAAATTAGCAGACTTTGAGCGCAAAAAAGCGATTAAAGAGTTGCGAAAGGATAAGGCAGCGGCGGTAAGACAGGAGGATGACGAGGCTGTCGCGGCTATCGAGGAGAACATCGAGGAACTCCAAGAGCTAGACCCGTTCGAGGATTTCTCAACGGAAGAGGAAGGTACAGAGGAAGAAGAGCAGGGAGGAGAGGCTATGACCGGGGCACAAGAGGCCCTGCGAATGCACTACCCCTCCTGGGCTGAGACTAGTGAGGTTGCTGCTCGAGCAACTGACCCAGTGGTCGGTCCTGCTATCCGCAGCATCGGGGATAGCTTGTACGACCTCCGCACCAATGCTTCCGGGGAGTTTGAGGGAGTAACAGCAGAGGAGTTTTATGAGGAGTTGGACGAGAAGGTCAAGGAGTATTATCCTCACTTGTTCCAGCAGACTAAGACAAAAAAGAGACCGCCACAAAGAGTGAGTGGGCGAACCGAGCCACAGACCAAGTCTAGCGGGCGTGCGGGAGGCAAAGCCACCTACACATTTGCTGATTTGGATGATGAACAAAAGGCTGTGGCTATGTCGTTTGAGAAGCAGGGAGTAATGACCCGAGCAGAGTATGTAACACAAATTGCAGCTATGAATGAATTGCCTGCGCAACGAGGAGAGTAAAAAGATGCCACGACGAGCTATTAATAGAACCCCTGGACGTGATGTAAAATCCAGGAACAAACTGCTTAGTGATGCCCGTACTAGGATTAGCGGGTATAGACAAAAGCTAACTGTGGCTGGTAAGGATGAGTCCTCGTTTTCGTATAGGTGGGTATTAGATACTACCGACAATGGGCACCGTATCCATAGAATGCGCCAACTCGGCTATGAGTTGTGCTCTGCCGAGGATATCGATGAGGTGGGCGAGAGTTGGGTTATGAGGTCAGCAGGAAATACAGAAGGGAGCGTTGTCCGAGTCCCCGCCGGGGATAGTGATAAACGGTATCTGTATTTAATGAAGTGTCCCATAGAGATATATGACGCCAATAAAGCGGCTGTCCACGAGGGCATCGATAGCCTGGAAGCAGAGATGTATAGGCAACGCAATCCTGACGATGATGATATGGAGTATGGGCGAGGGAAGCTAGTTCACGCTGGCGGCACCTCGGGCATGTAACAAGGAAGGTCGATGGATGGCGTTAGTTTTTTAAATAACAAGGAGGTTAGCTAAATGGCTAATTCAGATCGTCCGAACGGGTTTAGGCCCGCCAAGATGCTCAATGGGTCTCCTTACAATGGCCTAGTTCGTAGCATAGGTGTCGCTGACGGTGCAGATATTTTTGTTGGTGATGCTCTAGATGTTAGTTCTGGGCTGGCAGGTCCGGCAGCTACAAACGCCAGTATGCTAGGCGTGGCTGTTGGATTTGGACGCAACGTACCCGGTGCTCACAACGGGGGTACGGCAGCGTTTGACCCGAGCAACTTGGAGAACAGGTTTTATGATGATTCTGCGGAAACTCACACCGAGTGGACCGTGTTTTACGCTCCAGCAGAAGCGTGCCTGTTTGAGATTCAGTCAGCTTCCGACCTAGATTTGGTGGTCGGCGACGCGGCTGATTTAGTGGATGGGGGTGGTGATGCTACCACAGGTATATCCGGTATGGAGCTGACGACCAGCACCAACGCCGATGTGCACGTGGTTGAACTTCCGAACATTCCCGACAATGACCCGGAACTTGCGAACGCTCGTTATTTGGTTCGCTTCAGTGACACGGTCTTTGCACAGGCATAAGGAGATAAATCATGGGTATCATCAATACCTCATCTTTTTCCAAGCTACTTTGGCCTGGAATTAATGCCATCTATGGCAAATCTTATGCCGAATATCCGGTAGAGTACACTGATTTGTTTGACTCGTATACGTCGACTAAGGCGTACGAGGAAGACTTGGGTGTCACCGGGTTCCGACTTGCTCAGGAAAAGCTCCAGGGCGCTTCGGTCACTTACGATGAAGAGCGTCAGGCGTTTCTTACCCGTTACGTCCACGCTGTCTTCGCTCTCGGGTTTATCGTGACCCGTGAGATGTTTGACGACGACCAGTATGGTGTCGTAGGTGCTCGGAAAGCTCGCGGTCTTGCTTTTTCGATGAGGCAGACAAAAGAGATTAACCACGCCAATGTGTACAACCGGGCTTTCAATAGCTCGTACATGGCGGCGACGGTAAAGAGCTTTTGGCTACCGACCATCCGAACTTCTCGGGTGGTACTTGGTCGAACGAGCTTACTACGCCTGCGGACTTGTCCGAGGCAGCGCTTGAGCAGGGTGTCATTGACATCTCGAATTTCGAGACTGATGCAGGACTTAAGATTGCGGTTCGCCCGCGATGCTTGGTCGTGCCCACAGACTTGCAGTTTGAGGCGGAACGCATTCTGATGTCTCCGTATCGCGTAGCGACGGCGGATAACGACATCAATGCTCTTAGGGACATGGGCAAATTCCCCGAAGGTATCAAGGTTAACCACTACCTTGACGACGCGGATGCTTGGTTCATCAGGACCAACTGTCCGGACGGGATGAAGTCCTTTACCCGTAGGGCGATGCAATTTGGCATCGACAACGACTTCGACACCGAGAACGCAAAGTTCAAGGCTACGGAGAGGTACAGCCAGGGCTGGACTGACCCGCGCTCGCTGTATGGTTCGCCTGGTAAGGCGTAAACCCTTAACCCTGGGTGGGGGGAGTAATCCCCCCTCCAGTTTTCATACATCTAGTAAAGCCAGTAACTTCGTTTTACTAGAATTGACCCCGGACACGGGAGGAACATAATCATGGGAGTTACACATTTTTCTGGTCCTATTGCACAGGGAGCAGGCTCTGTAGAGGATGTTACAGGAGCCTTAACTCTGGACTCTAGGGACAACGGGAAGTTCTTGCAGCTGAACGCAGCGGCTGGAGCAGCCATCACTTTGCCTGCTGTCGCTGACAGTGCTGGATATCGTATTCGATTTACAGTTAAAGCATTGTTTGCCACTACGGACTGGGTCATTAGTTCTGCGGAGGGAGATAATCTTGAGGGCTCCTTGGTTGTAGCGGGAGCGGCTGTAGCGGTTAACGCTGCGGACTCAGTGACGTTCGAGCTAGGTGCTGACAACATTGGGGACTTTGTTGACATGTGGTCGGATGGTACGTTGTGGTACGTTACTGGCGTTGGCCAGTCGGCGTCGTCCATTACTTCTACCGGCTAATAGGAGAGGTTAACCATGGCAGCGTCTAGTCAAGTCATTGTTGATGGCTCTAAGTATCACATCGTACACTTGACAAATGTCGGTACCACGGAAAGTGGTGTAGTCAAGGTTGATGCGTCTGCTTTAGGTAATCCCGCTGGGGGTACAGGTGGGCAGACGTTCTCCTTGATGGAAATCTGGTACGATGTCCAGGGGTTTGCATATGTCCAACTAGCTTGGGACGCTGGTACGGACGATGTAATGGTAACCCTGTCTAATGGCTCAGGCTATCTAGACTTTGCCTACGAAGGAGGCTTACCAGACCCCAAGAGCGCAAGTTACACAGGAGACGTTAAACTTACAACTCCTGCTGCTGGAGCAACCGATACTTACACCATCACAGCAGTCTTCAAAAAGAAGTTGGATAACTAAGTGCATGGGCACAGTCAGAGGGGACACCCCTTCTAACAAACTTAAATCGTGGTGGCGCAGTACTCTTATGTACTTGCGCCGCCCCTTTTTTAGACCGTGCCCAGAGAAGAAGTTTAGAGCGCGGACACGGGTAGTACCTGTGTTGCCTCCTGTAGACGAGAAAGGCCGACTGGTATGTAAAACAGTGTGGCTTAAGAACTATTTTAAAAGTACGTTCCCTGGGTGGGTTGTGTATGACGACAACCAGCCGGATGGTGTGATTATTAATTTAAGGTACTTAGTACCTATGTTGTACAAGGCTCTTGGGATTGACCCGAGAGAAGATTTTGATAAGTACTGGGTTGATATATTTTTGTACTCAGTACGACGATGGATTTTAGATAGGCTGGGGCTTATATCCCCGGAGTATCGAAGGGATTTCAGAATCATTATGCACGACCCTAAAGGTATCGCCGATATTACTAATGCCCATAAAGGGGCCAGTAAATCAGATAAAGAGCGGTGGTACCCGGTTGTTCGAGATAAGCTAGGGGCAATAATTTAATGGCTATTACAGCGGTAATTTTGGATGACCGTACCCAGCTTGGAGGTAGTAAGCGTAACGCGCTTATTGAGTATACTGACAGTCACGACGGTAGCGTGCTCCGTCTGCTACACCGCGTATCAACAGCGGTTGACTTGCAGACATGGGCGGATGGCCGAGCAACCAAGCTCGACCTAAACAGACGACACCAAGAAGAGCAAAATGCAATAGCACGAGTCACCCAAGGTGAAGACGCTCTAGGTGTCGTACAAAGTTTCTCCCGCTCCACTGAGAAGAGACTAGCTAAGACGTTGCTCTTTTGGATGATGAGAGAGCGCGACCCCAAGATTGTTCTGCTATTAGAGCCTTTGATTTTGTATTTGCGGGCTAACTTCAATGCAGCCCAGCTCCGCAATTTCTTAGATTTGACTAATGCCCAGCTGACTAAGTTAAATACTAAAGTCAACTATGTGCTCGATAATAAAGCGGCGTTCGAGGGGGTTGAGGCCGAGACTGACGAAGAGTTTGGAGGAGGGGTGTAGTGGCTAACTTTTTCTCTGTCAGAGACGATGGCACCGCGACCGGGGATTCCGGGATGGACACTACCACCTGGCCCAGTGATGGGTTTGATGCCGGTACGAGCTATCCCAGTATTGATGACGTATACGACAAGACCGGGACCGGGTACGCGGCGGGAGACTGGATTCTCATCTCTGACGCCCATGCCGCAGGGGCTGACTCCAGGTCGGCCAGTTGCAGCAAGGTCGCAGCGGACGATACGTACAATATCGCTGTTGTATCCGACTCTGATAAGAGCGTCATGTCCTTCGAGGACACGACCCCAAACGAAATCTTCAGCGGCAGTGGCAGATTCCAATTCAGCAACGCAGGCCAGAACCACTTCATACATGGGCTGTACATAGAGACTGCGTTCACAGGATTTGAGGTTGGCTCTGGTAATATAAGGGCATTGTTCCGTAAGTGCAAGTCTGGTGCTACTGGTGCTGGGGATACTTGTTGGAGACTTGATGCCGATGGGTGCGAATTTCGGCTAGAAGATTGTGTAATGGATTTTGGCACTACCACCGCCTCGGGTATTTTCATAAACTCTGGTTGTGTTATGGAGATTGTTGGAGGCTCAACCACGGGCTCAGCATCGACTGTCTTCATATCCGCTAGCAGTTTCGCTGCCGGTGGCGGGCAGTTGTATATGTCTGGTTTTGATTTTACAGGGCTAGCAACTACTGGGGCCATCTTCAAAGATGTATTCGAGGCTGGAACCACAGACGACGCCGCCATCATTAAGTTGTACGCTTGCAAGACGCTGTCCGGGCAGACTTTGCTCGAGGATATGCCGGTAGAGCGCGGTCCTGACAAGATATTCGAGGCGGTGGGGTGCGACGACGCGGACCCATTTGCTTACGAGTTGTACAAGCAGTACGGACAAGTACTTAGTGATACGTCCCGGTATGTAACTGATGATACCAAGATGGAGGATGGTGGTACTGGGCAAACAATGAGTTTGCAAGTCAATACCACAACTAATTGCAGTAAGACGAAGCCTTTTCGCTTTCAACTTCCTCTTGACTACTTTGACTTGTCAGCGACAGCTTCAGATAAACTAAGGGTAAGACTGTCTTCGGCCTCGACCATTGGACAAAACCAAGTAGCTATCCATGTAGGGTTTGCTCCTTCTACAGACCCTACTATACTAGAGTTTCACTCCAGTATTGAGACTAAGGCACACAGTGATAACTGGCTTGGTGACCCCTCAGATGGGGCTGGTAACGGCACGGCTCTTGATAGCACCGAGACAGGTACCTGGACTGGTGAAGGGGCT